>Ga0126335_1000255_pt1 | contig 25291 bp, 13 predicted proteins | sample OlaspJWI45metaG_FD_108409 | JGI IMG/M metagenome (GOLD analysis project Ga0126335, IMG submission 108409) | Marine gutless worms symbiont microbial communities from Oahu, Hawaii - Olavius sp. 1 OAHU.JWI-45 metaG | ecosystem: Host-associated > Annelida > Digestive system > Unclassified | place... | reverse complement strand
GTTGCCTACAGTTAGCCTAGTTCATATTGTAACACAGTGGAGTTGTTCTGGTGGGACTGAAGCCTATCTCAGCGGCCAACTGGCTTCCTTCAGTGCTTTGACGATGTTGGTTGGGTCATCTGGCCTGTAAAAATCGTCCCCGAAATGACCTATAAAGTGTCGAGTGGGACGTTAAACCTCTGCTCACTCACTTGCCTCTACCCTCCGTCCCATACTCGGCCGCAGACCTACGGCCGTGCGATCATGCCGTTGCCTTTTGCCGCGGCATAGCAGGCGGGCATTGATCCGCGCCGCGGTCGGCCTCCAGCCGACAACGAACTAATCTTGCGGAACCTGGGACGCGCCGAGCCAAGCCGACTACAGGGTGATCCAGAATAACCACCCCGACACGAAAGTCAACATGTCTCAGAAACGCGTGAATATGGCTTATTTTATACCGAATTTCCCCTAGTTGTTCACTACTTGTTGTTCAGTCACACCCAAGAGTAGTAGGCTTATAGTGGGAATTAGAATGATACCACCCCCAAAATAACAGTTCGTTTGCCCCGTGGAGCCCCCTATACACAGGCCCTCCCTGCTGCTGACGATCTAAAAATTGACCCCTAGAACGCCACATAGATTTGGGTGGTGGAGATAGGGGCAAACGGAAACGGACTTGGGCTGCTATTTTTGTGGAGGTATATCATTCTAATTCCCACTATCCTACTCCAAGCAATGTTACGACTTTTGCTTCTCAGCAGTGGACATTTATGCGAAGTCACATTAAGATGTTGATTGACGAAAATCGAACTTTGACTTTGACGTTGCAGTGAGCAAACGTAGCCTAGTAAAACTCAGCGCACCTGTACAGAATTTTCTGCTATACAAAGAGGGGAAATTTGCTGTAAACAATATTCACGGGATCCCGAGACATCGCGATTTTCGCGTTGTGGTGTAGCCTACTTGAACCATACTGCATACAGTAACGGTAGGCCTAATTATCGACGTCAGTAGGATAGTGTTATCAATGCCTCGGGCCGGGTCGGGCCTCGTGGCGCCGGAGCTGATTTTCGGTCACGCTGATTGACGTGCTGCACAGTGGAGGTTACATAGACTTGTTTGCAAACTATATACAGGCAGTCGTGAGTTCCTCCTAGACTTAATTCTTGGCTGCCTCTCAGCACCTTACAAGGTAAGATTACGAGAAGCTTAGCTATCGCTGACAAACTGCCCGACGCTTGTGCACGCCGATGTTAAGATCTCCTTGACACAAAACGCTACATGAAGCACAGCTTTCTATGCAGCTGCCCTTCGGTGAATAACTGCGATTTATTGGCCGTATTTTCCGATTTTTACTTACCTGTCTCCCCTTTGACGCCCTCAAGCTATCGGGATATTTGGTATGAGAAAACTAGAATGGCTGAGCTACAGTCTGGTGAAGGTCGCGTGATGATCGACTCAGCGATTTGGGCATAATACATCTACGTGACAGACACACAGACGGCCACGTTGCCATAACAAATGCCGCGCCAGCGAACTGCGTCGCGTGGCAAAATATGTTGTATCCATAGGCTTAAAGCGCCTAGGCTGCGCTGTGCTGCGCGTTACTGCATTGCAGGCGATTGCTATTGCACAAGATAATACACCCTATTGGCATGCTTGAGTGAAACGACATTTAACGACTCCCCCCGAGAAGTGTATTAAATAAGTAAGTAAATTTGTGTTCGCACAGCAGTCCTTACAGCCTAAACTGCTACGGAAGCGCCGTGTTTCGTAAGTTCTGCGCAGTCTTTAAGAGCACACAGAACTGAGTCAATGTTAGTGATGGTCCATGAACTAACAACGGGAGTGAGTTCAGCATGGTCACTTGACGAGAAACCGCGACACACCTTCCGCCGTATCTCGTTGTTCTGGAGCGGCGGACCTGGGATACTGCACAGTCGCTACTCAGTGGCAGCCACTGTCTGAAGTAGTCTAAGTTTCTCAATTATCTTAATTTCACTTGCTTCTCCCATTGTTACCATGCACGCCTGCTGTCGTCGAGCCATCAGCAATGTATAACTGTATGCCTGGGAAATTCTGCAACTTAATTGTCCCATACTTCGATAAACTGGGCAGTGTGCTGGGTCAGAGACGCACTCACCCAGTGCCGGGGGAAAATCCTCGACATCCCGGCGGCGGAAATTGAATTCGGCCACTGGTAAAATACAAATAAAATCCACAACGTAAGTTTATTCAACTAGTTAATTACGTAATTAATTAGCTTCTAATCAGGTCTAACTCTTTGCCCACCAACCGATGAAAATCCAAAAGCCATATGATTAACAGGAAAATGAGACTGCTGAAATCGGAAAAGGTCACGACAAGGGCAATAACATTGCGTGTCAGCTCATCAATAATTCGACGGACAGAAAATAATTAAATTCCGATGATAGGCTGGTGTTTGCAGCCGACGAACAGCTGTAGTCGAAGCTCTGCTGCTTCTACTACCGGCGCAGTTATGGCTGCTACCACGACACGTCGCAAGGTTCTGATTGCCGTCGACCCAAGCCGACAGGCTGAACACGCCTTTGACTGTAAGTAAATATAGCATTGCATTGTTCTGTTCAGTTCTTCAACCCTCCTCGGCGGTAGGCCTACGAGGTTTGGCTGCATCGTGGACGATCTTTCTCCACTGTGAACGGTCCTCCGATGCCCTCACTGCGTCCACCCTGTCTATGTCTTGATGTTGTCTTGCCAACTTATAGGCCTACTTCCTATAGTTAATTAGTTATTTCCAACTGCACGTAATATCAGAAACGGTGTCCAGTGCAAAACATAGACGGTATCACCTATCAGGCCGCATCGCATGCACAATATGCATAATGCGGTCTCTTAACTGCGTGTTGCGACCGTTGATCCCGTAGTGTAGTGTGTCAGTCAGTCTGTCGGTCTGTCACGCGGCTGCGCTGTGCAAAAAGGCTGAACGGATCGAAATCCTGTTTGGGGCGAGGACTCCTGCAGACGCAAGGAACATATTGTAATAGGGTCTCGATTCCCCGCGGCGAGTGGAGTCGATGCGGCCTTTGCCAAATTACTTTTGTCTTTTGTTTCATTTTATTGCCGCACGACGCAGTGCGTTGGCGCGGCATTTGCTATGGCGACGTGGCTGTCTGTGTGTCTGTCACGTTAATGTATTGTGCCCAAACGACTGAGTCGATCATCATGCGACCTTCACCAGATTGTAGCCCAGCCGTTCTACTTTACCCACATCAACTACGAATCAGCTAGCTCGAGGGGATCCCCTAACTAAGGGCGCCAAAGGGGAGAGATGTAGGCTAAAGTCGGAAAATCAGACCAATAAATTGCAGTCATTCACCAGAGAGCAACGTCGAGCGGTTTGTCAGCGATAGCTAAACTTCTTGCATAGGGCTATATTAGGCGTATGTCACGTAAGACATGCCGTTTGGTGACTTTATGTCGTGCAGTGAAGAAGATTTGCAAAATGTTGGCATACGATGTGCAGGGTATGTGACGTGGCTGCACCGGCCAGAAAACGAAGTTATCATTCTCCACGTACCAGAGATGGAACTCGACGCACACAAACTCAGTTAGTACATGCAGTAGGCCTATAGGCTTACAGTACGCTGCTAAAACACATGCAGTCATACACTGTATAATGCACATGCCTATGGCCTATACATGTATAGGCCCCGAGGCTTTATATAGTGACAACGAAATGTACAGGAAAGCTGAAGTGGTCCAAAGAGTGAGAACTGGTCTGTTTTGCCTCTTTCTTTACCTCGTCAAATCTTATCCGATTTGCCAATGAATTTCACTGTTTGCGAAAGAATTTTCCAAAAAGAGCAACGTAATACATTCTTCCCATCTTATATATGACGCTGCGTTACCATGGAAAGTTACTAATATGTTCAAATAGGCCTACATGCTCTAAATGTGGAAGGAAATGAAAACAAAATAAAATTCATTGATTTTGCATGTAAGGAATACAATTTATCTAGTTTAGTTAGTAGGTTTCTTATTACTGACTTGTCGGTACCTATTACATCATTATCTGGTTCTTGTTAAATATTCTTTGAAATAGCAGATATTTAATCTATACAGGCCTAAATATCGACAGCTGCACCTCGTGCACACGGAGCACAGGCCACGTCACTGTACGACTTTTCAAGTAGGCAACGCTTTTTTCACTCCACCAAATCTTAATTTCTTGGAACTCAGGCTGGTCTGCTGCAAGATTTCGGGTGCCATGCAGCAGCGAGTTTATCCGTCACAGCTATAGAGTGGGCCATAAAAACCGACCCCTCAGATTATGCTGTTTATACTGCACGTGTACATGTTTAGCTGTACAAACTATGCAGCATTTCAATCGATCGTCGTTTTTTCTACACAAAATGAAGCCAAAACCTGATAAATGTGTTAAAATTTTACACAGAAATTGAGAAATATTGCGACATAGGCTACATGTAATCGAAGCACCCAGAAGCATTTTGACACAGTGAGAAAATACGTTAGTGATGAGGTGTTTGTGTCCATGACAGCTTCTCGCAGCAGCCAGAGCTGAGAGATATCGCTGTCAGGTTTGTCATTTCTCTTGGACTTCTGCTAAACCCTGTGTTGCCTTCTTGACTGCATATTAGCTCAGTCATATGCCTGTAATTCTGTTCTGATCTGGCAGTCTGCGGTCGTTCCGCACCAGTCCTCCGTTCAGTCTTGCAAGTTCGTCTTCTCAATCTTGCACTGATCTTCAATGGAGCTGACATCCCACTTCTTGACTGAAAACTTTGTACAAATATGTTTTGTACTTCATCTTTAACTTTGACAAACAAATTTAATGAAACATTTTTTCTCCGCACGTGAACAGCGTGTTTGTCTACGAATTGGTGAAAAAACTCAACGAATAAAAATATTAAGTTTAAGTCGAAGTCAATTTTCACGGACAATAACGCCAACGGACAAAGCTGCTGTCGTGAAAGTTAACGGTTATCTTTCGTGAATTTTTCACCAAAGATAACACCGAGCCAAATTCGGGCCTAACGTCAAGGTGACGTAACACAATGCTAAAACTCCACTGCTTTCTGTAGAGTTGGGTCGTTTTTATATATCCGATACCAGTCACATAAATCTTTTTAAGATCTGTTCAAAACTTCTATGTCGATTTCTCATAAATGATTTAAGCTCCAGAATGCACCATTAATTTTACTTCTAACTTAAAGTTAAAATATGAAAATTGGCTTAATACAGGAGGTCGGTTTTTTGGCCCACTGTGTATAACATCAACGAAACGAAGTGCTCGTGTGCACAATACGCTCTTAAGTTGCATCTTTTAGGCCTACAATACAACATGGACATGGATTTCTAAGAATTTGCAAGGTAGTGTTGCGACATATACAATGTGTGGCGAAATGTGTTTCGTGATTCGCGTTGGAAGTCTTGGTCTTTCCAGCAGTGAAAGGATTTTGACAATCGGTGACAAACAGAAGCGATAGACTTTGTTCCTGACTAATGCACGATCATACCTCCCGCGTACACGATGGTGTGAACACCGATCCATCTCGATATAGGCCTGCCATTCCTGGCAGTTGCTAGAGACAACTGAGAAGAACCTCCCCTCATCGCATAGAATAATGGCTAATCTTTCGCCGGGAGAATTGCAGAGCGCGGTCCCCGGCTGCACCGTTCTCAGGAAACGACTCTGCTTCTGGAGGAACATGCTACCTGATGATAACGACAGAGATGATGATTAAGCTTATAGTTTTGACTATCGATTGTTGGTTAATTTGCCTGATTGTTTAATTGGTTGGCTGGGCGCAGAACACGTGAACAAATCCGTGAGTGCGTTTGAAGAAGCTGTGAAGAAGGAACAATTGAAGACGAAGGAACTCGAAGAGAAATTCAATGAAAAGATCGTCAAACACAGTGTGAGCCACTACATTGTACAGCATGTAGTTACAATTTGAAGAGGCGTCCAAATCAAACACAAGAGAACGTTTAGATGCACTTCTATACGATCCGTCGTTCATGCAATGAATAAAGCCATGCCCAATGCCCATGGCAAATCCGTGTGCTTGTCTGTCCGCCACATGCTGGCACCAGGGGTGGCGCCACGTTTTGTAAAGTGTCATGGCCATTTTTGGCGACCTTAACGGACCAAATGGCACTCTGTACAATGATGCCTGTAGAGCGTGTAAAGTGAAATAGTGTTTCCTGACAATAACCTATAGCTCGTCATTGAGTCCTCTAAATCAACAACAAAACAATGTTTTAGGCTCTTATGCGGATGAACCTTACGAAGTCAGCCACTCAGCATCCTGCCATTGTTCTTAATCCGGCGATCTGCTTTATAAATTACTCTACTGTGGCCCATTTTTACGAAAAAAGAATGATCAGGGTCCGCTTATTCGCAGTACATAGATGATTATTCAACTTTGCAAATGCCGAAGTCCTCCGTTTGAGGTCATTCAGACAAAGTCGTTAATGACAGTATCAGAACCGGGATTCATATCGAGTAACTGATGAATTACAGTGTTGTTCAAACGCGACCGGGAAATAGTTGAATGATCGTGCATGACGAAAGCAGCTAAATTAAAACAACATTCTAGCAGCTGAAAGGAGCTGGCTTATGGACGATTTCTTGGGATAACTAGAAGGGACATAATGTGAAGTGCTGTCAAGGAAACATAGAAAATGCAGCAGAAAGAAACATTACTGGAAAAGATAAAGCAAAGAAGATACGGTCTAGTTGGTTTAGTAATGATACTAGAATGAAGATGAGCGATTACCAGCGAGAGCATTTTATTGTCACCCAGAATGGAGAAGTAGAGAGCGCATGGTCAGAAATGTGAGGGAAGATTTAGAAGCGAAACGAAGACATGAGAACAGCAGGTGACAAACTACATGAAAAGACAATTGGCGAAAACTGGTTAAAACTCATCGTCAACCACTTAACAGACGAGAAAAATTAAAAAGAATCATGTGAAGACAGCCGAAGCCTTACTCAGCAGTTGCAGAGCTTACAGAAGTGTTAACTCATGACAGGAAAACTGAAGCTGCGCTTGGAAAAAGTGCTATGGCCAAATGCATCAATGGCCGCAGCGTCCTCTTAAAGAGCTACGGCCATGGCCATAGTGGCGAAAGCTAGAGCCTAGGACGCTGGCTGTAGCTTAAATGTAAACAAAATTCTGGCGGACGGACACACAAATTAGCACACTCTATTGCTGTTGTTCTGACGTACCAGTAGCCTATAACTTGTAAGCTTATCACATGCAGTCATTCGAAATGAAAACCCGGTAAACATATCGTTGTGTGGCTACATAGAGATGCCTCAGACGCGGACAGCTGCGATCGTAGATCCCGGGCGTCTGTCAGTCCGTAGCCTAAGTCTGTCATGCGGCTTCGCCGTGCAAACATGCGTAGGCCCCTATTGATATTATAATATCATTACGCTATATACTGTATACTTATGACAATGCTGTTGATTCCCGCAGATATGCGGCTACATCAAGTCGGCGAGCGGCAGTAAGCCGGGCGAAGTGATCTGCAAAGCGGCTGAGCGAGACTCGGTGACGATGATCGTCGTGGGTACACGCGGGCTGGGCAGCGTGCGTCGTACGATAATGGGCAGTGTCAGCGACTACGTTGTACACCATGCACACTGCCCCGTTGCTATCTGCCGCACCGCCGAATAACTGACTATATATGAACTATCACATTCTCCAGAACATTCAGCCTACGTTTACCGGGACTATTCCCCATTATCTATCGCCACCCACATCAAAAAGATGTGGGTGGCGATAGATTTCTCAATAGGCAGCTGTGTCCATAATAGTCAGCGGTACGCCCTAATCTAGGCTCTGACTTAAACTATGTTGAAGTTATTAATATGTTTTGGATAGTTTTTTTTAGAGGTTTTGCTTTGGATAACGACTCACTGTCATTTGCCAGATGGCTTCAAGGCGGGGAACATGCTAATCTCTGCTCGAACTTGTTCTGGAAGAGTGACAGGCCTAATGTCTGTTGGTAATGAAAACCTGTACTCGCTTACAATTAGCAGTACAAACACCACGCAGCTCTACATATAGCCCAGCGTTATCTGATGTCGGTATAACTGTTGTATAGTGTCTGACAATTCACCTTCAGTCACGCGGCTTTGCTGTGCAAACTTGCAGTGGCTTCTCTCAAAGCACTGTGGATGATACCATTGATGAATGGCATAAGAGACTTCAGACCCGAGTGGATGAAAAGGGAGGCCATTTTGAAAACATGAAAAACTCTACTGTGCAGATAAAAACTTGATAATTTTTCGTTGCTTTCATTGCCACTCACAAGTCTGCGTCTTAAGACTGATTGTGCTGTCAACTGACGTTGTTAAACATAACATTCTTAGGTCATGTGTGTGTGTGTGTGTCAGTTTAAAGATGCTGTATAAAGGTTCAGCCTCTGGGAGCTTTGGTGTTTGCCATATACACTGTGGTCCAAAAATGTCCACCTTTTTGTTCTCATGTAGTTTCTACAAACACTTACCAATTTCCACAAAAAAGGACACACAGTATACTGAGGAAACTTGCAACACAACAACTGTTGACATGTCCACTTCACCTGCGTGGTGTTGCTGCACAACATTGGGAAAAAATAATAGGTGGTTTTGGGACTAATTTGCTCTGTCAGTAGAGCTGTTAAATCGACTTCAAAACTTGAGGATAAGATATGATTAAGTAAAAATTTTTACTGTTGCATATTATCGTGATATTGTACCGATGCAAGTGATGCTGCCATTCACTGGTGCCATTGCCGTCGTGATGCTTACATCTTCAGCAAGACAGTGTGTGCCAGTACATCATGCACATCAGACAACCGAGTTTCAGCAGCATGAAACTACGAAGTTCATCGGTCTGGACTTATGGACGTCCGATAAGCCTGCTAATTATCACATACGGAGCGTGATGCAGGATCGTGTGTATCAATTCAAGATTTGGTCAATCTGAGACAATGCTTGGTTGACACTTGGAGTGTCTTCCCTCAAAGCATTGTGGATGATGCCATTGATGAATGGTGTAAGAGACTTCAGACGTGAGTGGATGAAAACATGTAATACTAAGACTCTACTGTGCAGAGAATAACTAGATAATTTTCCATTTGATCAACGATAATGTGCAATTAAAGTATACTGCGTGCCAAATATTGTAGAAATCATCCCGCATTTGTTGAAACTACAGTAGAATAAAAAATGGGACATTTTTTGGACCACGGTGTAGTATCAGTTGTGAGTGTTTTAGTCTTTGCAGACGATGCAGAGGCATGGGGACCCAATTTTCTGAAGTCACTCCAGGTGAAGAAAATTACAGAAAATCACGAGCAAAAAAATCTAGACAGAAAAGACGAGAGAAAAAGAAGTCTAGACGTGCCAGCTAATAACAACAGCTGCAGCATCACATGTGATGTCCGATGAATTCTGTTAGGTTTTTTAGGTTAAAAACGGACAGTGATAGAATGAATGACTTGCACTGCATGCCCCGTGAGCTAATGACGGCGTTCACATCCTTCACGGATGTGCAGTCGGGAGTCCTCAGAGTCTGGGATTTTTGCCTAAAGTCTCCCGGGTCAGGGTTGAAATGGGGACAAACTTAGAGATGACTTGGCAGGAGATGCCGTCAGGGGGTGGCAGTCAACTCATCCCCAAGTTAACTGGTTAGAACTTGTTAGTGTTAAGGTTAGGATTAGGGCTAGGGCCTGGGGGACGAGCTGCCTGTAACCCCCTTCAGGCATAGGTGGGCTGCATATAATAATAAAAATAATAATAATAATAGCGCAAAAACTTATAAACACACACATGGTCGAAAAAATTGAATCTGAAGTGTGGGCAGTCACCAGAACCACAGAATCGGAGCCAATTTTGGGCATAAAGTCGAGTTAACAGCGAAGAGTATCACAAAGAAATTCAGTTTGCACATCTCAGATGGACGGTTTCAGATTGACAACAATGTGTCGAGTTCATTTTCCAGCTGAGACAAACTTCTAGCTGTGTCAGATGTAAAACAGTCAACACTGACAACTGTATCACTTGATATTACTGCCTCTGCCTCTACTGCTGCTGACGACGATGATGACCTAGCCAGATGCTTGTCACAGTCTGCACGAGTTGCTGTAGATGACATCAAACTTAAGTCATTAACACACTGCCGGCTTTCCAATGTCGCTGAGTTCGGCTCGTGATCGCAGTGTGCAGATGTAACATTAACTTGAATCTGTTCACGCTGACGTAATTTGTCCACTGCGGCAGCATTAAAAGCATCAATCTCAGATTTCTGTCAAACACATCCACAATGTTTTATTTGTTAACATATTTAGTTGGACATCAATTTTGACAGACAACATGTCAACAAGACATGAGCAGAGCAGACATGTCAGATAACGGACACTGAAACTGACCCCAAAAAATACATAAAATATGAAAATAAAATAAAAATACAAAATAAAATAACCCAAAAATGCTAAAATGATAGCAGAACACTTTAACAACACAACACAACAGTACACTTAAACTGCAAGAGGGAAGAAGAAATCGTTATTGAAAGCAAAGTATTGTAACTCACTCTTCCATGTGTAACAGACGTAAACTATTTGTAACTCACTCTTCCATCTGCGACACCTTATGCCCATTTGTAGTTGGATCATTTTGTCACCTCGGTAGACCAGATCCTAGAATGGTCCATAAAGTGGAAACCAAAGACGCAGAATAATTGAATTGCCCCGGATCACGAGTGAGTGTATGGAGGCTTAACGTCCCACTTGACGCTTTATACGTCATGTCAGGGACGATTTTTACAGGTCAGATGACCCAAAGAACAGTGTCAAAGCACTGAAAGAAGCCAGTTGGCTACTGAGATAAGCTGCAATCCCACCAGAACCACTCCACCGTGTTACAATATGAACTGTAGCCAACTGCCTCTAGGTGGACAATGGACATGAAGAAGCATTTGAGAAACCAACTACAACAACGTTGCTGTAAATGTTAACTAATGCTATACAGCCAACCAAGCAAAGAAACAAAGAAAGGCAAAAGCCGAGGATGGGTGCATAGCTGATAGTTACGTCAAAGAGTGCTTCATCGAGATTCAGTCGTTGATGCAGTGGCACACAGAGTACAGACGCTGCTAAACACTGAACATCAACTGATAGAAGCTCCACTGTTTGCTCGCTGGCCGAGTATGTATGGGTTGACTGTTCAAATGATGCAAACTGATACTGAGCTTTTACATTACCTGCACGCATGCACAGTTTTGCACATGAATTAACAACTAATCACATGCTAGGTTAGTGGGAGTTTAGCTTTGGAATTACATACATACACGTAGATAAGAAACTTTTAAAGTGGCCTAAGCAAAAACCTCAAGGACCACTAAAAAGAAAAATGTAGTCACGAGAATGACATAGAAAACAAATAAGTTTTCAGTTTCTGGCAGAATGATGTCAGTGACGCAGAGTCAGTAATGTCGTGTGGCAGAGTGTTCCAGAGGTTGGACCAGCAGCAGTGAATGCTTGGTCGCCAACACACACACATGCATGCACGGCACGTCAAGCTGCAGCGAAGACGTGGACCACAGACATAACAGGCGTCGGTGCCTATGTCTGGCACCTACAACGGCTCACGTGCTTTTGAACTAGACTCCCACCCTTTGCAGTGTGTCCATTTCTAAGATTGTTTCTTTTTTAAATAGCTGAACAACTCGGGAAGAAGTTGACAGGAATCCATATAAAATATATGGGCATCAGCTTATAACAAACTGCAGCTGCAACTGCTGCATGCCAAGTTACTGCTTCTGAAGTTTTGTAGTTTCCAAGCGATCACACAGACAAATAGAATGCATCTATATGATGCATGCATCTCTTCCTCCATCTGCTGCGGCCACAAGTTTATAGCACACTGTATTTGATCAGCACAGATTTCTCATCAAATCAGTGCACCTCTGACTCTGAGACACTGACGGACAGATACTGTCTGTCAGTCACCCATCCATTTACTCATCCAACTGTCTAAACCTAATCGTTCATAAACTTCAGCTACATTAAGAAATTTGCAGTCGGTACCTGCATCTACAGCAATGGCTTCAAAGTACGATAAGCCTGTGCAAAGTAAAAGCCAGCAAATTGTAAACTGCAATACTCACACGTTTCCTTCAGCAGCTGTCCATAGTCAGCTGCATGTGCACGAGTATCTTCAGCCTCGTTCTCTGTGCAACCTGCCTCTTCATATTTCTCCCAGTTACTCTCAATCTTCCTCCTGCCATACACTTTCTGTGGCAATGGATCTTCCTTCTGCTGAACACACTTATTTCATTAATTACAAATCCGTTCATCGTTAACATCATCACTTTGTTAGGCCCGTCAATCATCCATCAGTGAAGTTGTGAGCTTACTGTCAGTTGAACTGAAACATTTAAATAACAAGTACACAGTAATCCTCCGAATGGTTATCCCAAGTTACGAATATGCAAAAAACATTTCTGTTACGTTGTTATTATTTTGTTATGCATTACATTTAATTAAATGGGTTAGGGTTAGTGCTATGCGATCATTACATACATGTAAAATTAAATACATTACAACAGTCCACCAGATAATCCTGGACCACCGTTCAAATGATTACCTACAGCAGCCGAATACTCATATATCCAGGGCAGCCATGCAAGAAAATTCACACCAGTACATCAAGCAAGAGTGGTCTTGGGACAGCATCCAAACATTCGTCCCCAGAGTGCCCCATACCAATTAGTGAAAAAGTGTGTCGCTGCGCACAACAGACGATAATACACCAATACAGGTACGTCAATACTCGATGAAATTATCGCTACAGGCTTAATACACTCAGCGTGTATTGATAAACGCAAACGGCGAAGTTCAATCATGCCGGATGAGAACTTTATGCAGAGTGAAAATTTCTGCTTTTCACCAAATTATTTCTTCATATTTACGTCTTTCATGACATTTGATGTCATTTTTAAGTGCTAAAATGGCGTTTTCTGGGTCCGGACCTGTCGGTAAATATTACCGAGACAGGGCTACGCTTAGTCACGTGGTGAGGTCTGGGGGTGGTTATTTGTTGCAGCATGATTTTACATGCACACAAATACTAAAATTTCACGTTCTAGAAAGCAAGTAAATTACCAGCTGACTCTATACACCACAACTTAAAGAACTTTCGTGTAATTACGTGTACACTCGTCTGCTGAGAAGTGTAGGGGGCATGGCCCGCGTGATTGACGTCTTTCTTTTCTCGGCTACTGCAAGACTTCTTGTCCGGCTGTATATTGTGTTTCTTTTTGTATGCAGCGTTTTTCTTCCGCTTGTGCTCGTCGGGCCTCATCACGAACAGCAACAATTGTTATATTAACTTTCACTAAACTATACACGACAAAAACGTAAACATAACCGCATAAAATATGTCAAGGCCCACGGAGGTTAATTAATATCTATGGTCTTTGACAAAAATAGCGTTGCACGCGATTAAACGTTTTACATATTTCAATATTCTGAACGAAACCTTAGGCCGCAAAACTTCGACATAATTTCTCTAAAATTATGTACTGCTGCTACCGCGGTATTCAACAAGCAAATGTACAAGCAACGTACTGGTGAACTATTATTATCTGGCAGAGTCGCTAAACCCAGAGATCATAGTGACCACTTTTACCCCATGGGATGGGGCTTAGAGACAACATACTATCACAAATTTTATCAGAATTTTGTTTTGGTCATTCCTTTAAAACAAATTCAACAAGGCCAGTTAAATTCTAGATATGATAAATATTTCCAGCACTGTAGAAACCTTGAATTAAGCGTTCCTGCAGAAAAAAATAAAGCACAGTCCCACAGCAAAACAGGCCATAAACAACTCCAGTTGAAAATGATGGCATAGTTTATTAGACATTACTGAATAATAGCAGAAATGACTTAAGTGAAAATACATATCACCAAATGATAAAATGATGCCAACCACCTATACTGAGATTAACCGATAATACAATATTACAAAAGCCACTGGCATAATGTTATATGCACGTAAATCATTACAAAAATAGCAATAACTACAGACAGTCATTGGGACATCATTTATGTAAAATACATGGCAAAAGATAGCATCATACATATTGCTATAAGCTATAATTATAATAAAGAGTAAAAAATAACCAGCAAATTATGCTAAAATAGTGTTGAAAAATAATCTGTTTGTTTTCATCACTGAACGTGTGACACAAGCCAATAGCCATCTTATCTCACTATGATGTTAACAAAAAAACATAAAAATAGTAATGAATAAAAAAAATAAAGGAAAAAACGAAAATTATCAAATTCTAAAGTCAAAGAAAAAATGAGTCCGACAGGTAAGAGGTTTAAAGTAGAAAGAACTGTCGTTCTAGATTATTTAGCAGCAACACATGCCAGAAAAAAATCAGCTTTAGTAGCCTACAAGTTAACGTACTACAGATGCAATAAGGAATTACCACTGGGGCCTTACTGGCCAACAGTTCTGATGCAAAAAGCAGTCGGTCCAAAGATGGCTTTTGATACGGCATTTCTGACGCAGGTTTTACGTACTGAATTACGATTCTCTACAAAAAGCATACTTTTCCGTTCAGATACAGCAATACTGAAAATTAATAATTGTTGTCAAACGATCTGTGATTGGTTCATGAGAGTTCCAGGGTCGTGGCTTGCCAGAGGCTGGCAGTGGCGCCATCTTGGGGCCGGCTGTTTTTGATGTAGCTGACCTCTATCGAGAAAGTGGCCAGTCACGCATCTAGATAATTAAATATTCTTTTTCTATAGGAATAACAAACCGAACAAAACGAACGCCAATTCGTTAAACATCATCCACAATACAAAAATGGCTATGGCAATAAGCAGAGTTTTACGTCCCATGATAGCTGGCCCGCCATGTTGCGAAGTGTGGTGCCGACTGGTAACTGTTCCCACTTACCCATTCACCACATCTACTAGGCCAACTGCACATTTCTGTCTGAATGCGTGAAATGCCAACCCGGAAACACCCAAAATGGAGGAACCGTACTTCAGATGGCGAATCCAATGGCAGATTCTGAACCGGGAAGTCCAAATTCCTATTCGAGTTTCCTAGTAACCATACGTTTGTCTCGCTTAGTTTCGGGGATATTCGCATGTGAGAGACAGATGGAATGACAGACAAACGAACAGACAACACGGACCATTACTATAGCTGGCCCCCACATTGTGGCGAGCCAGCTAATAATTTACGATCAAAACATAACATTAAACACAAGAAACAGAACAGAAATCTCAATAACGTACGACCTAAACGATTAACTAGACTTTACAAATAACACAAACTACGAAAATAAAATCAAATAAAGAGAAACATTTTCTACAGTCCCCAAAGACCGCATGTAGCAGAAACAAAAAATTAAACCGCCACAATGTTAAAACACTAAGTGTTTAATTCAACATAAAGCTTCCAGTTAAAACTGATGAAAAGATATTATACGAACCAGAACATTGATGTCAGTGAATCAAAGATCACTTCAAATAGTGCAGAAAGCTCGATATGAATATCAGCAGCCTAACGCACGTTGCCAACATTAACATCATAACCGTCACCTGATAAGATGTGTAATATTTTGTACAACATGACATAGGTAAGTCTAAAGCTTGTTGGGCAAATCAGATGTGTCAGTGGTGTAAGTAAGTAAGTAAACTATTTGTATAGTGGGAAAGCAACGTAAACTGCCTCAAGAGTACTTCACATCAGAAATGTCATGTTGCACAGGTGAAATTTTGAACAGATAGACTCAAAATGTTTCTTGAAGTTATTTTTATGTCAGGAGAATAGTTGTTCCGCACTTTTATGGTGAAAATAAAGTGCGTTGAAAGTGCGTTCATGGTCAGTCTGAAGCTGGTTCTCTGGTGTATATATACGTCTTGAAAGTTAAAATATAAATGAAAGACGCTACCTGGTAGGTTGTAGTTATAGGACGTATTATTTTACGCAAACTGTAAAATGTAAGCCGCAAACTGTGATGGGTAATGCAATAATCGATAGTTCAGTACAGAATTTGTTGTGCAGTGCAGAAAATTTTACAAATGGAAAGAAATAATTACATACAATTCACGCTTGAAAAATGTAAAGTGCTTCACATAAAAAGCGGGTCAAAGTGTGCACACTTTTTGCGAAAATAAAGTGCGTTTCGCATATGCAGAAGAACTGGTTAGGTGTGGACAACAGAATGAGCTGAGGAACAAAGACATGCAAAATATGTAAGTTTTAAACCCAGAGCGGAAGAGAAAATGGTTGAAAGATGAAGATGTGTTTAGGTAATCTCGAGCGGCCGGTAGTGGTGCTCACTGCGACGGTTCTTGAGCAACATGACAATCCCGACGATAACGACGATGATGACGACCAGACCCACGACTGATGATGACACGAGCAGAAACACTGGACATACATCACACACTCAGACATTAGACATATTATTTACGCTGGATAATACTTAAATTAAGCAATTACGTCAAATATAACCGGTTTACAGTCAAATCGTCCTAAAGTCAAGTTGTTCTCAAGGCAATTCATACACAAGACTAACCCATGTTGGCCCTAAGCCGTGGCCTTAATCCTAACCCTAAATCAACTCTAGCCCTAACGAGATGACTTGGGGACGAGTTGGCTGCCACCCACACAAACAGTTGGAACTCCAGAAAAAGCTGAGCAAGCTACTTCTGACAAAGGCTTCAGATGGAGACAGAAACTTGAATGTAGCAAAGCAAAGCAAAAGAAGTTTAGACGAAAATGCAGGCCGAAGCCTCTATGCCCTAAGCCGTGTATGGGCAGTGACGCTCAGCTGGCATAAGCAGGTCAGGCTTACCATCAAGTTTTTTCTATTTGTGACTAGAGTTTGTAAGTTGGTGCTACTGTACGTGCTGGGAGTCGAACCTGTGACCTGAGTCACAAATCTGCCACCATACCGACTGCACTACCCGTAGCGATGCAGAATACACAGCCCGTGATTACGAGGCTGCATCGAATGCACGAGATGTGGACAATTGCGATTGATGATCCGTAGCGTGGACGTCTCTCGGACTGTCTGTCACGTGGTTTCAATGTGCAAACACAACTGAATACATCAGAAAATCATATCCGGACATCATCATGTGAACCAGAATTTGTTTAAACTTTACAATTAACCTTGAAGTAGTTCTGCTACTTAGGCTATTTCTGATTGATTGACTGATTGATCAAGGCTGTGTTTGGAGTGGAAAAGCCCAGGAACCCAAGAAACATAAGACAAGAGTCCCAATTTTCCTCACGGATTCGATTCGGCTTTCGTCAAATTACTTTGGCCACCTGCTGGTGTATTACTAGTTGACAATACTAACCGTTAAGGGAGAACCAAGTTTTATCTGTAGTACTAGGAGACGCAAGTTGACACTCTACGTGCCAGTCAGACGGAATGTCTGCTTGAGTCAGTTTAATGAACTCATCCAATGGACAAGATGCAGTACAGTCTACATCATCAAACACACATGCACAACCCTAACAGATATATAATGGTCACAACAGAACATTCTTTACGTCTCGGTCTCTATCTCACGAAAGTCTCTGATAGAGACTGAAACATCAAAGGTAAACGAAGTTCAGTCGCGAAGATTTAATATAAATGTTCAACTAAGCAAAAAATATGTTTACAGGTACGGTAACAATCTAGACATAACAGTATCAAATAGCACATCCTGCAGATCTGCCTGCTGCCTCTCCCGATGCCAGAACTGAAATAATTTGCACATACAAATCACTAATATAATAATAATAATAACCCGACGTTACTCAGAAGGTCCAGTTTCTGGCAGCGTCCGCCCCTCATAGCGGGGACTGGTTGTTGGTGCTCCCCGTAGCATCATGAAGGCTCAAGTTAGATGATGAGGAGCTCGTGTAGTGGTAGCACTTCGTCTGGGCTTGAATCTCGGCACCCCTCACACTTGCCGCTGCAGAGCGATTGGAGAGATGATGGACATGGCTGCCACCAGGAAATGTCAGAAGTACTCTGAGCTGTCCACGGCATACCTGTTCCTTGCAATCGCCGTGGAGACTCTGAGCCCAATGAATGACTCGGCATATGAGTTTATCTAAATTCTCGGTCGCAACATAACTGACGTATGCGGCGATAGCGGAGAAATTTCATTTCTTTTTCAAAGACTGTCAGTCATTAAAACTCATTATACAGAGAACGGCCCTGTTTTGTGGCACGTTCACTTTGCACGATGATCCGAACCTCTAGCCATTCCAACTGATTTTACCAGTTTTGTTATTATTGTTTTTAATCTCTGGGATCTATACTACCGGGGTGATTAAAATATTTTCATCAGCCCATCTTGTTCAAAGTGACTGAAAACGCCCCGACAGCTGCACTCTTATTCCATGGCACAGGAGGATAACCTTTAGCACGAGACGTCACAGTCTGCACCATGGTAACTGCTTCCTACTTGACCACGGCAAGTCATACAGCAGGTGCAATCGTTGAACAACCTGCCGACAGGAAATGCTAAAATACACTGAACTGATACCACTAACTTGGTAGTGTCAGCTGATGCAGTTGCATCGTGTTAACATCAGAAGTTGTGACGTTCTTGTAATAGACCTCGACGGTCAGCTCCCCGTGACTGCTGTTGTGCAACTCCACAAATACCGTCGCTGTGTACGGCGGCGCAACATCGTTGAACACTTTCATGGCACTCAGCAATGCAGCCACTGTCGAGTCATGCTGCATATCAACACGCGTGAACCAGAAAGTAAAAAAACGAATTTCTACAGCACTGCCAAGTTCTAAGACTCAGAACCATAACTACAGTCTTTATTGTATCAGCATGTATATTCATTGTATTTTTGCCGCCCGACACAATGTTTTGGCGCAGCATTTGCTACAGCAACGTGGCTGTCTGTGTGTCTGTCATGTTTTTTGCTGTGTACAATGTGCACATTGATGTAGTGTGTCCAAATAACTAAGTCGATCATCGTGTGACCTTGTAGCCCAGCCATTCTAGTTTTCCCATACCAAATATGAACCCGATAGCCCGAGGGGATCCCCCTAACTGAGGGCGTCAAACGGGAGGGGTAAGTAAAAGTTGGAAAATCAGGCCAATAAATCACAGTTATTCACCAGAGGGCAGCTCTTGACAACACAGCACGGAACATCAACGTGCAAAAGCATCGAGCGGTCTGTCAGTGATAGACGAGCTCCTTGTTCATCCTACTGGCATTAACAGTACTCTAAACAATGCATCCAACTGCAACCAGTACGCAGCTGTAGAGAATTAAAATGCCTATTGATTGATTGATTTACTGATTTCAAAGTCGAGTCTTGCCACGCAAACGACTGTGCTCAGTGCACCGGTACCAACAACTGAAAAAGAAGTACGTGAACACACCGTAAACACCAAACACTAGACTGAAATTTCTTCTCGATGTGCCAAAATTTCCCCGGGGGAACTTTTCTCAGTTAAAAATCCATCGCAGACAAATACCGAAATTCCTTACTGCGTCACAAAGGAGACAACCGATTGTGTGCAAGAGTTTAGAGCAGTTAACAAGTCAAATGTGCAACACAAGACGTTACTCACAGCCGAGTACATCAAAACTTTCTGACGCGTATCCAGTGTGCCATCCCGCTTGTCCTTCATGTTCTTAACAATTTCTCCTAGCAGACTGCCTACCACAACCGGCGCACGACAGACGTTAGCAGAGACGGACAGTCACAGTACGATTCAATGTAATGTAATGTAATGTAAATTTATAGAGCGCGTAGTCATCAAAAAATCTCTCACGCGCTAAACACTATGGAGCCGACGCTGTTGAGTAAACAGAACTGTCTTTAAATGCCGTCAAAAGCAGGCATCACTGATTGTCGGGTCCCTGAATGCGACATGAAGACTGTTCCAAGCTGTGGGACCCGCAAGAGAAAATGCTTGACGGCCGTATGTGGTCAATCTGTAACGTGGGACCACCAGTGTGTTCTGTTGAGCAGACCGAAGATGCTGCCGTGTCTTACAACAGCATAGATACGGTCACGTGTCACAATCATTACTACTGTACACTGACCGATGGCTAGAACCTCAAAAATTATGCAATTTTTAGGCCGCATTGAATGCACGAGATACAGACTATTGTTATGACGTTTGCGGTGTCTGTCTGTCAGTCTGTTAGTCACGAATGCACCGAATGACACCGACTCGGCTTCACTGTGCAGGGTAATCTGTGCGTGCAGTGTATGCCGCGTGTGTGGGGTCATTCAGTGCAGCCTTGGCCAAATGCCTTTGGCCTCGTTTCTTTAAAACAACACGCTCCCAAATTCTAAACTACACAATCAAAAAAACTGACGTGACAGTTTCAGCTGTAAGGATTGCTGCGTAAACATAAACTTCCTTACTTCCTTACAGCCTACTCAACACAGATGATACTAGAGTCAATACAGACCTCCTCTAAGCCTCCGCAGCACCGGCTGATTGAACTCAAGAGTGTAGCTAATATCTTCAAGCTTGCGCAGTTTCTCAAACGCCGTCTGGTTGACCCACATTGTGTTTAGCCAACTTGGCAGTGACATGTTATGAACCTTCTGTAATGTAACAAAATATAAATGTAAAAAAAACAGCGACAGTTATAGATGACAAAGTGGCACATCTAAAAGAGCAAAAAATGTGACGTTTCACTAGATTTCCGTGCACTGTTTCATCATTACACTGCAGCAGAATTCTACTGCCATGTAGTGGTGAAACAGTGCATGGAAATCTATCTCAAGCATTATCGACATTACAGCAAAAATGAAACTTGCGACAAAGAGTACAACAACTGGAGACCAGTTATCAATTTTTTTTGTAGCAAATATGCCTAATCAAAATGGTTTTAAAGTCTAAATGGATATTTTGCAACTTTTTAACTTCAAGTAACTAAATCTACTTGCATCTCATCGTGCGACAAATCTGCATCTGTATGGATTTGGCAAATCAAATCCGCATCCAACGAAAGCGGATTTCATTCGCCAAATCCGTGTCGTTTAGCTACTTCGCTGTCAACCAAGCAATATATTCTTCATTCAAAAATACAGCTGACATTTGCGCAGTGGGCAATATGGCTGACTACCGAAGGAGATTTCCAATCAAATGCCACACGTACCTCACAGTAAACCGTGTCTGCGACATCAAAGAGGTCTCTGATACCGAAGTCCTTTGACCCAGTCATCTTGTCAATGAACTTGTAGAATTCCTACATGCCAGCATCAGATACGTCGTCAACACAGGTGTGCAACTTGAACACGACCCACAGCCAGAAAATTGGGAAGCGTTGTCCGACAAGATTGTGGACCAAGGTTGGCAAGTCCGGAAACAATAGTGTTGGGCGATACCGCAATACTATTGTAGTATCGTGATACCAACTTTTGACGTTACTGGCATCGCAGACCTGACTATACTTTTTGATACCACGGAGTATTGCAATACTGACGACAATACTTTTAGTTGTCCGGTGTATTTTTCATCTGTACAACTTAGTACCATCTGCCACTAACACATTTAATTTACTTATTTATGCCGAAGGGGCGGTGATTGTCAAAGTGGACATCAAGGGCTCAGAACAACAACTAGGTGGGTCGGTTCAATGGCCTAATCCCCATGCAGTTCTCACGCTGCCAGTTGTACACGACACTATTGAGTATTGCGATGCTTTTTCACGATATGTATCATGGCATCACAGTGTAATAATAACTCTTTATAGTGGCCAATATAACTATGGCTACTTCTAAGATCACTGGAGTGTCACAGTTACAAACCAAGGAAACAGTTACAGGATCAAATCAGAAAACGAAAAACTATACGAAAAATATTTCAAAAGCAAATACATGAGAACTGTTCAGCGGCAACAGCCGTTCTGACTCTCTGGGAAAGCTGATTCCATGTAGCTGTTGCTGCGATAGCAAATGCACAATCTAATGTTTTGCTGGATGTTTATGGCTCATGCAAATTGGCACGTCTGTGTGCGTGTACAGTAATGCAAGACAAACCTTGTTGCGTAATTCCATTTTCCTGACTGGATCACTGTCATAGATATTGTTCAGTTCTTCCGTGTACTTAGGACAAACTGCATCCATGTTCAGCACCTGCACCAAATCACGACATAACATTAACCCCTTTTACACCAGTCGAAATCCATTACAGCTGTGTTTCATTTAAGAAACATGCAATCATGTGACTCCTTTCACACACGAATGCTAGCTGAATACTCAGATTCATTTCTGTTGCACTTTGTTCCGTAGAATACGACGCTGTGGTGTTATTTACTGTTGAAACGTGCACGAGAAACTTGTATCTAAATTTCATGCAAGTTTCTCAGACAAATTTTGGTGCAAGAACTTCGTGCAAATCAGCTCGTTGAAATCCATAAATCAGTCAATCAATAGGCCTTTTAATTCTAACATGTCAACAGCTGCGTATTGGTTGCAGTTGGATGCATTGTTTAGAGTACTGTATAATGTACGTAGGATGAACAAGGAGCTCGTCTATCACTGACAAACCGCTCGATGCTTGTGCACGTTCAGCCTTGTAATGAATATCCTATAAAATTATGCAATAAAACTGTACTTAGAAACCTGATAGCAAAATCACTGTCCCTTCCACAAAGGACAGAAATTTAAGTTGAATTAGTGTCGAATATTTTTCAACGAGTGCCCGTACATTCCGCTTGGCTCCCAGAACGAGCACCGTAACGAGAATCCAGCGAACTTACATGGTCGTCATCGAGTGGCCGAGTGTGAACCGGTATCGGCTGCCACAGCAGCTTGTCGTTCCACACCTGAGAGTCTTGCGGTGGAAACAGACCGGCGAGGTTACAGTATGCGCTCATTAGCGTTCTGTCAAAGTCCGTGCTATTTACCTGTATCTGATTCGACCAATCATACACACAACTTACTGACACTATACAATAAACATTTCCATTAACCAAAGCTAGCTCAAAACTAACGTTACAGCACCCTAGTCTAAACCCAGTACTGAGCTTGGTTTCTAGGGATGCCACTACTGTGCATGCTATGAGTATATAATTGTGTGAGTGCGTAAACTCCGGGTCTTCTATGTCGACGTGGTCTTCAACATCGACATTTCGTCCAGGTCGACGCAGATTTCCCGGATGTTAGTCGTATAGAAATTAACTGAACAACGCTCGTCAACCGATCTTGCGTTCTCTTTAATAAACGAAACAGTAAACAGACTTTACAATAGTACAAGACATCGGAACAGTCTGGTAGCCCCAGCGAAGACACTGCTAACTGCAGCCATTATGTGCAGCGAATTATAACGCTCAATAGCAAAGGGTAGTTGAGTCCCCAGCCTAGATGTAAAATGGGCCGGCTGGCATTACATCACACGGCTAAAGATAACAGAAAGTTAAAATAAATGTTTAAAAGTCAGTTCTCAGGAGGCTGCACTTGAAACATTCAGTATTTGTATTTACTTACTTGCCCGACTATGATAATTACGGCACATAGCAGCTTACCTGATATCGATCATATGTCTTGTTAAGCAGGCTGTGTGGATGGCCTTCAATGTAACGACGACGGATAAACTGGCCGAGTGCATAGTGCTGCTTCATACCCACCTGCACACAAGCTGTGGTGTCATTACCTGTGCGCCAGCTATACTGCGAGCAGGTATTGTTTTCGGCAGCGTCTGTCTGTGCATTTGTCTGTCCGCATGATATCTTGAAACTACTTTTGAAATTGATGCACCTTGGCAGGAATATGCACAATGGTGAACACCAGACATGGTTGGAAGTTGGTGACAATTGACCTAGGCCTTTGCCCTTGACAGCTATTTTCAGGCTATGCCTTTGCAATGACTTGACCTAGCAACTTCGTTTTCGGCGCGGGGATACATCTTTTGAATATCTAGGTCGGGTCCAGTTTCAAGGTCATGGGTTTAAGGTCAAGGTCACGGCAGCAAAAAACCGGTCACGTGCAGGTATGTGCTCCAGTCGGACACAGTTTAACTACTTCTGTCAAGCACTGGTTTAATAATACAAGTAAAATCAGCGACTGTACCAAACTGGGACATTAAACAGTTCTGACAAAGTTAGCACGAGTAACAGAGAAGGCACATACTGTAGACAGCTGTCCAAATCCCTGAGGCCAGGCCGACTCCTGGTAAGGGTCTTTGGGATAGGCAGCAGCCGGACTTCTGTCTCCATGTCTGAACAACTGCATCATCACATCACCAGAAATGCCATCCATACAATTCAACTAGGCCTAAGTAAGTAAGAAAGCACACTACATCCATAGTGCTTGTATAATTGTGTCTAACTGTAAGCTGTGATTGTAACATTAATTCAGGAGGTGAATTGGAGGGAGGCGACAGTGGACACGAGAGGCAGCAGGTGCTGTCAGACGGCAGCAGATCTTTTTGTGCGACTAAACTTTTTACCCCAAAAAGTAGCTGTACCCCATTTTCCGATGCTCACCCCGTTGCGCGCACAATCCGCAGCCGGACGAATAGCGACTAAGCTGACATTCCGCATTTTCGCAAGGACCACATGTGTCTATAAGTGTATTGTATATAATACTGTGGTATTATTGGAAAGTTTTTATTTTTTGTGTGTAAATGTTAAAACTATACTGTATATCCTTTATATGTCTCACTTATGACTTCTGATGGTCCCATGAAGTGTTTAGCGCATTAGAGGTTTTTTAAAATGATATGCGCTATATAAATTCACGTTTTACTTACTTACTTACTTACTTTAGTAGTACCGTGCACAGGACAGGTAACTTACGAAGTGCAGTAAGACGAGCTCCGATGCTGCCGTTCCCGATACATCAACCGACAGCACGCATAAACACACACTAGTTATTACTACGGATAATACTACCAACTGCTTCATGTCATAAAATAATATTTATTGCAATATAACCACAAATAAAACCACAACAACAACAAGCCAAACGTAAACAATCGCTCACGAGACAAATGGGTGTGTCCAAATTAGTGATGCAACGAGTGTTCGACAGTGGAAGGTTTCGAGTTTTAAGACAATACGAATTCGGCAGCCTCCATTGGAAGACGGCTTTCCAAGTACTCCTGCTACGCACGTAAGCGGCGCATGGAAGCATTTCGGCCTATTGTTACCGATGATACCGCAGCGTGCTTTCTGATAGTCACCAGACCTATTTTAGTTTTTAAATTCATTTTAGTTTTTATTTTTAGGCCTATTAGTTTTTTGTGGAATAGTTTTTATTATTATATTATATTATAT
>Ga0126335_1000253_pt1 | contig 25305 bp, 23 predicted proteins | sample OlaspJWI45metaG_FD_108409 | JGI IMG/M metagenome (GOLD analysis project Ga0126335, IMG submission 108409) | Marine gutless worms symbiont microbial communities from Oahu, Hawaii - Olavius sp. 1 OAHU.JWI-45 metaG | ecosystem: Host-associated > Annelida > Digestive system > Unclassified | place... | reverse complement strand
TCGCGAAGCGAAAGTCTGGCTGTCACGAAGTGATGTTTAACGTCCCACTCGACACTTTATACATGCACACCTTACGCTTGCAATGAGCTCCGCTCTCCGGGCTTGCGCCCGGAGTTTAGGTTTTCTAATGTGTTATGGTCCATACCAGGTCAAATGTTCAGTATGTGTTGCTTCACTTTATTGATTCTGTGCTCCTGCAACTGATATACTCACTGCTGGATGACATCTTGTCGTAGACCACTTACCCAGTATGTTGTCTGCACGTTGTGCAGGGCGTGCGTCGATGTCAGGAAATACTGACAAATCTGTCAACAATCATTGAGTTGAAAGTATCGTCGCAAAGTCGTCCTGTGATGCTACAATATCGTGCTGTCACCAAGTCTGACGTGACACTACTGCAGCAGCAGCAGCAACGTGTACTTCACTCAACTTAATGACGATGGTTTTTGATAACGTTGACTCTTGGGCTACTGACAGTAACTGGTGAAGATCGCTGTGAAATTGAACTTTCTAGCAGACTGTTAATGTTTATTTGACGTGAATGGATGGACTGCTTCGTTTTGCTACTGTCTAGTAACTGTTATGTGGAAGCCATTATCTAACAACAAGCATTTTAACCTACAGTCAATGGTGGCTAATAATGGGTATGCTAGCCAATGTGTCTTTTAGTGTGAGGCCCAATTTTACATTTTTGCTTTGCGTTATTTATTACATTAAAGTGTACTAGCTGCCAGAAATGGGTTCATAAGAAATGTAGTGGTATAAAGGGTAGCATGTTGAAGGTGGCAAAGTCATTCATTTGCAGAGGCTGCGTAAACCCGGTAACTAGTGCAGGTCGCACTAGTGTGGATATTGGGGCCAGCACAAAGTTTTAGTTAGTGGATAAGTTTTGTTATCTAGGTGACATGCTGCATATCCCAAAATACCATGGTTCAGTCATGGTTTGTCTGCCGTGGTTTTGGAGTAATCATCATTAGCGTTTCTTTTGCCACAAAAACCACAGTATATTGAGTGTAACCGACCATGGTACTATGGATTGGTTAAACCATGGTTCGATTTTTGATTTGTAGAAGTTGTTTAGCCATGAGCTGACTATTATGGTAGTCTGAGATTTAACTAGACAGTTTTCTTGACATAACAGTCGTGCAAGGAGGACATGTGAAATATTGCAGATTTGCATGTGTGTTCATGAAAATGTACCTTTAGAGTGCATTAAATGATTAGAAAGTGCTAATTGTTAATGAAGAAAAATACTAAAATTATATAAGAACTAAATTGATTTCAATTTGGTTAACTAACTATATAATATAGAAACGATTGCTGAAAAAACTAAAACTGAAATGATTCTTAATACTGAAAATCTGAAATATCGCTGCTGGGGTCGCCCCAGGAAAGGTACTTAATGATCCAAAATAATGTGCATGGCGGACGGCAGCCATCTTGAATTAGTCAGATCGCTATAATTTCGCTGCTGACTTTCCAATTTCACCGACATTTTGTATGACAATACATATGAGCATTGCTGAAAGATGCCTTATAAACAGTGGAACAGGGATTAGAGTTTAGCCGGTGCAAGACTTCAAGTAGCAGTACAGTGCTGATTGCTACATTTTTCTAGTTTCATACACTCACACCAATGTTGCCGTATAGTTTTAGTTAATTAACAAGTAAGGTGACAAAGTTACAGGATACCCGGTGCTCTGCACTTTTTGCCGTTTTTGGCATTTTTTCCGAACTTTCTGACAAAAAAGTTCTCCCAAAAATCTAAGTGCACGCATCATCCTCGTACTAGACGACACCTTATTTTGGTCAAATTTGACGTTCTTAATAATAATAATGATAAACAGATTTGTATAGCGCTAAAAGGTCGTAACTTCAGAGGCGCTTAGGCCTTCTCAGTTATGACATGGTGTTTGGAGAAGAAACAGAGTCACCCACACAGACTTAGCTTATTTCGCCATCAGTGAACGCGAGGAATATCTACCTCCTGTATCACTGGTATTAGTCGAATACTCGATAGAGTACTCGTTTAGTTGAATGCTCAATTCACCCAGCCCTACAAGTTGCCCATTTAACATAGAATATATAATTCTGCGAGGGTGTTTACATTTTTGTCATTGTTTACATTTTACATATAATTATGTATATACTATATAGGTTGTAATAATAATCCGTATTATGATTATGCGTTGTATGTTGCCTTGAATCATGTTAATGTATGAATCACCCGTATACGTTTCCTCGTTGCACGACGTCACCGTGTAATTGATGCATTACTGACTTCCTGTTGATGGCGCACGTAACAGCTGATTGATACCACTTCTATACGGTAATAGATTGCCCACCATGGACGCCTTTCTAGTAGTTGCTAACTTGCTACACAGTATTGTCTATGCTGTGGTTGTCTGCCAACTGCTAGCAACGTCACAAGATAAATTGTTAATAACGATAATGTATTGTTCGATTATCGTGTTACATCTCATGCTGATAATAACAAACAGCTAATGAAGCACGTCGGCTTGTCCGCGCTATTTTACTGCACCTCTTACCAGCAGCTTAAGCCTAGCACTGCTAAACTTTATTTGTGACTTATATAATGCAGGCAGAGGAAGCTGCTGCTAGCTTGACATGCAGTGTGTCATAGGCCTATAACACATCTGAGTGACACACTGATATTCTCACTAGTACCTGCATTGAAACACCAATCCTCTGTGATGTAATCACATCAACAGTGGCTGCTGACACCTCTCCAACCCACTCACCCTACTGCAGTCAGCAGCACCAGTGTGAGCATTTTTGACAGGTATAGAGAAATGGCTCAGACTGGCAAGAGCAGCTGCCCAGTGTATCCTCCACACCAGTATGCGATATCACCCACGTTGACATGTCGGCTACTGCTAACCTGCAAGTTATTGCTTCACTGTGACGTCACTGTAATCAAGAAAAGTCTATTTTTGCATGCATGTGCATGTAATGAGTCACACATGGTGGTGTGGGAGTAGAAAAATATGGTGATGGGGTGGGGATTGGGGATGAACCACATGAGGATAGGGTATGGATGGGGAGGGAATGGGGATGATCTCTAGTACCACGTCACTCTTTAATAGTAACACATGTATCTCTCAGTTTTTACTGCATGCACTGAATCAGTTTCAGTGTTAACTACAAACTGCAGAAAGTAGGCTGCTGGCTCTGAGCACATTGGTTTGTATCAGTAATGTTGTTGTTGCTTGAAATAAAGACGATGAATTCAGATGGAGACCAGCGCCCTGGACGACTACTGCAGCAGGCAGCTATCTACAACAATGTTGAGCTGATGGAGTCACTGCTTGAAGGCCCTGAGTTAGAATACATCAATGCTGCTGACTTGTTTGGACGCACGGCGCTGTATACGTCAGTGACTAACAACAGCTACGAGTGCTGTCAGCTGCTGCTACTTGCTGGAGGTGCACTGTTTTTAGCATCAGTTAAATGACTGTCATAGTTATAACGTTGGTAATTGTATCTGCAAACTTTGTCTTTGTTGCCATAACCTTAACGCAGCAGACAGACTAATAGTAGTGAATTGGCTAGTTGGCTTATGATAGGTGTTTAATAGTTCATAGCTACATTTATTGTTCATCTGTGAAAAGTCTGCATGTAGTCACTGCAGTGTGTACATCATTCCCATCTGTGTACATGTCTGGCTTTCTGTGCTATCAATCAGAGTTGACAGACATAAGGTTGGTTGCTGAGGCTGCATTACTTGCAGCCCAGTTTAGTGTACTCAAGGTTGACATGCTGCCATTATTATAATACAAAATACGACTAATTTTCCTGTAGGGTAGACTTCAGCATCAAGTCTCTGATGGTTGAAACAAATGAACAGTATAGACTGAGTGACAGAAAAACATACATAGGACAGTAGGCAATAGTGAGTTGGAAAACAGTAATTACTGTAGATTATTAACTATTACAGCCACTGTCCGAATTATTACTGTTCTGATAAGTAGAGTATTGCATTGTATAGACTGTAGCAGACAGATTAACAGTCGTTTGATGTGTGACAGCTGATCCCAACATCAAGTGCAGTCTGCAATGTGGTGGAATGGTCAGTATTTATGGCTCTTTTTAGTCATTTGTACCATTTTCTAATACCATATACAATATACATGTACATTGTGACTCAGAAAAAAGAGTGCTGCCAAATTTTGATGATAACTTTGTGAAATCTTAATTGATTTCAAAATTTTTTTACTGCTTAAAAGAGTATAAAATTTACTAGAAATTCGTGTAAATTTCTAACCACACCTGAAGTATGTTTCTGCACTACCTTGGGAGCTCAAAAAGTTTGAATTTGTTAAATATTACTGTCGATACATACCAGCATATCCAAGGTGATGAAAATGAAATATTTCACGACATGTGGCTGACTGAATATTAATACTGTCATAGGCAATACTGTCCATAATGTGCCCATATGCATGATCAAAGATGATCCTGCCACTTGTCAACTGCATTCTTAGTGATGCTGTTGTCAGTACTTAGCAATCACTGCATGCTCAAAAAGTCTTACAGTGTCGTATGTGGTGTGCAGGATGTTGTGAACATTTAGACCTATTAGGCTATTTACATAGAACAGTTTGGTATTTCAAAGAATATTTAACAGGAACCATAAACTGAAGTAGTAAGTAAGTTAGTAATAAGTAAGTAAGCGTAATGCAATAAAATGGGTGTATGTAAAAATCAACGCATTTTGTTTGCGTTTTCTTCCATATTTGCAACAAATTCAAACTGTTGAGTTCCTAAGATAGTGTAGCAACATATGTCAGGTATGGTGAGAAATATTACATGACTTTTGTAGCAAATTTCATGCTTTTTCCAGAATTAAAAGAGGTTTTTAAATCGGTTAAGATTTCACATAGCTATCGTCAAAGTTTGGCAGTTCCCTTGTTTCTGAGACACAGTCTAGATAATACATATTCCTTAACATATTATGATACTGTTCAGCAGTTTGACATCTGTGTAAAAAAGTTAAATCGTAAAAATAGTTTTTGTGCATTATCCTGGTGGCAGTAAGTGTACTGTCATCAGCAGATTCTTCCATCTGTATGTCTGCTTCTCTGCTTGGAACACCTTTTCCACACGATAACTCTGGAAGGAATAACCGACATTCACCAAATTCACACCAAATATAGTTTTGGGTCATATCGTGACGACAGAAAAATCGTGTTGAATACGTCTGACCTTGACTTTAACCATCTTCAAGGTTGTTACTTTTACAAATTGATAAAGCCGTCATACCAATTCAGCAGCACAGAATCGTTTAGGCATTACATGAAATGACTGATTTCACAGATTGACTGTAACATATATACCATTTGGGCCCGCACTTTTGTTTCTCTTTTGTCGGTTAACAGCAGCTGATACATCTTCAACAGTTATGACATGAGGCTGCGTACTAATACTAGAATTCAATTGACCATAATAGTCCTGCACTGATTTATTACACTCCAGTTTATTATTCAGATTGCTATACTAATTTTTCCACATTTCACACACATCTTGAGCACCTATTGCATCACCAACTTTGTTAACACGACTATACTTATGACAGTGTTTTTTGTTTGTCAGATGATGACTGAAGACAGAGATGTATGGTTGATGGTATAAGTTGAGTGTGGTTGTACACTGTACAGAGCTCACTGCATGCTGCAGCTGTAGACAACAAAGTTTTATTCACTGAGTTACTGCTGGATCATGGAGCTGATGTGGATGTCATTGATGCTAGTGGTCAGAAGCCTGTTGATCTCGCAGCCAAAAACAAATGCAGTGAATGTGTTGCAGCCATCACCAACAAGATTGGCATGTAGCGTCGTGTTGCTATTAGCTTCACCAACGAGCTGATGTTATACCTGGCATTTGTTGTGCTGCCTGATGCAAGGCATTATATTTCATTGCTGCTGTTTGTGTTGGTGTTGATGTGCTTTAATACCAACTCTAACTGTATACCTCTGAAATAGATAAGCAGTCAAAGTTACCGACTGGTGGCACCTAGTCTGTGTGTAGCTAAGTGTTAGTAGTTCTATGTACAATGTTACTGATAAGCTTGTGGAGAAGCTTATAGCACGTGACAATTGACCATTCCATTTTGATATCATAAACCCACCACGTACCTGTCTCCCTGCTAGAAGCCTCTGTGGCAAGACCTGACAATGTTTGGATATCAGAAGTCAGTGGAAAGAAAACTGGAAGTCGGCTTAGGCGGTCAACTCTTTTCCAGTGGATGATTCCACAGTTTGGCAACCAAGTTTCAGTCTTCCACGACAACAGATCAGTTTCTGTCTAACCATTTTCGGACTGTGCAGGATCGCTGCGGTGCCTTAAGAAGAAATGGAACTAGGCAGCCACTGATTTGTGTCTTTGTGGTGAAAAGCAAACGATGTTCCACATTGTCGACTCTTGTCTTCTGATGAAGTTAAATGGCGGCTTGTCGCAACTATAGCTCTTGATGCACATGCAAGGAGAATAAGTCGTATGTTGATTGTCATAATATTATGGAGTTTTTGTCATTGTTTTGTCTCGTTGTTTGTAGAAACTGACAAGCAGTGTAGATATCAGCTCTGGCAAGGTATGTAGTCTAGTTTTGATTGTTCTGCTTGCATTATCAGTTTTATTTGGTTTCAAGTTAATTGTATGTTGCTTTGTCCAGCGAATAAACTTTACATAATTTAATTATTACACATTGGTTACATACTGCAAAAATGATTGTTTTCTTTGCTTTGTGTTAAGATAGCACATGGCAATGTTTCTTTGTGGTATTTTGTATTTTCCTTGTCGTTTATTCACTGTTATGAGTATAATTCAACTGTGTGTGTATAGTAGATACAGTTGTAGTGGTTGTGTGGCATGGTAGAGTTTGTGCAAGCATGTTGTGACGGTGACATTGACAGTGCGACACAAGTGTTGAATGCCACGCTGTTGACACCTGATGACGTTGCTAAGTTTGTGACGTCTGTTCACCCTTCTGACTACTACTCGCTGCTCTACAGGTTGTTAGTCTGTCATACTGCATGGCGGCACAATAACACTGTTGATAACACTAAGAACACTAAGTATATTGATACTGATAATTTGATGTCTTGTCAAGTGATTTACCCAATTCTCCAGTAAAGGTTTATACAGTATGTGTTTGTATCCATCTGAACGACATGACCAAACGATGAGAGACATTTGACAGGAAAATTGAGACATTATACTCAAGTGTAGACAGTTGATCTCAGTTATGTGACAGACGACAGCATTTCTGACATAGTCATGCCGTCACAAATTCTCAAACGCTGAATGCTGCTGGTCTGTTGCAAGTCAGCTTTGTTGACTCATACAGATGCTTGTCTCAGTGGCTCATTGGTCTAGGCCAATTTGTGGGCTACAGTGCCTGATGGGCTTTAAGTGACACGTGTTGTTGAGAGATCACCCAGTTTTACCTGCACACTCACATCTTTATATCCATGAACGAAATGAACCATACACATTTTTCCAGCCAAAACTGCTCGTCATTTACCACCGTCCAAGGGCTGGCTGAGTTGGCCTAGGCATCACAATGGTGACTTAATAATCCACCTAGGACGGTTACATTGGTGGATATCACAGTTGTTAGCCGTTGAAACCATTATGCCTCACTGGGCAAGTGGATATAAGTAACACAACCAGTAGCACATATGTTGTTATGAATTGCAACGACTGTCTGACGTGATACGTGGTGTGTTCAGTGCTTGTTGTTGCGGTGATGTCAGCATCTGCCAGTTACTCGTCAACAACGGAGCACCTGTCAGCATAGATAACATGTCTGGCCTGTCACCGCTCCACGTTGCATGTCTCTATGGTCATTCTGACTGCGTCGCTTCACTGCTTACTGTAATGTCTTCATTTTTTGTGTTTTAATATTGCAGTTATTAGGCTGCATTGAATAGTCTGACTGTTTGTCTTGTGCCTGCTTTGGCCTATTGTCCCAGTCCCAGATGGGGTGAGTGATAGCTGGCACTATTGTCAGAAACACCCAAACTAGGGTTAGCATGGTAGTTCCATCGTATCGACCGGTAGTCTGACTGTTGGACAACAATTGAACTCAATAGTTTTTGCCCAATGGTTCAACGATAGTGCACAACCTTAACTGTGACTATTGACGCCATTCTGAAATTGACTTTTGTCGGCTGAATTTCTGTATAAACTTGTAAATTGCTGGTCTGAAGGGCTAGATATTTTCTATTTGCAGAATTTGTTATGACTGAAGTGCATTAGTTACTATATTTTATTGAACGTTGCTGCTTGACAAGGATGCTGTAAAACTATCGCATTGCCATCACATCAAACGATTGTTTTGTCCGATACTATCGATGATAGGACTGTCATATTTCTGCAGTGTCATTCTAACCCAAATGGCGGAACAGTATTTTTGGTCACAAACCTGATGACAGATTCTGAAGCAGAAAGCTGGATGTCTTGTGTGTACTTAGCGGTAATTATATCTATTTCTCTTTATTGTAAATAGGGTACATGACACATGGATGGATGACACATATCTCTACACTGTATCTCAAAACTGACTTGCATGTTGTCGGCTATAACTTTGTCAAAACTTAACCAATTTTCAAAAAAAAAATTACTGCTAGAAAGCCTATGAAATTTGTTACAAGAACATGTAAAGTGTCTCACCATACTTTGAGTATGTTGTTGCCATTGGTGGGCACAGTTAACTGAAAAGTTAGCTTTGCTAACACTGAACCGCTAGAGCAGTTAGCTAACTTTTTATATGAATTTATCTTCCGGTTTTGTATTCTGCTATTAAATTCTTAAAATAGACAAAGCTGAAATTTTAATATGGTCTAGCTTAGAAAACAGCTTTCCAACAAGGCATAGCATGACAAGATCATAGTTGCAATGGTCAGGATAAATCTAACCTTTTTTAATTTTTACTTTTTATTGGTTCTGTTTTTATTCTGATAAAATAAGTTAAACTAATCCATTTATTTTGGATTGTCCTCCTGTTAGCTTAAGTTAGTGGAACTAAATTTAGTGGATTCTAATTGGTCTGCTAACGGTTTTCAAAGATAGTGGATCTGCTAATCTGCTAACAAAAACGTTAGCTTTGCTAATTAGCAGTTAGCAGATTAGTGGAACTGTGCCCACTGGTGGTTGCTGCACTACCTTATGAAGTCAAAAGTCCAGATTTATTATAAATTACAAAAGATACAACTTAAAACTCGTACCACATGTGATAAAAATGAGACATTATATGTCATATGGCTATGGATATTACTGCTATCACACCAGTTGCCCGTACACATGATCAAAGATGACCTTGCCACTTGTCAACTGTATTGTCAGCATGCTGTGGTTAATGCCACATAAAGTGTTCAGGAAGTGCTACTTCAGTATTGACAAAGTTATAGCCGACAACATGCAGGACCCTATTTTGAGACACAGTGTACAGATGTCCCGTGTTCTGGCAACAACAACAACAACAACCGTTTAACGGCCTTTGTTCCGGGACTACCCGGGTAGGCCGGTACCAGAAGAAACACTCACCCATCCTGATCATCGGACAGCCTGTAACACCTTTCTCCATTTACATCGATCCATGTTCTGGCAGGCCAGCTAAAATTTCACAACAAGATTGAAACTGTACAGGTTTGATTTGTTTATGTGAGTTTGTTATAGAGACTTGAGGTTTATGCTGTGGAACATCACGTAGCTAGCCACACAGGAGATGTAGTCGGCCAGCGATAGAATAATTACTGCTTCTGGAAGTTGAGATTAGTGAGAATGCGTGTTTGCAGGTAAGTCCTGAGAGTGCTGAGTTACCCACTCATGACGGCAACTATGCACTACACCTGGCCTGTGTCAGTGGTGATGTCAGTGTCATTGATCATCTGATAGCTGTTGCTCGTATGGCTGACCGACAGCGTCGTCAGCGCAGTGCTGACACTGTCAGTAAGGACTTGTGTGTGTCTGCTACTGTCAGTGTACTTGACATGCGACGTCGCATGCCACTTCATGTCGCTGTCATTAATCAACGTCTGGATGCAGTGCGACGGCTGCTGTCAGTACGTGCATCTGGTGACAGCGCGGTGCATGGTGGCCGTGCACTGCGACGATGTCGTAGCATCGATAGACAGCCACTTATTGACATTGATGCTGCTGACGCTGATGGATACTCACCACTACATCTTGCTGTCATTGGTGACGGTATCAAGGCTTACACTGACATTGTGACACTTCTACTACAGTGTGGTGCTGATGTCAATCGGTCGCCAACAACATTGTGTGAGCGCTCTAGCGTGGACCCTAGTATATCAACGCTGTCGCTGGCATGTCAGCGGCGTGACCTGGCAACAGCAGAAGTACTGCTGCAGTATGGTGCGTGTGATGCAGATCTCACAATCATGTCATCAGCAGTCGCCAGCGATGACACTGAAGTGATAGGAGTTTTGTTGTCACGTCAGCATGCGTACATCGACACTAAGTACGTCGTCAATAGAGCTGCGTTGCTGCTGGTCCAGAGTCAGTGTGTTGACGGCACTGGTAACACATCGCAGACTGGCTTGTCATCGTTTTCATCGTTGCCGTCAATCATGATAGACTGGCATGCACTGACACTCGAACGCCTTATCCTCTCATGGCTCAGTAAGGCATGTCTAGCATATGTTGCAATGTCCTTAGCCTCATCAGTGCCACCATGGCTACTGCACAACGACGGCCACTTTGCCACTTACCTCATCACTCGCATTGATGTCTCTGAGAACCACCTTATCAGTCTTCCCAGCATGTTCTTCTCTCTGCCAAGTCTACGCATTCTGATTGCCGCCAGCAACAAGGTTGGTCTGTTTTCTGTTTAGCTTCTGTAACTGTTGCTAGAAACCTCATGATCCACAAGAAGCTCTGATGTAGAATGCTAGCTGCTAGATAGGAGTAACAGACTCAGACTCAGACTGGTCTGCTGTAGTTCATATGAATAGGACAGGCTCATGATGTAGCCAAGATGATGTGTGCTGATTAGACGTCCCATTGTTGCAGTGTAAGTAAGTAAGTAAGAGTGACTGTAGTGCACCCTAGAGCCAGCTTACGGTAATCTAAACTATAATTTAATGCAAAGACTTCAAAACAACACATGTGCCAGGGAAGAGAGAGAAGGCTATGGAGAGATGAGAGTTGAAGACAAATGAACAACCGGTGCTGGACTGACAGGAGGAGGATGTTACAAGAGAGCTGTGTGGTGTGTCTGACTGTGATGAGAGCCAGTAGTTTGTTGCACAGGTTCGATGCTGCATACCAAAAAGAACAGTTTGTGATTTTGAGACTGGACTGTGCTAGCGGGTGAAGGAGGATGAGCGAATGGATTATGAAGGCTCTATGGTAATGATATCTCGAAGTTATTGTGAGGGAGAAGATTGGAGAAGCTTGTGTGTGGTGGTAATGATTCTGTATTTAACACCTTCTTGTACTTTAAGCTAATGGAGTAGTCTGAGAATCTGTCCAGCATTGGACACTGGCACAAGTGGGAGAATTCTGAATGTGCTGGATCTATGGAAGACTGTAGTACAAAAGAGTTGCAGTAGTCAAGCCTTGAGTGTCAGGGTTTGTACAGACCCTGGAAAGTCCTGAAATTAAAATGTTGAGATTTCCAGGCCTGGAAAGTCCTTGAAAAAGGCATAGGTCCTGGAAAACCCTGGAAAAGTGCTAGAATTCTAAAGTAGTAGTCCTGGAAATTTTTAGTTCTGGTTCAAGTATCGCTCACTACAGAAGAGAAGTACTGTATTTGGTGCATGTTTTTAATAAGTCTAGATCCAGTTACTGAACTCGCTGGACTGTTCTGGGTTCATTGGAGTACATTAATGCAACCACAGGTATTGCATTTGGGCTTGTTTACTGTAATGCTGTTACATCAAAAACTGATTTGGTATGTGCACTTTTTGACTTCATGCAACCATGTGTGTGAATGGAGTGTATCCTGAAAAGTTCTTGAAAATGAGTTTTTTGAGTCCTGGAAAACCCTGGAAGTTGGTCTGTGCAAGTTCTGGAAAGTCCTGGAAAACAGTGTTTTAATGTCTGTACAAACCCTGGAGTGTACAAATGAAGTAAGCATAGTGTATGTGTAGTAGTTCACTCACTCACTCACAGTATCCTTTGGACTGCTGGATGTAGTTGTTTTGCTTAGTAATGCTGACATTTTATTCATAGACTCTTTAGGCTGCATCAAATGCTTGAGATGCAGCCTACACTGTATTCCAAAAAACACTCACCTGTTTTATTTCACTGTAGTTTCTACAAATGTTAACCATAATATTTGGCACTAGGTATACTGAAGTAATTTGCAACATAACAATTATTGACATGTCCACCTCATCTGCATACTGTTGCTACACTACCTTGGGAAATATTAATTTTTTAGTTTTTGGATCATTTTGGCTGATTTGTCCCAACAAAGCTGTTAAAATGACTTTGAAACGTAACAATGAAAGATTTTTTTCTGTTGCATACTACCATGATGTTGAGCTGAATGCTGGTGCAAGAGATGCTTCGTCCACCTGTGCCATTACTGTAACGTTGACATCTTCCAGCAAGGCAGTGTGACAGTACACTGATGTGTGCATCAGACAATTGAGTTACTGCGGCGTGAAACTCCTAAGTTTACTGGTCCAGGCTTATGACCTCCAATTAGTCCTGTATGGATGAAAGAGAAGGTTACTGTAATATATGAGCTATGCTGGACAACGGAAAACCTGTATATTTTCTAGTATGTGCAACCGCAATATTTAACGTTTGTTTATAAAGTCATTATTATGCAGTTCAAATTTTCCCAAGGTATTGTACCAACAGTATGCAGGCAAAGTGGGCAAGTGAATAACTGCTGTATTGCAACATACTTCAGTAAACTGTGTGCCAAATATTACAAAAATTGCTTAATATGTGTAAAAAAATACAGTGAAATAAAAAGGTGTGCTTTTTTGGAACACGGTGTATACTTACCGATGTTTGCGGTGTCTGTCACGAATGCACCGAATGACCCTGGCTCAGCTTTGCTGTCGGCGGTGGCGCATGCAGTGTACGCTGCGTGCCGTGTGCTCGGGGTCATTCAGTGCAGCCTTCTCCAAATGCCTTTGTTGGAATTGGATGCACACATTTTTGTCAGTCGTTTACTTACTTATGTGGTGTAGTGTTTGCGCTGTAGATATCTATGCTTGGAGACACTCAGAAATCTGACAACTGTGATTACATCCAAGCTGGGTGTGATTCTCCAGCACTGCTTAATCATACCAGCAGCACTGATGATAGCAGTTTGCAGTCATTACTATTGGAAGAAGTTGACCTCCATGGTAACCGACTGACATGTCTTCCGTCGTGGTTATTTCTACGGTTTCCATTCCTGCAGCGTGTGGATGTGTCACAGAACCGACTGGACAGTCTGCCGTGCACAGTCTGGGCATGCACTTCTCTGCTGGAACTGAATGTCGCCAGCAACTGTCTGTCATCACTATCAAGTGGCCATGTCGAGTCTGTTTCATTGACGCTAGATGGCGACGTGGACCAGCAGAGACCAGCCACCCCACTGTCCTGCACGTCGGAGGCTTCATCAGATGTCGTGACAGTTGTTTCTGCCACAGATCAACAATGTCTCAGTGTTGTTGTGCATCGCCTCGAGCGATGGCGTGACCACATCGAAGTGCGTCCCATCAGTTACTTTGCTGGGTCATCAGCTCGTTCCAGCCAGGTAGAACAGTGCAGGTCGCGGCTCAAAGAGCTCGATCTAGCACACAATGACTTTGATGAAGTTCCTTCCATCTTGCCATGTGTCGCTCCATCTCTGGAACGACTCAACCTCTCACACAATCGTCTGACACGGTTTGGCTCTGTGGACTGCTATCCGCCGTCCTTGCGACTGCTGGATTTGTCACACAACCATATTTCTGTCATGGACTTGACTGAAGACTGTCACAGTGCCACATCAACCATGACAACTCCTGTAACCATCCCAGCTCCATCAACAGTCAGCAATGCATCTGGACACTGCCACAGTCCTTTCACACTGAAAAGGTCAGTTATCACTCTGTCCAACTGACAGTCTCTGTAGAATGTTACAAAACATTTTACATTGGGATGTGTGCTCTTGTGCAGTTTATGACATAGGGTGTATGTGCTTCTGAACTTCACCTTGTTTGAAGTGTGATGGTTTCTGAAGACATCATGCAGGATCTGGGTTTGTCACAATATGATGACCCCTCCACTTCATGGCCAGATATTGTAAAAGGCAATTGAACCCGGGTTGTCTAGTTTTATGGTTGTCGTATTCAGGGCAAGCTTATTGTGTTTGTTACTTAGTGTTTTAGATGCATGATGGCACGTGTTACCTTGTCTTTTCTTTGTTGCTTGTCACTAGCAGCACACTGGATAGTTAAGATTTGTCTCCATATTTGCCAATTGTGTTGAAGACGACATGAAACTAACTCAAGCACCAAGATGCACCTGTTTGCTTTTGGTCGTGGCAGCTAGTGACTGTTGCTTTTTGGAGTGCCAATAAATGCATTTACTTACTTACTTATTGTGACGTACTGACCAAAGAAATCCTGTAACAATTGAGACCATAGAATCTTATCTGATGTACCTGTGTTTCTGCTTTGTCATTTGCCACAGTTTCAGTAGGATGTTTATTTAAAAACTCACATTTTGCTTTGGACCATATGTCATACCCTGTAATGATCATGAAACATTGACATCCTGCAAGAATCGTAAAATGAAGCCGCAATGACATGGTATAACTGGTTGTTGAAGTTACTGTATTAGTTTTATTAATTCAAATCGTTTTGGCTCTATTGATAGAGAAGAATTTGATATTTACATATACTTTTAAATATTGGCTTGTATCATGTATATATCAATTTAATATGCATTGTGTGTTATTGATGATGTTGTTTGGTATTGCAGTGCACCAATGACCCTGGCTCGGAGTTTCCCAGGTCGTAGTTTTTCACCAGCTTTCTCAGCGCCATTCCAGTCATCGAGCTTGAATTCCCCATCATCATCGTTGAGTCCAGTTTGTTTACATCGACAGCATCATCAGTTAGACCGGCTGCGTTCACTGCGACTGGACCACAACTGTATCGTACAACTGACGTTTGGTGGCGCCACTGTCATCCAGTCGTCTTCGTTGGTTACACCAGCAGCAACAAACAGTCCCAAATCCACTACAAGCTCCACTACACCAAAGTTTTACACCAAAAGAAGATTCTCGGCCCAATCTGAAACAACTGGTTGTGTTGAAGATCGCAGCATGGTCACAGAGCAGTTGTACTTCCCTAACATAACGTTACTTGATCTCAGTAACAACAGCATTGAAACCATTCCACTGTCCATTGCTCAGCTCACACAACTTGCCGAACTCAAAATCTCCAACAACAACATCCGTGAGCTGCCGCCTGAAATGGGACTGATGAAGAAACTCTGGTTCCTAGACTACAGCGGATGTCCAGTTGAAACCACACTCTGCTCGTTGCTTGGAGACAAGGCCAAGAAGACTGTGTCCGTTCTGGGATACTTGAAGTCTGTCCACGAGGAAGCTACAACTTTCAATCGAATGAAACTAATGTTGGTTGGTGTTCAAGGTATTGGAAAGACGACTCTGCTGACACAGTTACGTCGAGAGGAAGGTTGTAGACCACCCACAACTGGCTGTCACTGGACGCAGCGCATGCATGTTGCATCTGACGTGAAGAACAAAGATCAGAAAGGTCAGAATATCTCAACAGTTGGCGTTGACATCAGTGACCTTGTCATTCGCAGGAAGGATCGTGAGGTCATGTTTAGAACGTGGGACTTTGGTGGTCAGCGAGAGTACTATGCTACACATCAGTACTTTCTCACCAAGAGATCTTTGTATCTCGTCGTTTGGCGTCTTACAGATGGTGAGAAGGGTGTCGCAGAAATTCTACAGTGGCTCATTAATATTCAGGTTATTTGCATACTGATTTGTATACTTACTGTGAGTAGACTGATTGCTTGTGATTTGAACAGCAGTGCCATTTAGCTGATTAAAATCATTATCCACTCTACACTATCATGGTGATCTTCAATTCAGCCCTGGTTGAACAAAGGCATAGGCACGAGAATGGTTACGTAGTACAGCCTAATGCAGCAGTTATTTGCTGGCAATTTTGTCATTATTTTTGTAATATATGTTTGACAAAAAAAATGAAAATTTTCATGTCATACAGGTGAACAAACGTAGATACTGTCATAATAGTTGCTCAGACTTTCCAACATTTATCTGTACACGTGCTTAAAGACGCCAATGCTACGCATCAGTGCACCGAAAATAATGCTATTGTCAATCTCACGCCATGGCCCATACGTGCAGTAACTGCAGTTTCAGTTCATTGATGTTATACAGCATGACTGATGAATTTGCTGCTTGATGATCTTGTAGTAGACCAGACTGAGGTTAGAGTTGTTTGCTGTCCACAGTTTGACCAAATAAAATAGAGCAATCACTGCTTGCAAAGTCGTACACTACACTGTCATATGCTCAGTGTGCAAAGGGGTGCTGTCAGTATTCAAGCCTATTTAAATAAAAATGTCTGCTGTTACAAAGAATATTTAACAGAGATAATAAGTGAATCAACAAAAGGTAATTAAGCTAAATTAATTGTATTTTATGCATGTGACGTCATTGCATTCTGTTTGCATATTCTTACATACTTGCAGCCAATTTGAATTTTTAAGTAATTTCTCAAGGTAGTGTGGAAGCATATTTAAGGTGTAGCATGAAGTGTTGTGTGATTCTTGTTGCAAATTTCTTAATCTTTCCAGCAGTGAAAGAATTTTGAAAATCGGTTGATTTGACAAAGTTGGGGGCATAAAATTCACTTCTTTGGCCCACTCCATATATGGCTGCTGCTACGAGGTCTGTATGAGTCTGTTCAGTTCTCTGATGTTGCTACATGTCTGTGTGTGAAGGCAAGAGCACCCAATTCTTGTGTGATTATTGTCGGCACTCACTGTGATGTTTTACAAAAGACACATCCTGCTGGCTGGGTGGAACAGCTTGGTCTGATGGTTGAACACCGCTACATGTGTGTTGAGCCTGACAAGTACGGACTGCCGCGAGTCGTAGGTCACCGCGAGGTGAGTTGCCGTGGTCGTATCATTGGTCGCAGTCTCCGCAGCTTGGCTGACCTCATCTTTGACGTCGCCTCCAATGAACATCTGCCTGGTAATCTCCGGCTTCAACATTAACTCACTCTATAGTTCTGTTTCATTTTTGGTCACGCAACGTAGTGGAGCTTGCCTTTGCTGTGGAAAAGTCTGTGTGTCACACTTGTGGGTTATGCCTACACGGTTTAGTTATCATGGTATGCTTTGGACCATATAATGTGCAGAGAATTCTTCCTACCAAATTTCATAGTTGTTAATGTAGGGGTTTACATGGGTACCCAGCATGTCAACAGTGAAAGCGTGGCCAGTAATTGTGACATCTCAGAAATGGTGAAAGATATGATGTGAGTTAATATTATACATGAATTATATCATTAGGAAGTCACATTTGTGCTATCAGTTGGTGACGTTGAATGACCTTGAACAGCATTGTGGGCATTTGGTGGGTTTTTTGCTGGAAGTAGTAGTTTAAACCCTACCATGCAGCTAGACTCAACAGAAGTGTAGCTTAAGAACTGCTTTTTGCTTAATCAAAAACACTAAGTGAAAACCTTAATCTGAGCCTCAAAATTTCGACCGAGTTCGAACCTAGAGTTAATTAGGACTAGGCTAAATCAAAAGTGGGCGTGGCAGACGAGATTTTACTGTTCATTTGTTTCATTGTCTGATAAACCCAAGCTTCAATGAAATTTGCTAGTAGGTACATCACTTGCCATAAAATATTGACTATAATGAGTTATTAGTGACATTCCCGTAGGCAGGGGGGTGCGTTGGGTGCGTATGCACCCCCCCCCCCAAATAAGTAAAATGTAAAACAAAAAACAAAGTTTGATTCAGTTTTGTTTCATTTTGTGGGGGTGAGGTCCACTTTTTTACAAAAAGCACCCCCCTCCCCATTTCATTTCCTGCCTACGGCCTGAGTGACATAACATGGTGTAGTTTAGTGATATTAACAGTACAATATTTTGTTCATGTTAACAATGTTTGGCTAAATCACAAATAAATCAGAAATAAATCAAAAAGTGAAGTGAGTTTCCACTGATTGTTTCTAAATCACTAGGCATTAAAGAAATTTGCCTGTCTACATGCATTGCAAATTGAGGACTGACGTCGCCTTGTTCAGATTTACTGGTGAGTCTTTGCTAACCAAACTGCTCAGCGTTTTCATTAGTCAGGAGCAAACTGCTTAGTGTGAGCTGAAAAATTGACTGTTTGATTTATTTTTGATTTATCCAGACATTTGGACTAAGGAAATGGCTTAAGCAAAAAGTGAAGTCGCCCAATATATAGTTTATGACAATATCGGCACTCAGCAGGCTTGCCGTTAATGAATGCATTAAATAGAGGCACCCTGCAGTCACAATATGAAAACATGACCAATACGCACCATGTCTGTGAAACAGGCTGTGCAGCCATGTCAGCAACAGCTGCGTTGTTGTACAGCTGACGTGATAGTTACTTGTGATAATGACGATGGTGAGTCAGTGATGGTGTATGCTAGTTAGGTGACATTAAGACATCACGCACTACGCAGTGTTACAGTTACGCTGCTGCTATGTGACTGACTAGTACATCAGTGTAACTGTAGTACTGTCCATTTGTAATCACTGTTTACATGGGGCTGGCTCTCCAGGCTGCAGCCACCGCTATGGCGCGCTGCACGATGGTGCTACTTAGTGAATACAGTTGAAAACCTGCTACCAACGTAAACAGCAGTCGCCTAATGCTTGAAACTGCTCAACCACTGAGAATGAGGTGTAGTTTGTGGTGCTGTATTAGTGAGAAAACAGATAGGTTTTGTGACATTTGCAATTGATGACAAATGTCATAGTTGAGGTTAAGTTGTCTGGTGGCTGTTCTAGGCAGTGGCACGTCGTACTGTCTGCATGCATCTTTCAATATCACACGCTTAACAAGTTTTCATGATTGTAGCTTTGTAATCAACTGTCACTTTGTGTACTTGTGTCAGGCAATGCGGGGGTGAAGCTATTGGAACAGAAGGTTCCTCTGAGCTACATTCGTCTACAAAATGTGATAGCAACACTAGCGGAGGACCGCCAGAAGCAGCACAAGGATCCCGTGTTGTATGGGAACCAGTACAAACACCTCGTCATGGAGAGGATGGAAGACCTGTACCAGTGCTCATTCCAGGACATGACTGAATTGACACAGGCCACACAGTTTCTACATGAGAACGGCATTCTGCTGCACTATGATGACATCAACCTTCAGGACTGTTACTTCCTTGACCCACAGTGGCTGTGTGACATACTTGCTAGTGTCGTTACTATACGAGAAATCAACAGTCTCGCTAAATCAGGTAATTGCCGTCACTTTTCTGTCCAGATACTACTACGACGACGACGACGACTACTACTAAATACAACTATCTTTGTAAACTTCCTCTCTGTGAAGGTTTATATGTTGACATCTGCACATTTTGTTAATAGCTGCGACATTATGTCATTATTTTGTCTGTATGCAGTCTGTAGAGACTGTGCAGTGCTGACACTGATGATGAGTTTGATGATATGTAGGAGTGATGAAGACCAATGACATAGTGCTGCTGTTTAAGGGAGTCAGTTTCCGTACCGATGACATCCAGCAATACATCATCAGTCTGCTACAGAAGTTTGAGGTGGCTCTGTTGTGGGACTCTGACAATCTCCTCATTCCGTCACTGCTGCCTACTGAGCTTGACCTCATCAAGAACCCAACTCTCATGCGCCAAGTTCTTGTATGTCATTTTGGTGTTTTATCCACAGAAAAGCCCATATTAAAACAACGTTTTGGGGGATTTTGCCCCACGGCGGTGAACCAATGTGCTGTTTGGCATCAACTTTGGCACGTCCCCCTCTAGTCAAGCCATATTTACACTCTTTTTGCCCCATAAATATTAAGGTATTTCCCTTACATGTAAACAAAACCTGAAAATTTCCCGACTGTTGATTGAGGTATTTCCTGTATGAGACAGAATGTATTTATTAGGCCATGTTGAATACCTGAAATGCAGACTATTGCGACTGATGATCCCAGCATCTGTCAGCCAGTCTCTCTGTGTGCCATGTGGGTTGGCTGTGCAAAAAGCAGCTGAACGGATCGGCGTTGTGTTTCGGTATGAAACTCGTGGGACCCAAGAAACACATGATCGTCCCCATCCCACCACGGCGTTCAACACAGCCTTTACTAAATTACTTTGGCCACTTGTTACATATTATTGGTGTTGTTGCTGTATGTGGTGGTATCGTGGGGATGTTGTCAAATGTGCGGCATGTGATGTCAGTAGTCAGCGGTGTCATGACCAGCGTCACTGATGTGCTGCACTGGCGGCTCGGCACTGAGTCAGTTCTGTTAGTTGTTGTTTGTGTCGTCAGCATGAATCTGTCATGTCTCAAGTTGTAACTGATGTCAAGGTGATGCGTGTGCTTGATATAGATTCCTGCGGCAGGTTGTTCATCAGTCCCCGCTGCATCAACTCCATCGACTTCACCTCCCCCACATTCTCATGTTGACATCCCAGTCCCATCACTTGTTGAAGGCAAATCAAAATTCTACTTCTATGCTGGCGAACTGTTCCTGTCATCGCCACTGTTGCCTAGCAACAACATGGTCACCATGGCAACGGCCGTGCCTCCACACAAAGTCCGTCCAATGACGTCAAACCCAGCCGTTGCTGTCGTGCGACTGTATATTATGTCATACTTTCCATGTGGCTTTTGGCCACGTATTATTACCAGGTTTCTTGGTGATGAGACATTTGGCAAATTAGCTGAGGCACTGTATAGTAGTTCTGACATTTCCTCGCTGTCTGCAGACAAGAATGGCTCACCAGTGACGTCATCTGTGCCGTCGTGGCGATGCTGGCAAACTGGTTTGGAGTTGATTGTTCTCAGTAAAACCGTTGCACTGTGTGTCAATGAGTGTTCTGCTGATGTTGACGGACGTTTCAGCCATGTGTATCACTCAGCCCGCCTGCTTGTACCACAAGATCCCGACTTCACGTTCTCACCAATAGACATCGGTGGAATGTCTGTTCTTGAGGTGATTGTGCCAAATGAGACAGTCTCACTGGGTTCAGGTCGACTCTTGTACCCAGATGTGCGGACTGCCGCTGCACTGATGACACATGCTGTGGATCGTATTGACACATTGCTGGAGGACTGGTACCCAGACATCGGCGTTCGTTTTGTCCAGAACACAAAGGGTATCTACCTCATCACCCGGCTGGTTCCCTGTGTTCGATGTCTTCTTGCTGTTCAGCAGGTATTTGATACTGATTCATGTCACTACTGATAATTTTTATGGTATGTTGTAAAATGTAGGTAGAAAAATGGACAAAACTTTGTGACGTATAATAATACTCATTTGTAATAGTAATAGTAATCACAGGAAACATCTAGAATGGCGTTTTTAAGTGCTGATGATCAGCAGTTTAGGATTTGTATAACACATTTGGTTTTTGTCAGATTTTTGGACTTAGTTTATTTCTGAAACTCGTGAAAAGTCGGTAAACCGTTAACCATGTATTGTGCATTTGACATGTTGAGCAGGTGTCTGAGGACTGTGACAGTGATGCATGGTCGCTGGTCAGACTCTCAGAGCGAACGTGGAGCCCTGAGGTGGTGCGACCTGTGCACATCCAACCGTCAACAAACCCTGTCGTCATAGCAACCACAGCAGCAACCATGGACCATCATGCACGGTCGTCTTCAGTGCCTGTCAGAACTGGACGTAGGGATAAGTCTTCCACGATGCAGCTGCAGGCTTCAGCCAATAGGAACAGAATGGCACAGAGAACGAGGTTCTTGAGTGATGTGATTTTTGACAATGTTTGCTATCAGAATGTAGAAAAGCATGTACATGCTACATGTTGCCAGGTGGTTGAAAAAAGAAACATTCAGAATGGAACTTATCATTAAGGAAAAAAGGGCACATCTTGCAGATGGACGATGGCTGACTGCCAAAGCAAGTCATGTATTGGGAGACAAATGCTATAAAGTGAAGGCCGGGTGAACCGAGGAATTTACAAATACTTTAAACTAATTTATTAGGTTGATTAGAACGTATGAAAAATTAATTCAGACACCTTGATGTATTAGAAGACTTCGTCAAAAGGAACTGTGTTCAGTTCTTTTTCAGCGTCTTGCCTGGTAAGATGGTGATTTGGCAAGAAGTCGGCCATGTGTGTGGTTCAGCATTTAGCTGCACTCTTCCTGGTCTATAGGTCGTCTTGCCTTCCAAAGAGCTACTGGACAGAGGTACCAAATTGATCAAAGAAGTGGTACACATTTAGAAAGGACAGGTACAAGAGCAGCTATGCACTGAACCACACATATGACAGATTTTTTTTACTGCATCACGACCCTACCATGGCAGGAACTGGAAGAAGAACAGAACAAGCTTCTGATAGAAACCACAACATCAAGTGTTTATCATTTTATCTACTCTTGGCTGGCTGTAAATGTGTTTTGTTTTCAGGTTTATGGGAAGTTTGTACAAAGTTGTTGGTCAGTGTAGGCGACATAATGGGCCAGTTGAGTCTTTACAAGTGTGTGTTGATGTAGTACGTGGACAACTGGTGCTATGGACAGTGCTAAGACAGACGCTGATGTCTACTGCTATCTTGTGGAGCACTGCATACAGCGTGCACATCACAAGCAAGTCATCTTCTGTCCTCAACATGGCAACCTTGGTCCTTACTTCATAGCCACCAGTGATGGCCTCGTGCATGCTGCTCACGCCGCCCCTGATCTGGTATGAACAGTGACACTCATCTGTTTACATCCTACGGATTGTGACTGAATACACTGAAATATGAAGCAAGCACATAGTCGAGGTGGTTGGTGAGTTCTGCTATCTGGGCAGCTTTATATCAAATAACAGTAGCTGTGACAAAGATTGCTAAGTAAGAATTAGTAAAGCTAACAGCATTTTGGAAGGTTGAAGCCAGTATGGAAGAACAAACACATTAGTTTGGCAGTGAAAGTGGAACTGTACGAGTCATTTGGTATGTCAACAATGCTTTACAGTGCAGAACTGTGGCCTCAGTCTGTCATGCAAAAGACAAAGTTGGAAGCAGCACATCACAAGTTTCACCGAAGGATACTGGGCATCTCTTGGAAGTACAAAAGATCTGACATGAAGAAGTCTAGAGAGAAGACATCACTGCAGAAATTGGAACTTATCATCAAGGTAAGAAGACTGAGATGTTTTGGCACATCTTGTGGATGGACGATGGCTGACTGCCGAAGCAAGTCATGCATTGGGAGATTGATATCACAAAATGAAAGCCCGGTAGACCAAGAAAGAACTGGATTGATGCCATAAGACAAGATTTGAAGGAAATTGGCATGTCGTGTGAGGAAGCATCAGAGAGATGTGTTGACAGAGGAGACTGGCGTCGATGTGTGGTGCGGTATGTTTGACATGGGATGAACCAAGGACATACTGCACACAGTGGTTTAGGCAGCTGTGAGTAACTGTAACGCAGTGTAACAGTGATGTCTACTATGTGATGATTTGACACTTTGTGTTGATTCTCTGTGCTAGCTACAAGACAAACAGAAATGGTTTGATGAGAAAGCTGCAGTGGTAGAAAGGGCAGCACAAGTGGGAGACGTGGACCATATACAGAATAGCAAAAGAACTGTTTGGTGGCAGCTAGCACTGACCACTAATCACACTTGCAGATGGGACAAAAGCATCCACTCATGAACAACAAAGCAAACAAAGCAGTCCTCAACTGCCCTGAGCTTGAAACATTGAACAGAAAGAAGAAGAGTGTGTGGCACACTGGCTGTGTCATGGACCCACTAGATGCAGGAGAAGTGAAGAAAGCAATCCAAAGATTGGAAAATGGAAAAACTGCAGGAATTGCTCAGGTACAACCAGAGTTCTTGAAATACTCAACAGCAATATCAGTTGACAAATCTATGCAGTGATACGTGGGAAAGCAAAAGGGTACCTACCATCTGACTAGAGAAATGGGATCATATTCCACTTCCTAAGATAGGTGACCTGACTTAATGCATGCCGTAGCATGTAGCACATGGGGAGCAAATAAGAAAACTCTCTTAATCATTTATAGAACTCTAATTCGGTCAGTAATAGACTATGGCTCAATAGCCTACAAGTTAATTACTTGTCGCTCTCAGTGTATCATAGGCCACAGACCACTCGTCTTCACTCAGCTCTGTCTTGTACTGCCATCTCGTCTTTCACAGTCACCTCAACAGCTCTGACAGACACGTTTCCCGTTAATTGACTCTTCTGCAATGCCTGAGAATGAACACAGCCAGTCCATTAGTCGTTACTGCTACTTGACCAGTCAACTTGCCACTCAGCTACTTTGTTGGCTTCTTAAACAACGCATTCACTTTTTGAATCGGATCATATTCCACTTCTAAAGAAAAGTGACCTGATTGAGTGCAATAATTGGTGGGATTACACCAGGCAAAAGTTTCTCCAGCATTTTGTTTGGAAAAATAAAGGATGCACTCTTGAGTTTTTATGCTGTATTTTGGTAGATGAAGCTTTGCAGCAGTTGGGTGATTAGCTTAGATGCTCAACACTGCTGCTGCTACTGTTGCTTACTGTCTGAAGTATACAGCCGTGGAGCATATGTGAGAATGATGAAGTGTGTTTTTGAAGGTGTTTCATGACATTGGTGATGAGCGCATTGTCAGTCAAGACAGTGTTCTACGTGGAAGGTTCCTTGGTCGAGGAGCATTTGGTGCTGTCTACGCTGGCACTATGACTGACAAGGTCTCTTCACTACAGTGACTACAGTTGTCATGGCAGTTGTGTTTCACCTCTGTTATGTACTTTCGCATTGCAGTACTTAGCAGTATGCCTGTTTATAAGAATAAAATTATTTTTGTCAATTTTGTGACCTGATGTTTAAAACGTAACTAAACCAGCGTTTTGTTGTGCTATTTTTTGTTTTACTTGTTTGTGCAGGGGTAATCATTTGTCGTGATTTTGTTCATGTTTCATTCTGTTGCTCTGTTTGGCTGTCACTACCAGTACATTTCGTTGTCTGTTGCTCTGTTTGGCTGTCACTACCAGTGCATTTCGTTGTCTGTTGCTCTGTTTGGCTGTCACTACCAGTGCATTTCG
>Ga0126335_1000252_pt1 | contig 25317 bp, 10 predicted proteins | sample OlaspJWI45metaG_FD_108409 | JGI IMG/M metagenome (GOLD analysis project Ga0126335, IMG submission 108409) | Marine gutless worms symbiont microbial communities from Oahu, Hawaii - Olavius sp. 1 OAHU.JWI-45 metaG | ecosystem: Host-associated > Annelida > Digestive system > Unclassified | place... | reverse complement strand
GGGGGGTTAAACATCGACCTGCAGCCTTGCCGACATGATTGTTGATGAACAAGCAATATTGTGTTAATGACATGTCACCAGTACAATTATTGTATTGGTGAACAATACGTCAACAAAGAAAGACAAAAATTATTATCATCATTTACCACTACTTAGGCTACGAAAATTATTGGGCCACAATTTTTTGACTTGTCTAATAGGGGGGTTGAACCCCCCAACAACGTACGCCCCTGCCATGAACAGTGTGTTTTGATGCTCTGCGGCGAAACAATATACACGTAGCGGCATTTTATCTTGCAAGGTAAAGTAACAACGTTAATTAAGTGAAGTAGACATTTATTATATTAATAGTTTTGCATTTCTTCTACGATGTTACTTGTCAAGTATTACGTCGATGCAGTTGAGTTTATCAAAGATATGTACCCAATACTGTTGTCCTTTTTTTCTGGAACACTGTGCACATTACATTCTTAACCTGAACTAGTCTTGACCCTATCGGGTTGTTTTTGGATTTTAGAAAATTACGTAAAAGTAAGCAACCTAACAAATAGTAATCGTGCATATTTGATGTCCATTCAACATTAACACCATTACTATTTCTGCTGCTGTGCACAATGAAAGAATGGTATTATATTGGAATAAATATCTAATACGATTTGTACGTAAAATTTATCGTTAAATTTTTGAATGTGGATTGCGGTAATGGCATAGAGTATATCTGGTCATAGAACCAAAAGAGACGAAGAGCCACGTGGTTAAGGCAGAGCGGACGATGATACAGTCTAACATTCACTGGTGACGAAATGCGAGCGAATGAATGAATGAACGGAGCAGTCAAGTGCTGACGGTGACCAGTTTACTGCCGCTGGTCACGTGTGCTGACGACGCTGATGACGTGTTAAGAGATGACGTAGATGACGACGTCACCACGTGTTGCGGTGACGTAATCTCGACGTCTTCAGCACTCACTGCCGCTGTATCTGCCGCCACTGCACCACGCAGCACACCGTCTTATCACACGTACGAGTAGTAATAACATCAGTAAAACTACAAGTGACCAAAGTTATTCGGCGAAGGTTGCATCGAATCCGCGGGGAATCAGGACCCCCATCTAATACGATCTTCCTCGGTCTCGGTCCCCAAGAGTCTCTATCCCAAACAGGACTTCAATCCGTTCAGTCGTTTTTCCGAGCACAGGCGAGTGACAGTCTGACAGACTAGCAGACAGACACATTGGAAACATTGGTGGCCGAAGTCCGCATCTCATGCATTCGATGCTGCCTCGTGGAGCAGGCAGCAAATTACAATGCTGTCTTGTGATCTCGGCTTTACTTAAGAGTCCCACGGTGCTCGCGACACTACCGTGTGTGGGCGTCTGTTGCTGAAGACAGTGCATACATACAGGGTGGACTGATAAAACACACCATAGTCAGTCGTTGCTATATTCCTTGGCAGCAGTGCTTTGACACAAAGAATGACTGCCAAATCTCGCCGCCAAATCAAAATCAAAATGTCACAAAAATCTGTGTAGGCCTAGTCGGTAAACTTTTTCTAATTTATCAAGTAAAATGAGCAATCCATTTTCATCAATAAGCTGTGCTTTTCCCGGCTTTTGTATGACCTAAAGTTATTGCACGTTATGGCGACGAAGGTGTTACTAATAACGAGGCACCATAGCAATCTGCTGTACACAGTAAACACTTAATGTAGCCGTGACAACGAACGCTGACTGACGCCACCGTGTAGGCTTGACCTCACTGAAATATCACATACTGAAATATTTATACGTTTTCTCACAGACCGCATCGCTATATTCAGTTGCAGGCTTTCAGGCGCCCCATAAATAACAAAAGACCATGCAGCAAACAGCAAAGTTTTGTTGATGAGAATGGGACGCTAAAAGTGCGAGAAATGAAAAAGGATAGGAAAATGCGGTACAAAAATGCAGAGATGGAAAATGTGAGACATGGAAATGCGTCACCTGTTCGCATATTTCTCTGACATTACAGGATCAAATTTACCGCAAACTCAGGAGAAATGCAAACGTGACAATATACGACTTCACCACCAAGCAACACTCAGTTTCACTCCAACGGATCTGTGGCCAATGAATAGCCCGATTGCAATTTTCAATTTGGTCAACTACAAAATACGGGTGTCGTCCAGCAGCTAGGTCATCAGTTGGGGTTGGCATGATCTGGACCAGAGCGTCGATAACAATGCAACTGACGAGTGGCACAGGCGTCTTGGAGCACACGCAAGCAGTGATGGCAGCTTGAGAAAGATGCAGTCACACTTGCAGTAAAATTTATGCGTGCGACTCCATGGGCCATAGTTATTCGGTAAATGTAAAAACTTGTCAAATTTTGCTGCAGCGGAGCATGATAAAGTCAAACATTTCGCATTCTCTGTGCCTTCTTGTGCTCGCACCTGTCAATTGTAGCTGTGTAACCAATTCATAGCATTTACGCCTAAAATTGCACTGTGCCGTAAACTTGTGACGGCGACTTGGCGGCAAGAAGCATTGCTGACTCCACGCCGCCAGAAGGACACAGGCAGTGAATACTAATTCGAGTCGTGGGACCGTGGGACGGTCGGTTTGCAGTGGTCCGACAGCAGCAGCAAGTGCCGGGCACCGGGATACGCAAGTACCGCATTGCGCCATAGATCACCATCTTCATCATTACGTACAATCGCTGCAGCCGAACGTCGATCGCTGCACCTTCATTGCTCACCGGCGTGAGCGCCACTGCGCGAACACATCTCATTAGCTTGATCCGCCGCCGCCGCCGCCACAAACTTGCGCTTGTCACTCCGACCAAATTGTTTGGACCCTACACGTCACCGCCTCGCTGCTGGGGCATATATCTAAATTCAGCACAGTCGAAAGCCGCTCTTTATTTTGGGGAGTAGCTTTCCTGCTTCATGGATGCTGAAAAGTATTCATATAGATTTCTGCTAGCGGACCATAATATCAGAGAAACTGCAGTATGCTATTGTTACAGACAGCCTGCCCCATACCATTTCAGTAGTACAGTATGACTAACATAAAGCGGTCAGACTTTGGTGCCTCTAATCTGCCGTAAATCCGTCGACTCTAAAGTGAAGTCTCGGGTGAGCCGCGGCTACCGACAAGTATTACGTGGCACGACAGAACGGCAGCTCGGAGATTTGGCATGTTTCGTGCAGACCGAACGACACCCACGGCACTAATGACCACCAGTCCTGTCCGCCTACTGTGGTAGACCACTAACTACTCTCGGTCGCGGCCGTCCATCAGGTCGGACTCCGCGCCGCAAAGAGAAGATTAACGACGGAACGCCATGCCACGCCGTGCAGAACACTCACTGTTAGTTTAACCGTGATTAAGTCTGACTACATAGTCCCTGTCGCGCAATGCAGCAGTTACCTATACGCACGGAACGGCACGTATTTGTCACATTAACGAGATTATCCACTTCTTTGAAACAGAATGATTACCACTCTATCTGTGTGATACATATGAAATGATCTTTGATTGGAGAAAAGTAGACCCAAAATACGACTTGCGCGAATACTTTTTATTAGCAGGGTAGTTAATATTTGGAACAGTCTACCTAAGGATGTTGTGTTATGCGACACAGTTAATAGATTTAAATCCTATCTTGATAAATCTGGCAATATCAAGATATTGTGTATGACTATAAAGCTGAAATTCACGTAACGGGAAGTCGAAGTTTACATTACTAGAATCAGTTATATAGGATATCAGTATTTTGTTAGTTTTATATTTGTGATGCGGACATAGAGGCATTAGCCTGCGCCCGTAATTCCTCTACGTCTACGTCTACGTGATGACCACGAGAAAAGAAGCGAAAGAAAAGAATCAATTAAATGAAAATGCACTCCGCATATCAAAGCTAAGAGGGCAAACCTACCGGGTGACTTGGAGCCGGCGGCTGGAGTTAAGTCGTTGGCGGCGGCACTGGCAATAGATCGATGCCGCGGAGGTAGCGGCGCACCGGTCGTCGAGGCGTCTGTATCGGTCGACGAAGTCCGACTGAGCCGGTGTCGCGGCGGCGGCGGCATGGCGGCGCTCGACGGAGAGGCAGGCAATGAAGCGCGGTCGACGTGGACGTCGTGGGTGGCCGGGGTGTCGTCGGTGTTGGCTGAGTGATTGGAGATCAGCATCGGTATCGACTCCTCGCCAGCGCCGCGCTCGCCACCTGTCACAGTATTCGTACTGTGCATTCTACATGATAGTTGACACTGACAAATATCTTATAGTTGATAATTGCTGTACGCAAAGCATATTTGCCGAAATTTTTATTTCAATCGATTAACATTTGAAATAATTATAATAAAAAGACGGAGTTGTCTTGTTTTTTATGAAACATTTCGCAGTTTTATTGATGTTATAATGCGCTGAAATTTTGAAATAACCCGTGAAGACCCCTCAAAGTAATCAACACTGGTGCTAAGTGCTAACTAATAGGAGATATATTGGCAATTATTGCTATCCATGTGCAGAAAAGTCACCACTGTTCTGTCAAGACGGGTAAAAGATCGTTAGTTATAAAAAATAAATCCAAAATCGTTTGATGGTAGAGACGGAGTAATGCTTGCTTACCACTCCGACTGTTGCGTCTCGGTGGCGTCTCGTCAGCGTCTGGCGGATCAGCGTCAAAGTCAAACCTTAGCGCGTTTCTGCGTCCCGTCAACGAAGGTGCTCCGGCCGCCGCTGCCTGCAGCTGTCCGGCGCTTATCCGTCCAAGTCCTCCACGTCCGCCCCGATGGTCGCCGCCGAGCCCTGCCCGCTGTAACGGCGCCGCCTTGGGTCGCACCGCCTCGACTGGCAGAACCCGGCGCCGTTTCTTGGGCAGCTTGGCTCGAGCTTGCGTATGAGAGTAGAACAGCGCGAAGTTGGATACGATGACGGGTACCGGCAACGCTATCGTCAGTACGCCGGTGAGCGCGCAGAATGAACCAACAAACATTCCTACATACGTCTTAGGCGACATGTCGCCATACCCGACTGTAGTCATTGTCACAATCGCCCACCACAGGCCCACTGGGATGGACGTGAAGTCGTTAGTTGGGTTATACTGTATGCGCTCGGCGTAGTAGACGAGCGACGCGAAGATGACGATGCCGATGACGAGGAAAAAGATGAGCAACATGAGCTCGTGAGCGCTCGCCTTGAACGTGTGTATGAGGATCTTGAGGCCAGGAGAGTGCCGCGTCAGCTTAAACAGTCGCATGATGCGGATGATGCTGAAGAACTCGAGAATATCGTTCTCCTGCAGCCACATTAGCCATCGCATTAGTCGACAACAGTTTGTAGTTATGAGATGATATGCTGATTTATCAGTGTTGTTCACGGATTACAATGTTTATTATCGCTTAAGCATAGCATACTGATTGTTCTGTGCGCTTCGCATCATTGTTCGGTCTCTTGCTGTCAATAATAAGCTAAACGTCACTAGCATTAATTATTCTTTATTATGACTTTGCAGTTCATTTTTCCTACAACAGCAGCAGCAGCAGCAGCAGCAGCAACAACAACAACAACGTTTGATTATGTATCTTGTTTACTGCACGCTCTGCTGTAGTGCTTGCGGTGTGTTTGTCTCCTGGTCGAGGTGGCAAGTTTGATGCTTTTTGAAGCGTTCGTGTATGTGGGGTTTCTCTGTGTCGCCAAACAAAATTGACAGTTTTTATTTGTGCGTCGTTCATGGTCGTGAGTATGGAGTAAACTAGACTAGACTAGGCCTATCTATCGTGGTGCGATATTACTCTACCGAGTTTGCACTTAATTTCGAAGAAGAGAAGAACTTTAAATGGCTATAGGTTTAAGCTATCAGTACAAGTTTTTAGCGCACATTAATATTAAGCGCATGAAGTACGATTATTACAACGATATATGCCTCAGTCCGAGTATAGTAGCTGTGTTTTATTCTATATTTTTATAGATTGAGATGGCGGGAACAGTCGACACCAGAGACCACAGCAGATTAGTTCTATCGTATGACAACGACATCCTGATGTGCAGTCGCTGCAGCCTGAGCACACGCAGCCACATGCAGAGCCGGTGATGCGGACACGATTAGATACAGTGATGGCACAACGCGGTCTCACGTGAGCAATCAGACTCACTCATACCGTCATACGTCGCATCGGACAATGACTGCTGGCCCACAACATAGTCTCTATACAGTTGCAAGAATTATTTATTCCCACGAACGATAGGCAGAAAAACGAAGAGAGCCCGGTGGCGATTCTGTGGGATTTAGTCGGGTTTTTAGTCCCCAACAATGTCTGCAGTCCCCTAGAAACGAAGAGCTTTCAAAAGGGCAGAATGTCAATTTGTAGTAAACTTTGTTAAATGTCGTTTTCACCTTAGCTGCTCGTTGAGAGCAAATAGCTATCGCAAACACAGTATGATTATAATAACGCTTTTATTTGGCCGCATCGAATGCATGAGAGGCGGACTACTGCGACCAATATTCCCGTAGCGTGATGTCTGTTAGTCTCAGTTTGTAAGTAAGTCTATCTTTAAAGCGCCTGCGCCATGCAAAAGCCGCTGCACGGATGGAGGTCTTATTTGGGTTTGAGGCTCTTAAGGGCCCAGTGAACGTTGTATTGGACGATGGTCCCGATTTCCCCCACGGATTTGATGCGGCCTTCGCTAAATTACTTTGGCTACATGTTACAATAACGATGGCAAGTTAGCAGCAAAACGAAGGCGGAAAGACGCTGCAAACCTTTTTATGGTAAGTGAGCAAGAAGTCGAGGTAGAAAGACAGGGTGGCGACGAAGTCTATGATGTTAACAGGTGCCCGAATGAACGCCAGCTTGCTGGGACTGACGACGAACCGAATGAGTATTTCGAACGTAAACCAGGCATTGCAGACGCATTCAATGTAGAAGAAGGCATCGTGCGGGTCTGTGCGTCGCTTGTCGAGCATCCACGTCGACGAAAAGCTTCGGTTAGACCAGACTCCAGCGGCATATGAGGACGACGGTACAGCGCGACCGGTGAACCGCGCAAACGAGACGTTTTGAATCGACGGAACCCGCATGCTGGGATGCGTCTTGATGCAGAATGAAAGGATTGAAACGATGATGAAGAATACGGACATGGTAGCGGCCGCCTGTCTCAACAAAACACGTGCTTGTCCTGTAATTTATAGCAAACCATTGCAGCATTATTGTTGCAACAACGGTTGCAACGACTATTGCACTTGTTTATTACAATTTTACATGTAAAAATATTGTTGCATTTGTCACTATTAGGCGTCAACGAATGAGACATATTGCGAGTTTTGCGACCGATGATCTCGTATCTTTGTGTGTCTGTCACGCAGTTGTGCTGTGCAAAACGGCTGGGATCGAGGTCATATTCGGGATGGAGACTCTTGGGGATCCGAGACACATTCTACTAGATAGGGGTAACGATCTACTTTACAGCGACGGGGGTTAGATGCGGCTGGATTAAGTCTGTAGATCAACAATAGAACTAATTTTTTTGGAAAAAAATGTTAAAACAGAAAAAGCGTGAATGACTATATCTCTTGTCGTCAGTCATTGAGCTAGGGTCGACAGACGCTGAAGCAGAAAACTACTCGCTGCTGTGAAATGAAACTGAAAATAAGTTTGTCGTTCAGCGACGTCAGACATATTTGACTACAAGATAGCCAATATTTGGCGACATAATGAGCGACAGTTAGAAGGCTTCCTCTGTCAACTACAGCTGGTGTTTGTTCACTTCTGCTGCATGGCCAGATGTTTTGTATGCTGCTTCAGTTTGCTGTTTTATAGGTTCTTCGTTTTATGTCTGTTTAGTGACTCCTCGACGGTGGAACACTCTACTGGTTATTTATTAGTCAATTTCGTGATTATTCGTGCTTTTTGCGTATTAAAAATGTCAGGTAGTCTGGTTTAACCTCGTTTTGCTGTAACTGGAAACAAAATCTACTGTTACTACTTACTTACTAAATTGACAACTTTTCAGCGTGTCCCCGATGTTGTATAATATAAGCTAAGCAGTGAGGGTAACATTCCACTAGGGCTAGCAAGTCGCGGACCTGTTAGCGACCAGCTGGCTTGCGCTGCGTTGGTTCGCTGTAGAGCTGGGTCGATTTCGCCTTTGCCAATATCGATATTCACCAATATTTCTGACTCTAACATATTGGCGATATTGATATTGATATATTTTACTGCAGCGCTGTTTGAGCTAATCATACTTCGAGAAGCTGGAAAAATGCCTAACGTCTTTCACAGTCGACTTTGGAGACCCAACGACATTGTCCGTGTCATCCACAGCATCCACGCTGTGGTGCCTTCACATTACGTACTAGGTAGTCAATGACGTCGAAGTGTCAAACTAAATCGTCAATTTCCGTTTTTTTCATTTGGACCAGTAGAGATATAACGCTGTATCACATTGCCAAATGAGATACTTAATTTTGCTCGTAGAATTATCTGTTTGCTAAAGCAGTCGGCAAAAGTAGGCCTATCGAAAATTACCGATATTTCAGTTGTCATCGATACGATATCGATGTATTAAAAAACGACATCTAAAACGCCTATTACAATACGATACTGATAATATCGATATTGGCGATATTTTGATATATCCACTCAGCTCTAGCTAACAAAACCTGTCTACCTGCTAGCTCTAGTGGAATGTTAGCCTAAGTAAGTAAAGAAGTGTTTTAAGTAGGTAGCTGCTGTTGCATTACTTATTTATGGAAGACATTCTCGTACTAAGTACTGTCATGAAACATTGTAGGGGACGAAGTATATGACCTCCATAACTTATGTATATGGCCAAAGGCGTTTGACTGTAACTGATAATCGCGCTGATTAACAGCAACAACGACATAATTCTGCTCATTCTGACAGTGGCAGGACGTGTAATTACAAATGTGTCCGTCTGTAATGGTGATGGACTAAGACAAAGCTACAGTACAAACGTATAAAACAGCATGACTTGACTGAGTGATTGGCCATCTCTGCCAGCTGCAGCAGCAGCAACAGCTCAGCTACGGATTATGAAACAACAGACAAGTCAGCAAACACACATTATTCCAACGTCAATCAGAAGCTCGTGCGTCAAAAATTAATTAATAGCTGAAATGATTACCGTACGTAACACTACATCGAGCTTCTTCGATGTGCCTTCTGGCCAAAATGCGCATGCATGGGCGAAATGGAAGTTGATAATGACTGTTTTGTTCAGGAAATGCCATCAGCTATTAGACGCATCGAGAACAGGCCTGTGGTTTAACTATACCTTCCGAAGTAGTTTGTTAATTTGCCGTAACTAATAACGACATCTAAGCAGCTAAACTTTCCAGGTTAATTGCTTCTGAACAGTTTTAACCCTGTTGACTATGACGTAATCACTAATTAGCTTATAGCTAATTTTGAGTCTTTTCGAGTATTAGACATTCAGCCAAACGTTCTTACGCAAAACGCACTTCATGGATGACAAAACGAAATAGCGCCTTCCCAACTGAGCTGTAAATCCTCAGAATTACTTTCATCGATTTTGGGAAACGCTCTAGGCGGAGCGTTCTGCCATTCAACGTTAGCAGTCGATACTGTTCTCAACGAATAAATGTAACTGCATTTTTTGACGACATTCGTCATACAGCAAGTCGTAAAATCGCACTTTTTGCAAAAAATAGTGTTCGTTGTAAAAAAAGTAGAGTCTTCCCCAAGCCGTACTGCTCCAATGGGCGGCGCTGATCTCTGTTTCTGTAGCCCGCAGCCAGACGCCAGGTTATGGATGGTTTACCCGCAGACGGTCACCCGTCCCAATGCTCGACGATGAGTAACTGCGTTCATCGAAACCAATGCGTCACAAAAGCTAAGCCGCTACGCAGCGTTCATCATTATGCTGTCACAAATTTTAATTTTTAAGTTCATCGTTGACCTATTTTTCAACTACCAACATCCTGAAAATCAACGTTTACAAACTATTCCATTACTACTGTTGATACGCGTTTACGTACACTTACAAAATTGTTATTTAAATGTTTGTTATAACTATGGCAAATTACGATGAAATGTACTTAAATTTATGTAAATCGATGCATCTTACGTTAAACATAAAACAATAAGACTAACAGCAGCAAATGTAGTAGTTAAAACTAGAAACGTTCGTCGCAAACTGTCCAACATTCAACTATTTTATTAAGAGGTAGAATTAAAATTTGAAACGTGGCTCATGTTTATCGGCATAAATAGCTGCTAAGCGGTGTAAGAGGCTTGACTGCATTCATGACAAGCAGCAGCAGCAGCAGCAGCAGCGGGTGTGCGCTGTTGAAGTAGGCTACTTGGCCAACACAACCTCAGACAGTTACACTAAACGCATTACAGATAGTGCGTGGGGACCGAAACGGGAGAACGAAAACTGCTTTGGGACAGCAACGACGAATGCTTTATCCGCATCCGGATTAATCTCATGGACAATTGGGACAGAGTCGGACGACCGGACAGATTACGTAGACGTCCGTCAGAGCAGACAATACGATTCACGCATCCAGTCGCAGATACAAGTCAGTGATTACGGGATTTCGACACAGATACGCTAGTGCCACTGCATCGTTCTGCAATGCATATAGAGTAACAAGCACGGTCGTGGTGGAGGGGTTTTGATCTTCCCCCGACAATTGTAAGTTGCAAGAAGACATGAACAAAGACACTGAGAGACAATGGTCTCGGTACAGATCCTTCGGATTCCGTGTCGGGATAGCAAAGAATTGCAAGAATCCGGCGCAACAATAGCGGTTCTACGGACAAGTCATCGGGCTTTAGCTTCCAGCAGTGTATGTACAGACCAAACAAAACAAAGGTTTTATGGAGCTGAATGTCAGTTACCAATCAACACCGTTGGCCGGCCTAGAGAGGTATCTGTGGAAAAAGCAAATCCGCACAGCCCTAATTTATAAATGACTTCGGCTTTGACGAAACGTGTGTAAACGTGCTTAGCATTCAAGAAGACTACCGGTAGTTTACTGTGCCATTCATTGTATGCTTGCGCAGCATATTGATCTTCAACAGTGGAAGTTCTCTATTTTCTGCCAGCTTAACGTTTTTAAACACAGGTAGCTCCTTTCCCAGTCGCGCCCAGATATGGATGTGTGCGTGGCCTTGGCGTTATGATCGAAGCCGTTTATATCTCTGTCTTTCGTCGTCTCAAGCAAATCTTCGTACAGAATATAGCAGCCACTTGTACTGCTGCATTTCTACTGAGCAAACTAGACTACTGCAACGCAATATCCGCTAATGCGGCGGATATTTTTAAAGTCGGTAGTACTCGTTGTGTATTTATATCATATTATGCAATGAAGTAGTCTTAAGACTTCGGTCCCATGACAAGATCCCGCGATCGAAGACTGTCTTAGTCATGCAGTTATGGTTTTGGTAAGGTTTGCTGTCAGTGTTGTCGTTCTTGTTCTAATAAGTTTTGGTCTTTTCATTTAGGTCTTCCTTCCTGTTCTACAATACGAACGTTGATCGCATGTATTATTCTAATGGCCCATTTCCTTGTCTGACAAATACTGTCACGCCGGCAGTCTTTGATCCGTAATCTATTGGCCCTATCTGACGTAATGTAGGCATGCAATTAACTGCGGATGCTGTGAGCGCGGCCGTGGATCAAAGTCATACAAAGCGATAGAGCTGCGCCTGACATGCTCACATACAGATCGATTCTAAGCAACATCCCGACATCAGCGAAAAAGCAATTATTTCATCAGCGGTTTTGCCAGCAAACCACGCCGTACCACTGAGTCGGTATCGATCATTGGACAGTTTGCAAAGTAATGAAATAATACAAATGACAACATTTGCTGAGACACATAGTGACAAATCTCTGCTTGATAATGTGTCTGTGACTTAGCTTACGATCAAGAAACATGCATCTAAAAGTAAAGGTAAAGGTTAGCGACCTGATATAGCGCCTCTTTATGACGCAACCTCAGCACAGAAGCACCACCCACGCGTTTATCCACGAATGGAATGAAGTATACCTGCTTGATTTACTGACCACAGATGGATGAAAGGCTGAGTTGGCCTAAGATTGCATTGCTACATTTTGTGAGGTAAACTGATCTTACCATCAAACTAAATTATGTTTTATGCTGGCTTTGTTGTTTACTTGAAAATTGCAGAGCTTTCGTTATATTGTTTCGAATTTACAGCAAGAAAAATTTTCTGTGTGCTTTCGGATTTTAGCTTACTCAAGCAATTCGTCTTTATTAAAGTATAGAGACGCTGAAATAATTATAGGTCCAGTTTAGGGACCATTGAACGAAAACAAAAAGACATTGATAACATAAAATCGTTCATACATAGAACACAATAGAGTACGATGCTGGAACTGTAAAAAGCTGAGGCTATAAGCCGCTAAGTGAGATTTACAGCTATGAAAGGCGTGTCCAGACTAACAAATTCGACTGGGCAGCGGGTAATTAGTGGCGAACAGCAGCGTAATCGACGTAAAGATGGCGTTCGTCGGTCCAGCCACGGCCGAGCGATATCAGTGCTGGTAGTCGCCGGCGCCAAGCGGCAATCAATTAGCTGCCTGCGAGCTGAACCAGCTGATAAAGTTCGCCATTAACGAGACACACAGCGAACAATGTCAGACCAAGACGGATTGTTGGAGTTGGTCTCGGCGCAACGAGCTTCATCAGTCATCGTCAAACGTACAGTGGAACAGCAGGCTCAGTTGCTGTATCTGTCTGGAGCACACGTTACGTCGTTACGATGCACTGACTGTGCAAGACACACAGACTGCTGTTTGTGATGTCATACGTAGACAAGTCTAGGAGACAGTAAACTCAATATCGACTTTATTTATTCACCAATTCCAAGAAAAATATAGAATGCAGAAAACCCAAATCTTGCTAAAACCATGGCGGAAAAACGAACAATCTGCTATCAGCATCACGTATTAGCAGCAGCTGACTCTATTGGGACATGCTGCGGCATTCATGTCTGTTCTTTATCGTGGTGCAGCCGCTCGTCAAACTGAAAAGACGAAGTCCAATTCAATAAACGTTTGCAGGGCGGTGCGCCGCCAGCAATGAGTCGCAAATTAAACAATGACTTCATGGGTCGATATTACATAGCCAACCAATAGTTCCAGTCTTCGTTCTCCCAGCAAACTGGATAAAAATCTAACATTTCATGAGGTGAAGATTTTGTTTGGCTTTGCAAAGTGCGATGAAAACAACCAACACCCGACTTAAACGCCATTTGGTTTTCCGATTTTTGACTGGAAATAAAGATTTTTTGCATCCCTGCACATTCTGAGCGTAAAAAATTACCTGATACGCGTTAAAATAGCCAGGTTTGGAATATATGATTAGCACGATAACGTAATGTCTGATAAGGACATAAAGGTGTTGCGTGATCCAGCTACTTATATGTTCTGGGATGTCGCCTGTGCGTAGTAGTTGCGGTTTATGTCCGGTCACCTCTGCAACATGCAGCAGCCTAACGAACCACGTGTCTTTTGTTACGCGCCACAAGGGTGCTATTGGCCTTCAGCGCATTGCCACATCAATGCCACAGAGAAAGGGACCATTATACTAATGTGGTGTTTGGACACACTGGCCCTCGGTCGGTAAACTGTTGCACTTAGTACGGCAAAGAGGACAACGCTCTGTTGTAGCTCCAGCGCGTTTTGTTACGTACATGACTGACATAGTCATATTTCATAGAGACACCACGACTCACGTGCCCCCAGACACGCGTAGTAAAACTGACATAGCCTATACGAAGGCGTCCGCAGATGCCACATAGCAATGCATTATGCATAACACAGTGGCATTGGGCGGATTATTGTTACTCCGAGAGTAAAAATGGAGATGAGCTGTCGTGCAGTAAGCTTATATTGACGCGAGCAGATATGAAGAATCACAAAGCCAAATGCTTGTTTCATTATTAATATTTTCTGACTTTTCTTCTGCTTTTTTCCTCTTTTTTATTTATGCTGGCCTTATCAAAGACGTATGGTGAAACCACAAAATCCAATCTTCTTCAGTAATCTCCTGACTATGATACTACTACCACCACCACCACTACTACTACTACTATACTCTGAGTCGGTCTGTACATGAATGCGTACAGGCTGGTGTGTGCAGTCAGACGTGTCTGCACACAACGTGTCCTGTGGTCATCATTCATGTACTTTTTGTGTCCATATTACACCACACCAGCATGTCATCGATCAATCAAATTTGATTTTTTGCAGCGCTGTGATTATTAAATGAAGGACAGAAATATGTTACATCACTATTTGAAAGTGCGTAGATTTGGGCATTAAACACATTAAAAACCGTTTGATGGCCGGGCTCTGTCCAAACTTGCTGGGGAGCTTACAGCAGCACTCGCCAGACCTCCTAGCTATATTAAGAGGGAGGGAAAGAGGATCAGATCAGAGTAGAGAAAGAAAAAGGAGGACAAAGGGGGAAGGGAAGGATTGGGGAAAGATTTGTTCCATTATGTCTTACTTTTGGGGGGTATGCGGTATCAGGGGCGTCACATCACAGACCGTAACGGACTGTGAAGTAAAGATTATGCACAACTGTAAAGTTTAAACCGGCACTGGACTATAAAAATCCAACAAAATTATGTAATATCGGCATGTAGTGGGACATGTTGGACCCAAAAGATTGACTGAACTCAGCGAAATGATGCCCCTATACACGGTATGCTGTGCGATGTGTATTACACGTAGACTTATAAAATATTTCGACATCGACAACGTTCATTTTGTATCTCAGCAAGCCGCGTGTTGTCTCCGCACCAGTGGCGGTCCTAACTGCAGGCAACTACTCAAAGTTGGACGCGGACCGTGTTATAGGCAGTAAAACTGACCTACAGTGACTCGCGGCTGCCTATAGCAGCATAGCAATGCATTATAAATAGCGCAATGGTTGTGCGGATTACTGACTTAAGCATAGAGACAGACCAAAGGACAGGAACAGGGGGCAGAGACTGTCAGAGAGAGAGAGAGAGAGAGAGAGAGTTGGCATACATATATCATCGAAGAGAACGTACATGAAAATAATTAGGCCCACAAAGTGCCAAAAGTTTGATGTGTGAGCGGTATGCGTTGTGCTTTGTTCGTTACCCACCCTAACTCAATCCAACCTTACAAATACCCATTCATAACCCAATCAACGGTTAGACACTATTTACGTTCGCATTTCGTTTCCTTTCACATTATACAACTAGAAAATCTAGGACAAGCCAGCCGATCGTGTATCTGTGCCGCGCCGGCCGGTCACGCACAGGCAGACAGATAGACATCACGGCCTGATCGTTATATGCGCCTTTCGCCTATACGCGTAAACGCATACAACAACAGCTAATCAGGACTGGTTTGAAACATAATTCACAATATATTTCCCTGTTTGCATCCTGTGACTCAATCCAATACACCGAAAGATAGTTCGCTGACTCAATCAAACTCAAATGATAAATTCAACCGATGTCCAGTTCTGGAGCTACTGGCATAAACGTACAGATGGGCTCCGACTTTATGTCACCTTTATCATCTCCATAACAAGCTTCATTGTACTGACTGTGCAATAACCATGGTTGGAGCCTCCTCTTCCCCGTACAACCGCAGTCCCCTGCCACGTCGAATATTCATGCTTATGTCCGAGCAGTCAATAAATATTATGGTTTATGATAGAAGTGTTCCGGGAAGCGCTGGCCAGTTAGTGTCGCCTCGGCCGGGCGTTATGCGACGTCTGTATGGAGGAATATGGATCCTTGGGCAGCCATCAGTCGAGCTGTGAGCACGTCTGTCGCGTCGTCGTCGTAAAGTCTCGCGAGTTCGAGACAACAACAGCGCATGCATGTCGGCCACTATCAGCGCGTTCTACGCCGACGAGCACCGAACGAACGCATGACGTCATACATCACGTGGTATCGTCCCGCCATGCATCGCGCTCGCACTCGTCGCACGTCGAAAAAGTATAAAATGCGAAAGTGCGAAATCGACAACATTAAACTAGCCTCATTCCTGTTTCGAACGCTAACTTGACCCAAATCCTAACTCTAATCTTACGTATTGACGTGTTTTGCATGTTATGATTTGTCATTTTTTGCCCTTGCGCACTCTCGCACTTTCGCATTTTACTCACGGCCCCGCACGCCTCGCCGTATTCGACAATCGAAGCGATTTATCTGCGCAGCGTCGTCACAATACACAACGGACGCTTATAGGCGACATGTATGTGTTGCCTCTGCTCGTGCTGCTGCAGACGACAAGAAGGCCGACACATCAACACTAACATGTGGCTAAAGTAACTTAGCGATGGCCGCATCGAATGTGGCGCCATCTGGCGAATGCAAATGAGTCGAAACATCAGCTATATGTCAATGATGTCAATTTATATAGCTCATAAATGACAGAAACCTCTAATGCGCTCTATCATTAGTACATTGCAAATGAAAACATCTTCGAATATATCTGAAAATGTCCTTTCCGACGGACTCCTCTGTGTAGTCTGGCATAGAGTTTCACACGAACGGACCAGCCACAGAGAAAGCAAATGAACTGGACCGGAAGCGTGGTACGTCGAGGAGTCGTTGGCTGGCGGAACGAAATCGATGTCGTGGTGTGACGTCATATGGCAGGAGTTGAAAGAGAGTGATTGAAAAAGTGAGCTAGTGCACTTATGTCTAGTTAATTTAGCTGTTAACTTAACTTTACAATAATTTTGACCATTTTACAGACTTTCGTTATGAACTGCCTCAGATAATTAACTGCAAATTTTAAAAAACTTCAAAATTTCTGAGTGAAGCGCCGTTGCTTATTTTTAATATTTCTACCTACAGGCTCTGTGCTGGTGGACCAAACAAAAAAACTTTAAAAAATAACAAAAATATTATTAAGTGACACATAGCATCGCGCGGTATCTCTATGTCTGTCTTTTCAGACAAAATATCAATATTACATCACAGCTGCTTTATGTGCATTTCCAAAGTGATCACGCGTTTCATGGTCATATTTCACTTTTTACAGCTGACCGATTATTCACCGACAAAGCCTGCTTCATTATTTTGGCAGTCGGACTGGATTGATTGAACAGCAACCAAAGCCATGCACATCAGAATGAAAGCATGTCACAGCAAGTTGCTCGGACCAGGTTTACATATGTCCTACAACAAAACATAATGTCAAAGCAACTGCTAGTTGATGCGCAATATGCGTGTTCAATATGTTGTATTAACGCTTGTCATTTGTCTGAATGCAGACACGCAGTTCCACAAAAATAAATGTTTCCTATAGATGACGCAAGGTCAAATTCACAGAACTGTCACATATGTCACAGTTCAAGTCGTCCCACTTCAGGAATCATAGGCAGCTACCACACTGCCTGGGTACATCGCGTGCAGAACTGCAGATGTCGCAATTAGAGTTCCGTTGTCGTTGTCGCACTGCTGCTAACAAACAGTCCATACTGTCGCTGTGCAAAGTCTGCGCCTAATTCAGCAGCTGACGCACATGCCAGGTACATGTACGTACTGCGCAGAAAAATGAGCAGTTGGACACGAGACTCTGGACCTTACAGAAGACCGCAAATGCAAACGGCTTGTCAAAAGCGCACTAAGATATATCGCTTATGTACACGAAACAGTAAATAAGTAAGTGAGACCTATTCATCGTGGTCCTCTTTCGGATCTCTGGCATGCATTTATCATGGCCTTAGCCCAGTGAGCACAGTGTATTGGACAATAGACTACAGCATACCTTTTCCATACGCTGCAGTAACCTTCCCTTAGTTTCTACACAGTTTCTTTACCAAATTATACTACTGTAAATAAAGCAGGCAGAGGAAGAAAACTCACCAAAGTCGAACGCGTAATTGTACAGGCGGGATACCGACAAAATACCAACCGACCGTATATCAACTAAAAGGCGTAAATTGTAAAATGACCATTTTTCATAACATTTGAAAAGAAAAGGGCTTAGAGCTTGGTGGAGCATAGACCTTTAGATCAGTTGACGAGTAGGTATATAAAATAAGCAGAGTTGAAGGTCGACAGCCTGTGTAGTTCAGACTAGATTTTATGATCTTTTGACGATAGACCTAACTATCAAAGGCATGCACGAAGAAAGAAAAGGCAGAAAAAAGTTGCTATTTTTTATTTTTTACTGTAGTTTAAAGTTGTTCTTCACGGTTGATATTATGTCTGTTGGTATTTTGTCGGACACCCTGTACAAGTAATCTGCGCTCCTTTCAAATTCTGATAACTGTCTATGATGTCTACTATGTGATTCGTGGTTGCGGCTTTGCGTAATGGCTAAGTTCGTTGGTCTCATCAACGAAGTTTATTGACGTCGGCCCGGTTAATACTGAAATAAGTGACCGTCTTCGGGGCGGGTAAACCATCGAGGTATGTAACAAGCCAACTAGATCGACTTAGCCTTCCATCCCTCAGGGGTCGGTAAAATGAGGACCAGCTTCGGCTCGGAAGGCAAAGGGTTCTTACCGTTCGCGGATAAACGAGTAACGACGACGCATATCGTTTGCGATGCAATGCCCCGCGCAGGTGTAAATGGCGCCTGTACTAAGACATGACGTGTTGCTCAAGTGCGTTCAGCGCTTCTGAAGTAGGTTTCCCAGCAAGACGCGCTATATCAAGCGTCCACACGTTTACCTTTACTTTTTGCCAGCTTCAGCTAATCTGACAAGGCCTCTTAAAAATCTTCGATTAAATCAACAAAAGATTAGTGGGCGACAAACTGTGGGCAGTTGATAGACTATCGTAAATAACTGACGCCCGAAAGCGTTTACGATGGTTATACACGCTTGGTGAACAAACATCGTTAAAACTGTACTGTTGCCAGTTTAGTGCGAGTAGGCACTGACTCTGAGGCGACCCGTAACACGTTTGTTTTATAGTTATTGCGCTTGACCGATGCTGTGCGACTGTTTCGATACATTCCGACGCTTTCGATGCATTGCTGCACTTGGACGATTTGGTTTTTGCAGAAGCAGAATGGACGCTGATGCCGACAGACAGAAATAGGCCTAACAGTAAAAGTGCTAGTACACTAAGTACAGTCTTTTGTAGAAGACTCGGGCGCCCTTATCAATGTGTGTAGATGCTGAGAGACCACAAATAACCGCAGAGAATACTCAACAGAACATCATGCGATCTTCTCAAATTTGCTTTCAAATTTCGGGCAGTTGTCACCTAAAAGGACAGACTAAGGCAGATTAAAACGGTTAGGCTTCCAAATTTTGGAACACTTTTGGCAAATAACAAGGGCAAGTAAAAGTCCTATAGGCTTGTATTTGAAAGAACTTAACTCTTAACGACGACGCTTATCGTTTGCGATGCAATGCCACGAGCAGGTGTAAGTGGCGCCTGAGACGTGACGTGTTGCTCAAGTGCGCTCCCTGCTGTCACACCGAGTAAATCATATTAAACGATGAAACATTTCTTTTCTTTGTTGCGTTATATCGAATTATATGCATGCGAGTGACACATATAATGATTAAAGCAGAGTTTCAAAGCTGCCAAAGCCTTTATCTCGCCACTCTCTTCTTTTCTACAGCTTATCCCCTTCCGCAGCCAAATAGCGCCTCTCTTTCGTGCCCCTTCGCGAATCCACGTTTTGTAACGATTGGGTTAGTCACTTTGAAGTAAGCGATAGATAAAGGCGACACAGTTAGTCGGGAAGAATTGTTGAGTGTGTTCTGTTGTTTCCTGTTGTTAGGCTACATCAAAGGAGAGCGTACCGTAGGTGTAACCTTCCCTTCTGTTTGTTGATATAACAGTGCTTCGTCAATTTCCGGAGTAATTACAAATTGCAAAAGGATTGCGTACCGGTAATCGTTTGGGGCGGCGCTTGCGACCGATTGTACTCGGCGACTGCGTTCTATGGGCGAAACTTGCAATAGGTCCTCGGTCCGAGAGTTGGCGTCAGCTATGTAAGTTCAGAACTGCCGACGTAATATTATACATTTCTATACAAGCATGAGGTCGTAACTTCAGAGCAGCGCAGCAACATGCTTAAAGTATGATGGGAAGCATTACAGTTTCTATTGGAAATTTAAAACTTTGTAAAAAAAGTTTAAAACCCAGTTCATATTTGACGACGTTATACCGCCATGAGCTAGTAGCCAAGTAAGCCTATAGCCTACACTTCTAAGGACACCGTGTATAAAAGATATCGACCAGTGTCGCGTCTATCAGGGATGCAAGTTTGAACTGGATGCGGTACACAGCATGAAAGATTGGATGAAAAAACTTGTTCTAAGCATATCACTATCATACACAAAGTAGGCTAACAGATGCAAGGTCACGACGTCGCCAGCTGCAAATTCAAGAAGTAATTGACAAAGATCAAAAAATATGATGTCGCATAAATCTGGAGCGTTTCAGCGAAATAATAAATCAATATCCAATCATTACTTTTACCCGGAGCGGAGAGATGTACTTGCTACTGTTCAAGTCGTTGGCGATCGTGGATCGTGTCTGGTGTCTTTGAGGTAGGTGCTCCGGCAACTATAAATCTTGTATGTAATTACTCAACGACATTGACGTCAAGGAAAAGGCACCTGGTCATTCGAGGAGAAATAAAAAGCGCTGTGATTTTATTTAATACAAATAAGTATAAAACGAAGCTACGACTTTATAGCCAACAAGCAATATTAAAACAAATATCGAACAAAAAAACGAACAACGACCGTAAGCGAAGTCTGAAAATGGAGTTCTGGGCTAAGCTTTAAACGCCAGAGCATTTGTAAATTTTGCAATATTTTTGGGCTTGTGTGAGCAGAAATGCATGCGTTTCTTAACACACTCGACTAACCACAAGATAGACCAAACAATATGACGAATATTATATTATTAAAACTAAAAAGATCCAATATGCTACATGTAATTGTAATATGCATGCCACGATGCCAGAATAAAAAAGAGTAGTATCAAAAACAAACTAACGAAAATATCATTGATGCAATCAGGACGAAAGTAGACCAGAAACTTTCGTAATTAACGTCCAAGAATGCTCTCTGTAGGCTGTAGGCCTAGTTACCCAACAAGGAAACAAACCATCACGCACGCCCACTAACCCATTAATTCCACGCTTATTTGTCACCATAGGCGTTCACATGCTATACTAACTTACATTATAACTGACAATAGATAAGCGTCGTGTTCGTGTTTGTATGAAACTTTAGTCACCAACTAGTGATAGCATCTAAATTTTAATAGGCCTATATATATAGCTTGTTCTGTTTTTGTACCAGCGGCAGTCTTGTGTATACGAAATATCTGTGAGTTGTGATTATTTCACTATTGTTGCCAAACTGGCAAAATACTGTTATCTACATGTATTTTAAACCAGAAAAAATTGTATCCGCCTATGCCCATTTTCCAGAAACTTACATCATATCGCTGCAGTTGGTACACCCGACAGACAGACAGAATGACCTACGGGCGGAAGCATAAAAAAGCACGCTTTTCGTCGGTCCGTTGATTGAAGTAATCAAGACTGCAGTCTGTTCAAACGATATGAGATTACTGATTGAACATCAAATTTACTCAATGTTGTTTCTGAAAAGAGCTATCTAACTGCGCACCAATGTGCACGATGCACTAGCCCGGGATCAGATGATTTAGGAGCTAGGTCGCACCACGAAGGCGGGGAAAAGGATGACTCAGCTGGCTGGCGACGATTAATCGTGAGCGCGCGGCGTTCTTGTTTGGAGGCGCGCATCACTGCCGAAGATTCAATTTGTCGCCGGGTGCAGTGCCCGGACGGTCGGTCAGACGCAATTCGTTTATCCGGTACACATCGCTCGGTTCCCACGGCGCCAGTTTCCCCGTACCGTGGGTTGTCGTCCGTCAGCGACTTGCGCCGTCGGCGGGTTGGGTTGTCCCGTACGCCAACTGTCCGACTGGCTTCTGCGACCTTCGTTCAGACCAATGATGGTCCAACGGTAGCACTACGTTATGGGATCAGTGCCGATGCCTGTGTATGTAATATTATGGGTCCACGTGTCTACTTTTCCGTCCGTCTTCCAGTTCCAGCTACATTTCATTGGTTTCTCTGAAATTTTCCTGTAATAATTGTCTGTCTCAAGGCAATAGATAAAGATGATTGGAAAGAATGTACTGTCCACTGAATGACTAAAGTCTAAGGTAAGGTAGGTCCATGTTTAACTCTGCTGATATTGAGAATATTCTGTATATTAGAAAAAGAAAGTTTTTCCCAGAAATATTGCTTGCTAGATGATATCGTTTGTGCTTTGTGTAGAAATCAAGTTGATATTGAGAGCTTACATCGTTGAGTGTGTGACACTATTTTTGTATTACATGTATATTGATTTAAAGGAAAGGAAACTTAGGAAAGTCTGGCTATATTAACGTGCGTTTAAAAGCGGACTACTTGAGTCAAGCTTAATCTACCGCACGGAACCGTTCAGACACAGACAAATCCTCCATAGCTGCCTGAGAATTTAATCTCATATCATGCTCGTCAATCCCAGCCAAACCGAGCCAAACCACTTGCCCGGACCCAGGACTGAACCTGGGCCGCGCAAGTGGCTAGCCGGCTGGGCTAGCAGGCACAGCCTAGTGACTTAACAACTGAGCTAACTAGGCAGCTGATTTGTATTATTATTTCTATGTGCTGTCATGTACAGGGTGGCCCAAAAACATGCACATTTCCATTTGCTTGATGTTGAATTGATATAGCTTTGTGAAACAACCGAATTTTATAATTTTTGGCAGACTTACACCTGAATAGATTCCCAACAAGACAATGCATGTACTGTTCACAACACCTATTGCGCGTTTCTACACTACCTTGTAGAAATAATATTGTTCGTTTTCTGTGCTGTCTCAAGATGAAATTTGTTCACGAATTATGTTGGCAAACCACTAAGTAGTGTCAATCACACAAAATTGTACTGATCAGTTTACAAGCAGTGTTCAATAATTATGTCCTCCTCTCAGCCAAAAAAATTATAAAATTCGGTTGAGAGTTCACACAGCTCTATCAATTTAACGTCAAGCAAATGGAAATGTGCAGTTTATTATGAGCCACCCTGTATATGGTGAAATAAAGCTTCATATGTAATCGCTTAATTAAATTCAGCTTCACATGTCATGTGACGATTACAGCTGCGTATTACTGCAGCAGACATGTTGTCGTGTGGACTGAAAATGCTGGACAGGAAAATTTAAAAACTGATATAAGCTACTCAGCGCCAATTTTGTAGCGCCAACAGAACAAAAAAAATCAAATTAAGCTCTGTCCGAGGAGAGCACAAACCTGCGCGCTGAGGCTTTTTTGCGACCGTGACTTTGAGATTAACCTCATGACCTTGAAACTCGAAGGCGACCTAGATATTCTGAAGATATACCTCCACACCGAAAATGAAGTTGCTAACTTCAAAACTTAGAACTTGAATTGAAAAAATACGAAAATATTTCTCAAGGTCAAAGGTCAAGGTCAAATGTCAAAAACTCCAAATTACCTCCAGCGTTATCGTAACACATATTCTGATCGAGTCCCAGCAATTTCTGACCAGTAGTTTTTGAGTTGCAAGCTATTTCGCTGCAGTCATCTTGATCTTGGACCCACGCTCTTGAAACTCAAACGTGACATTGATATTCTGAAGATGTATCTCCATACCGAAAATGAAGTTGCTCGCTAGGTCAAGCCATTCAAAAGTTATTGCCTGCATTAAAAATACGAAAATATCTCTCAAAATCAAAGGTTAAGGCGAAATGTCACCAACTTCCAACCACTTCTAGAGTTTACCATTGGACATATTCCTGCCAAGTTACATCAATTTCCGACCAGTAGTTTTTGAGATTTTATGCAGACACACACACACACACAGACACAGCGAATAATAATACTTGCTTCCGCATAGCTGGCACACAGGTAGTTACGAAGCACAAAAATAAAAATGCTGCTATATAATAATTATGCAAAACGGTAAAGACTTCACAGGAATCGAATAACCTTTTGCAGTCGGTACAACAACCTGATTATCGTTTATGTATGAAACGTTCGCAACAAAGAATTTTCAATAAAGAAACTCGCTGAGCATTGCACAAAACAGCGTTGAACATAACTCAGAATACACAAATAGAAATTGTATTACGCTGTAAGTTGCAACGACGTGGGACTCGAGATCACATGACGAATCTTGAGGAATAGTTTTGATGTCGGCAATGTGACAATCTGGGACCAATGAGCAGGCATAAAGTTGACATGTAAGGTTCGCTGTCTACTGGTTTAACCGGCTAGTAACACTTAGCGGAATGTGAATTTGTTACTCGATTAGTTCATAGAGACTGCTATAAATATATTATGCATACAGGCTTAGTATAACTGTGAAAATAAATATAGCATAAGTTACGTTTTGTCAGCTTGTGCAATTAAAGAATAAAAGCAACAGAAAACAACGGTGCACTAGCATCACAACCAGTCCCAATGTGGTCACAATTCAACAGAGGTGTTAATCATGACTGTAGCACGATGGCAGAGACGACACGCAATAGTCTAATTGCGACAGCAATGATCCCTGGTGACACGCCACTCATCCGTCCACTGATGCATTATGCATGCACTAATGACCACCTGCACCTCATTACCTCAGCATGTGACGATCACACCTTGATATCGGCTGACATGGATGATAATTTGTTGACAGAAAGCCCACGAATGTCATGTTCGACTTTCACATCCTTTCCGTTAGGTCATCTTCTAGCAATAAACTGGTGCTGTTAATTTTGATTCTTTTGCCAGTCAGTATTAACTCAACTTTAACTTTATTTTATTATATGTGCTAGAATACAAAACAACAACAAGAGGCCACAGTAATTTAGCAAAGGCTGCATCAAATGCACCACATGCGTTAGCCATTCCGGAGATACAAGGGGTCCGAAAAATCAAAAGTAGGTCACGCAACGCCGCTCCATACTTTCTATGACCTACTTTTGAACACTTTTTCTTAGGGCCCCCAGCAATCCATATGGGCAAAAAAATTTAAGTCTCTAGCCTCGGCCATTCCGGAGATACGAGAGGGGTCCAAAATAGGTCACGTGACACCGTCCGGACCAGCTATGACTTACTCTTGCATATTTTGGGTTAGGACCCCAGAGTGAGTGAGTGGGTGGGTCTACTCTAACCCCCGGAACCCACACGGGGCCCCAGAGTAAGTGAGTGGGTGGGTCTACGCTAACCCCTGGAACCCACACGGGGCCCCAGAGTGAGTGAGTGGGTGGGTCTACTCTAACTCCTGGAACCCACACGGGGCCCCAGAG
>Ga0126335_1000251_pt1 | contig 25361 bp, 23 predicted proteins | sample OlaspJWI45metaG_FD_108409 | JGI IMG/M metagenome (GOLD analysis project Ga0126335, IMG submission 108409) | Marine gutless worms symbiont microbial communities from Oahu, Hawaii - Olavius sp. 1 OAHU.JWI-45 metaG | ecosystem: Host-associated > Annelida > Digestive system > Unclassified | place... | reverse complement strand
TGGGGCCTAGCAAAAAATTAATAAGTAGGGTCTACAGAATTGCCTCACAAAGTTTGACGCTTTTGTCAAGTCGGTCCCCATCATATCGCTAAGCTGCCCAGCTATTTGTCACAGTTGACACAAAATAAGCGTCATATTCGCAAAATGTTGAAGTATTTAATTATTACACATTTAATAACATTCTACTGCACAAAATATTACTGTTAATCTAACAACAATATTAAGACACATTTTAATGCACCATACACTTGTGAAGCAAGTACTGTCATGCAGATAGCCTCTGTGTATAGCCACGTAATGCATTTTATTTGGCTTACAATGCACCAAAATCGTTTGGCGGCCGAGCTCCGCTTGGACAAGCTGAGGGATCTCACAGCGCTCCCACAGACCCCCTAGCTGGATTTAGGGGGAGGAAAGGGAAAGAAAAAAAGGAAAAGGGAGGGAAAGGGGGAGGACTGGCAAGCCGCAAAAGGCAGGACTACTGGTACTAGTGGCCACTATAGACAATAACTGACAAAAAGTTTCATACCGGTCCCGGTACGCGTCTTTGTTATGGAATTCGCTGCAAGTTAAGCTTTCGTCATACTTTTTCAGCAAAAAATACTGCCATATCGAGTCACAGCACTGAAAACCATTTCAATTTCGTAAATAACTCACTGTCACAGGCTCAGTGCTCACAGTCACTCCCAGTATAACAGATTCTGTCATACTGTGCTTGTGGTTGGCTTTCGAAAGAGTGGAGCCTGTATTATTTGCTTACTTATCGTGCAAGTTTCAATTTTACTTGGAAATTCCGAAAACGCGTATGACGTTAGAACTTTTTCGAGTAGTAAATAGCATAATCATCTCTGAATCTGTTACATATGCGGAGAGAAGATGATGGTAATTTGGTGACATTTGTTAATGTTAGTGACAATTTGCGTCTCGTTGGTTGTTCTGCCTTTATATTTGCTTGGGCCTGCATTCCCTGCAAGGGCGTCAGTGCTGTTTTGATGGTTTCTGCTGTTTTTGAGCACACTGCAATTCGATATTTTCATCGCATTAATAGTGAAGGTTTTGAGTCACATACCGTTGGGGGTTCGTGGCAAGGCACAAAGGTCCGAAGCCTGCGGCCAAAGGGCCGAAAGCGGTGGTGCTGTTTTGGGGGGTTAGGGTACAGCCAGCCCCCTCCCACCAGTTAGGGGACTGGGCCCTGGGGAACACTGTAAGCCCCTCAGCTGGGTCATGGACAAAGCCGCAGCACTTAAACTGTTTTCCTTCTGTATAAAATGTTCAGGATGGTTTCTTCTGCTTCATTCTTAGCATGACATCATTATTCTTCACTTTGTATTTATGTGATGCACCAGATGGAACTGTCTCACAAATATGAGTAAAGTTGTGATATGTTTTGTTGTTGAAGACTACAACAGATCAGAATGTAGTCAGTCAACAAGACATGATTCCAGTTCCAAATTTTGTGGCTCCTAGTGTTGCACTTCCCAGTGCAGTCAGCACTGTTCAGCATATGCCTGCTAACAGTGTTGTTAATAACTATCCACCAACTGTGTTAACATCGCCTACATTTCCACTGCCTATAGCCAGTCCATACTTTTGTCTTCCACCACCTATCCATTTTCCAGTACATCAAGATGTAGGTGCTGAAGCTGGAAGTGTTTTAGTGCCAGCATGTCGCGGAATAGTACCCGGTCATTGCAGTGTCCAGGAAGGTGCTAGATTAGTTCAAGACAATCAGGTGTCCAGGGAAGAACAAGTTCAAGAAACGAGTATGAGTGAGTCTTTACATCAACAACAAACACGTGAGAGAACAGACGAGAGATGGTCGTTTTCAGAGAGTCTGAATGATGTTTCATATAGAGACAAAATCTTGGATGATGACATATCGAGAGAACGACTCAAAAAACGCATGATGAAAGAGAAGATTGAACAGTGGAAAATTAGAGATGGATTGGATTCAGACAGGGTGGAGTTTGAACGTTTAAGAACGCCTCATCGGAACATTATAGATGCAGGTATGTTTTTTACAATTGTGGTCTTTATCATTTTATAGGCTTGGTAACTGTTTAAAACCGACACTAAAACCAAGGTTCTTTCATTACAATCATCTAAAATTGAAATCTTAATTTTTAGTACCTGAGACATGGTACATGCTGATGTCCATTGGTGTCTATAAACACCAGTAACCCACACCAGAATGAAACATTATGTTCAGCAGATGTTACCGATCTGCACATTCCATGAAAACTCTGGTTGAGCACTATGTCAGCACTAGAACTCACTGGCAGGGTCATGGAGACAATACAGGTGACAACCAGCTATTTTTGGCTTTTTATTTCTGCTCATTGAAATTGTTTCTGCAAGCACACCACTGCAGATTGTGCTTTGATGTTGAGATCATTTTGGTCCACTACTATGCAGCAGTTTTATTGGCAAAGTGCATCCAGAAAAGTGAGCCCCGTAAAGAATTTGCGGTATCAGCTACATATCTACATATTTCACATACATTTAACAACATTTATTAATGCTCTTTGTGGTGAATTTTGTAAGAATCTCTCATTGTGTCTAAGAGATTTAAAGAAATATTTGTACAAACTGCTGTTGTGTTAGTATGTTAGTGCATGTTGATAAAAACAGAGTTTCCAATACTTAAAGGTACAAATGATACAGTATTAAAAGATTGATGGTGGAATTGAAAAAAAAAAACTTTTTTTTTGCTTTTTGTCAAAAAAATCTGTGCATATGGCTAGTAATCTGTTTGTTTTTGAGACTAATTGTTTTGCTATGCTTCTTGTATTATGAGGTATAAATTATCATGCAGAGTTAAGTGAAGTACTTCATCGGCGTGTCGTTGTCATTCGTGGATTGACAATGGAAGAGTTTGCCCATCAGCGACTGCTTGAAGTTATGTCTCATTCCACTGAGTTTCGTGTTAACTTTGTTTTCAAAGAAAACATTTACGGAGATGCTGTCGGTATTCAAAACACGGAGGAACTCCCCTGGGAAGGGTAAGAATGTGAGCTGCAGCAGATTTGTATTTTTAGTTAATTTATTTTATTCATTTTCATTCATTCAGTTCTCATTCATTGTACATAATAGGGGCAAAATAAGTGCATATACCAGGTGGCCGAAAAAAAACGTCCCGAACTTTCGCATAACATTATGCAACAGAGTAGGTGAAATGAATCAGCAAAAAAGCATGTGTGTAATGAGCAAACATCTTGAATATGTCTATAAATTTTCACCTAAAATGCTTCCATATTAGCCGTGATTCAAGCGAAATAGTATTGCATGTTATAAAACAATGTTTGCAAGCAGTTCATCATTTATGTTGTTGGTTGTACGCAGGCTACACCAGAACGTCACAGTAATTCATATCAGTCAACTGATCAGCAGAAAATGTGCTGAATAGGTCCTCCATTCTGCTTTGCTACAGCTGCTAAATGCCTTTTCCACTGCAATATAGCTTTTCTGACTGTCTGGTCATCGACATCGTGCCATTTGTCTCTGATAACATTCTGAAGATCTTTAAGATTCGCAAATGTTCACACCTTCCTTCATAGACAAGTTCTTGCAAGATATCGCAAACTGAGTAATCTAGCAGATTCAAATCTGGCAAATGCGGTGTCCATTCTTGTGAGCATTCTTGTGAAATCGAGGTTTTCGTTAGTCATCGCGGTCACGGGTCTTCCTCTGCCCTTCTTGAGGTCAATACTGCCGGTTTGACGATACTTCGCTAGAACCCGATTGATGCTTCGGTAATTCCATTTCTTATTCGGAAATTCTTTTGCAATCCGAGTACCAGTCCATCCTTTTTCAATGAAACACGCAACAATAACCGCCAAATCGTCTTTTGAAAAAACCATTTCAATCAAATCAACTAATAGTTATTTACACAATTTGATATTTAACTCGTCTTACGTCATAATGCGGCATTCAGTGACGTCATTAATGACGTCACTGAAATTTATAAGTAAGTAGTAGTACATATTGATCTACAAATGTGCCGAAGGAAATTTCGCCCCATAAAGTATACGCGCCGTTATGGTTACGCAAAGTTCGGGACGTTTTTTTGGGCCACCCGTGCATCTTCTTACTTGTAATTTTTGCTAGCAACACTCTGTATTTACTCTAGGCTTTTTTAGTACTCAGCATTTGGAGTGTATGTGGTTTTTGATGTTGACAGCATTACTTGCTGCTGCTGTGGTTTCATGTAAATATTTTAATTTGTAATGATGCTGAAAACAGAATTGTTAAATAACAGTAGTTGTTTTATGTGCTAGAATGATGACTCTTTTTATGCCGTCTGCACTCGATGCAGCTGAAGCTGTCAAATATGCACAAGGCATTCGTGAAGATCTCAGCATACATATTCTGCAACCAGATGAAGACATTGGTTAAGATGTTTCATTGTTAATTTCAATTCCCAAATGACAAATAAGTTACTAATGATTGGTGCATGTTATTTTCCATGTCTTGATTGCTGTCACATTTTCTATCTGCAGGTCTATGTGGTTGACAGTACACTTAATTTCATTTTTATTTAATGACGTTGCACACTGTATGTAGCCTGTTAGTTGTGTTGCTTATTGATGTAGGTAATTTGGTTGAAGATTGGCAACAGTCAGTCAAGCCTTACATGCGTAAGTGTCACTACTGCCATGGCAGTTTGTTGTGCGGTGTATATATGTGTCTACTTTTGGGGTTAGAGCAACAACTTGAGCATCAACTACCAGTCAGTGAGTAATTAATGGTCAGCAAGTTGTAAGTTGGACTGCCACTAAGAGCTGTGTTAGTCATTGGTGGCATCTGGTTGGACATTCAGCTATAATTGCCTCAGTGCTTTGTGGGCACATGCAATTTGCTGAATGGGGGATTGCACAGTGTTTTACTAGTTGCCAGCATTATTTTATTTGCTGGTAACTTGTGATAGTGTTATATTTGTCATTTGAAATTTTTAAACAAAGTCACTTAGTGCATTATGTTACCATAATGTTTCGAACTTAGATGTAATTAGTGCAATTGCAGAACTGGTAAGTGATTACTATGTTAATGCAAGATTTTTCTATCTATATAAAGTTTTTTGTGTGTCTGTACATTTGTATATTCGCTTAGATCTATAACTCGGAAACGGCTTCGAGGATCATCTCCAAATTTTCAGGGTAGCTCCAGGGCAACTCAGGGATTGTTGTAGGTGTAAAAATTTTGGGGTAATTGTCATTGGTAGGGAGCACAATTAATAATTCATGTCCCGTAGGCTGTGTGACGACAGTTTATATATAGCACACGCACGGCTCTCTGCCGATGATCAGTCTGAGCCGGCATGTGCGGGATTTCTGGAGATGTATTTTCCCGACATGTTCGCACATCTGTCTTTGTGCAGGCCTATGTATGTATGTTTGCTTATAACTTGGGAACAGGAGGGGTGATTCTCCAAGTTTTCAGGGTACCCCAGGAATGGTTTTACATGCAAAAATTTGTGCATGTTTGGGGCAAAAATTTGGGGAGGGGGTCATGGGTAGAGGTCAGAATTGGCATTTTTCTTTTCTCGCGGGACTTTGCCGGCCATGTGCCACAGCAGGCAGATTGGGCACTGCGATGGCACTGGACAGGCTGTAGGCACACACACAGGGGCAGGCAGACAGTGCGCATTGCGCAGATGAAATTAATAGAAACAGGCGTTGGTGCTGACACTTTAGTGCATGACACCGGCGCGCGTACTACACACATATACGGGAAGTGGGGACCTTGGGTGGGCGAAGTACATAGTGGGGCTGCCTACATAATGCCCAACTGGGCGAATAGAATGGCTAGTAGAGTAATAAAGTTGTGCATACATTGACAGATGGAATATATTTGTTGATGTACAGATCACGCGAGTGACGACGTGATGATAGTTTCTCAGCTCAGTGAAAATGCTACAAAAGATGATTTGCACGAGATGTTTCCTGATGCACTGGACATCGTCTTGCCAAGGGATAGAATTGCATCCCAAGAAACAGAAAAATTTAATGCTAGAGGGTATGTGCTTCTTTCCATCTTACTCCATCATAAAATTTGTTGAAGTCATTCAGGGACAAAGTAGGAAAAAGGAGAAGTTTATGACAGCCGTGTGTACACTTATAAAGTATCAGGCAACTTTTATGGAATTTTTGGGGACCGCACTGTTTCTAATAAGTTGATAACATAAGAGTCACACAGTTTTTATGTGAAAGGTGTGTTTCTTGTTTAGAATGATTTTATGTACTTATTTAAATTTTTTTTAACTTTATTAGGTATGCTTTCTTGACATTCGGCAGCCGCCCTCGCATGCTTCAAGCATATAGTCGGTATTCGTCACGTCGCCTGGTTGCTGATGGTCAACTTATACGTGTCATCAAGTATGAGCCACCAAAAGCTATTCCTTGTGGTACGTACAGGTGACGATGACTTGTTAATGCTGCACTCATTTTTCATGCATTTTCTAATGATATTTCAGTCTATTAATACAAGTGCAACAGTTTTTGACAAAATTTGTTGTTTTATTGTGTGTGTTCCATTTTAGTTTTATGGAAAAACTATTACATAAATAACAGTGTTTTATATTGTACAAGCTGTATCTGTTATTGATCTTGTTTGCGTATTTTTGTATAGACAGAAAAAAGTAAATTCATAATTTGTAACTTGTTTGTTGTAGGGTATCTGCGGCTGAAACGGCGATATCGTATTTTGTGCATCATACGTGATTTGAAGTCTGCCAAAACTTACATTCAACCATCCAATAAAAACCAGTTACAAAAACTTAAGTCTGTAAGCATTTCACACACTTATGTATCCACACCAACTTGCATGCTTATTTAACCTTCTGATATAATAAGTATCTTTGTCTCTATGTTTGTTCACTCGTAACTCATGAATTGATTGCACAGTTGTTCCCAAATTTTCAGGATCGCTCCAGGGCGCTAGTAAGGGTTTTGACAGCCGTAAATTTGGAGGAAAATAATGGCCAAAAATTGTAATTTTATATTGTTTGGTCGAATGTGCACTGGATCTTAAGTAAGCTACACTGCCTAGCTTTGTAGGAGTTTGGTAGTAAGGTAAGGTAAAGTGTGGATTTGTATAGCGCTATTATCACAAGGTCTCTAATGCGCTGAACTCCAATTGTAGTGCGCAGACAGGTGTGAAATTGCCACACATATGTGAGCATGTCTCAGAGAAACCTGTGGCCACAAGTTGAGTGCCTTAAACACACAGATACAAGGCCTTTTTGTTACACATCCATGGCTCATGGCTGATGGCATTGTTATTGTTACTACTGATTTGTAAGTAATTTGATAAAAGTGGAATATTCACTTTTGTTTTTGTTATTACTGTGTTATTTTTGTAGATAATTGATACATATGTACAGGATGCCAAATACTGGGAAAAACTTGTGGAACGAGATGATGAGATTCGCAAGGAGCTTGGGTTGTCTGCACCATCACTAGATGAACTGCAATTGTTATTGTGTGCACCGGAGCCGACTACAAGAACATGGTCTCAAGCCGATGTTGTATCACTGCTCAACCGGTCGAGATTCGAACGAACAGAACTGGATGAAATCAAGTATTATCACAAGGCCAGATTTGCTGGGTGTGTGCTGCAGTCTGGCAGTTACCGTATTTATTATCAGTAAATGTGCAGCATGGATCGAGCCAGATTAGTAAACTGCATCGTTTGGTATGCCAGCACGTAACCTTTTATATGCTGTTGCCATATGTGGCTGATTTAGATTTTTGGCTGCATCAGATGCATGAGCTGTGGTGTGTGGATTATCAGTCTGTCAGTGTCTGCACTTTACAAAAACGGCTGAACGGATCAAGGTCCTGTTCAGGGTAGAGACTCTTTGGGTCCCAAGTCACATTTATTAGATGGGAGTTCTAGTTTTCTATGGTGATGGGGAGAGTGAGAGTTCACCAGATTACTTGGCTAAATGTTAGATTGCACTGATCAATGATTGCCCTGTGTTTTTAGCAGGATAAAGCGGCAGAAGTTGTTTATGCAGCGGCAGCAACGGATTGCTGCTGAGCAACAGACTGGAGGTTATGACGGGGATGGTTACTGTGCAGAAGGTTATTCAGAGAACGCGTCTGATCAGTATGACGCTGACATGCCATCATGGGTGAATGACATCGCAGATGCACACTGGCAGCAGTCTGAGTATGCTGCTGCACTATTGCTGCTATTGACTTGGGCCTTGCCACGAAACTTTTTCAGCTTTATTATGTTTTCTGTCATTATTACTCAAAATTGTGACTTTTATTTATTTTGCACCACATTGACTAAAATGTCATAATCTTTTGTGCTCGTTGCCTTGGTAGGTGTGTATTTTTTAATAAGTATCACGATTTCAGTTTTGTCAGACTGCATCATTCTTGTTAGCATCTTTCGTAACTTTTGTAGATTGTCTGAGAGGCCTTTTTGGTCCTTTTCTCATGATTAGAGATTTGACTTGATTTGATTTGATTTAAGTGTCAAATAGGCCTACAGTTAGAGTTCAACAGTCCCTTGAACTTGGTTTACTTATCGGTGTTGTTGTAGGCCAGCCACAAAAAGGTCATGGAAGTCGGGTAAGTTTTATAGTCATACACGTGGTAGCAGTAGAATGGCATGGAGCAGAGGAAACTATTCTTAACTGCCCCATATGTTATGTTAATGATATTGCAGAACCCTTTCTGCAAAGCTACATGAGCTAGCAACAAAGTTTGGTCTGCGCATCTTCTGTGAGAAAACACAGACGATGTCAGTTGGGATAGATCAACTTCCTCCAGTTATCATTGGACAACAGACCGTAGAATATGTGGACAGTTTTCCATATCTTGGAAGTTCTATCTCTTGAATAGGTGATGCAGAGGTCGACGCATGAGCCCGGCTGGGCAAAGCAGCGCCAGTTTGTCAGCGACTGCACCCAGTCTGGACCAGCAATACAATCAACATGTCCGGGAATTTAGATCTGTATAAATAAGTTTTTATTTCAGCGGCAATCTATGCTGCTGATACGTGGAAGGGAACGTCAAAAATTTCACACACGTTGGACGTCTTCCACCAAAGATGCTTGCATGCCATATTTGGGCATTTCGTGGCGAGATCACGTTATCAATGATGAGTTGATGAAGAGGGCTGGGATGGAGGACCTATTGAATATTGTCAAGATTAGAAGACTGACACTGACAGGGCATATACTATGGCTACCACTGGATAGACTGGCTGGTGTGGTTATGCCGTGGGTACCTGATGGAGGCCAAAGAAGAAGAGAACATCTAAGTAAGACATGGTGACAGACAATCCAGGAAGATTTGCAGGTGGTTGGAGTCAGCTGGAGTGGTGTTTGCAGAGTGCCTAATGATTGTAGTCGGTGGAAAAGCCTCGTTGCCCAGTACTCCAGCAGGAATGGGAGGATCTAAGTCTAAGTAAGTAAGTAAGCAGTGCCCTCTGCAGGTGAAATTACCCCTTGCTGGGTGAGCATTTATACACATTATTATTACAAAAAAAAACCTATATGATACTTTCAATGTTCCAATTTACCATGGTCCAACCATGGTTCGTCTACCGTGGTTTTGGAGTAATCACTTTTATCGTTTCGTTTGCCTTAAAAACGCAGTAAAACCGACGATGTTAGACGAATTTTGGTCTTGATGTTGAACTGTGGTTGAACCGTGGTATTTTGGGACATTGAAAGTATCAAATTTGAACATTTTGCTAAAATTTAGATGTCTGCTCTTGATTAACTTCTTTTGTCAAGCAACATTTCTTTGAGTACAGTTACTACAATACTATGTTTGTTTAGTATGAATTTCATTTATTTACACTAGTGCTATATTGCTGCATTTGATTAGTAGTGTAAGCAGTTAAACAGTTGCATTATGTTATTTAAGTACCTGCTGTGGTGATGGAAAGAATAAATAAGATTTTCATGTTGAACGACTGGCGGACAATGTGTGAGTGTTGCAAATTTGCAGTTCGTCCAACCTACGCCAGTCGTCGTCGTGCGGGCTGGGACCACAGAGCTTCTATACGCAGAGCCACTGCAACTGCACGCCGCAGCTGACTGTGTACCATACACTGACCGTAACTGACGTCGTGTGTTTATTTACTAATTGATATACAGTGGAAAAGTTGTCACTTGAAGCTATACTAATGTTATCGTAATACTAATTATGTTTTTATTTGAATGTAGAACCGTGTTATCTGTTCGAAATGATCCTGGGTAGTTTAACAGTTGATTAGCACGTATATGCACTTCTGACACTTGAGAGTCCAGTACTTTGTATAGTAGACTGTAGCATATAATGATAGCAGGTAGGATGTGCATTTGCACTCGTGCGATTTGGACTTCAGGCCTTCGACAAAGCCTACTTTTTCGAACCTCATTCATTACACTCATCACCCATCATGCATTGCGAAAGTAGGAAGTATACAGGCAATGACGCACTGGCATTTGGTTGGTCTGAAATCGTTAGATGATAAAACGTGCTACTTTATAATTTTCCTTTTATTGCAGTAGATACATATTGGAATATTAGCAAAATAAGTTTAAAGATTTTTATAGATGTTGTAGGTCTAAGGTCTGTTGGTGTATTCATATTTGCATTCGTTATTTTTCTTTTTTAATGGTTTAGCCGGTGTCTCCCCAACTGTTGCCAAGTACATTTTCATAAATTGCTGAATGTAGTTTGGAGATTTTTTGCTGCACTGTCTCTCCGTTGAACCCTAAGCATGAGAACAGTAACATATTGCAGTTTCTGCTGTTGTAATGATAGAGCTGAGTAACATTGTTTGCATATTGTCGTTGTAATTGCTGTGTCTGAATTTATTACCTGCGTGCATGCTGCAAGCAGGTATTGTTTTTGGCAGCATCTGTGTGTTCTGTGTCTGTGTGTCTGTACGCACAAAATTTCGAAAACTACCGATCAGAAATTGATGTAACTTGGTAGGAATATGCCCCATGGTGAACGCTAGAAGTGATTGAAATCTAGTGACAATTGACCTTTGACCTTGAAAGCTATTTTCGTATTTTTTCATTTGCTATGCATATCTCATCCACCGTTAGGAGTTTCGAATGCCTTAACCTAGCAACTTCATTTTTAGTGTGAAGGTACATTTTCAGAATATCTAGGTCACTTCGAGTTTCAAGGTTATGGGGTTAATATCAAGGTCACAACAGCGAAAAAGCGGCCATGCACAGGTATTTGCTGCTTGGGATACATTTTAATTTCAGTCTTGAGTTACTGAGTTATGTGCATTTACTGTTATTTTGTATAACTTATATTTTGATTATTAAGACTGCAGTTATCATGACTGACTTGGTAACCTAGTGACCTAGATATTCTGAAAATGTACCTTGGTAACCTTGAACTTTCATTGAATCTGTGTTCAAATTCTGACACTTTGCATTTTTTTGCAGTTTTCTAGACTTTATACTTATGGATCTGACTGATGATGTGTTATTGTTTTGCTAGTTATTCGTGTTTTAGCTAACTTGGTCATGTTTCTATATGAATTTTCCACCCATGTCAGGGTGGGCTGGGGTGTACTGGCTAAACTGCAGTGCGTTGCCGCCCATCGTAAACTAAGCATGCACGCGTATAGTAGGCCTGTCGTAGGCCACTACTACATGTCGTCGGATTGCCTAAGTTACAGAGTATGGATGGTGCAATGGTGCATGAACTCTGTCTGTCATTATGTTCCCTGATTCAAAAGCTAGTGAGTGTGAGTGAGTGCTGAAGGAGCGTGGGAGATAACCGTACCGCATGGCCTTAACAATAATGGACTGGAGCCGGTTCCTTTCATCAGCTTTGAGATATCCCCACCAAGCAGTGCTTGCGTACACGAGTTGTGCGTCAGGTAAAGTCTTGTCACTCCCCGACTCCTAGACTTGACTTGTATTTGACATTTGCGTTAATTTGCACAAATTCGTCATTACTATAGCTACACGGCAGTCGCTGTAATGTTTCGTTGTGTTTCACAAGTCTGCAGTGTACGCTAGGCTATATATGTAGTTCTGCCGCTGTAATAAAGTAATAGTCACGGTTCTGTCAGCGTCAGTAAATATTTGTTTGACCGGGAACTAATGGATTTATGTCAACATACATGAAGTCGTCACACGGTGCCAGTGGTTTGTCGGGACTGTAGCGCAGTCAACACATTCCATTGTTATATCAGTGTAGATTGGCAATTTGGCATATCGCATAATGTCCTGCACGACAATCGATATAGGCCTATTACTGTAGCCTACAGCAGGTCTCTGAATAGCGGCCTTGGATTAGACCCTAAAAGCTACAGGACAGCGGAGGCAATGTGACCATTAGTAGACACTGACTCATTACACGTGCGTACTAGACTTTGCGTACAGTGTATGATGCTTCTTCAGGTCGAATGCCGAATGCGTAGGAATTGCGGGGTTGTTGTCGGGCTTTCTACCCGCACTTAGCAGTAGTGTTCTGCTTATAGTTTTAGATTCTCTACAATAAACGTTATATGCGGCGACACTGAGACACAGACGTAGAAAACTAAGTTCTCACTGACACGTAACAGGTTCATGATGCATACGACTAGCACTGAGAGAAATGTTGTGATTCCTATGGAGACGGAAGAAAGTATGAGACACGAACAGACGGCAGAAGCAGCGAACGACGTTCTGAAGAGTTTATCTCCGCTCATCAACAGCATTAGACCGTTTGGCCTCTACTTCACTCGCAAACCATGCGTACCGGTGCGTGTTGGAAATACAAGCAAACCGAGCCGACGTTATATCAGAGGATGCTATGGGTGGAATCCTGCCCGAATCTACGCCACAATCGTGCTTGTATTAAGCTGGTTCAACGCATTGCGAAACTGTATTATTTTCGACGGTACTGAGACTCTTGGGGCTTATCTGTTTACGAAACTTGGAACTATTCCTGGAGTGTTACTGATTGCCATATTGCATACCACATACTATATTGCCAGTCACAACGAAAGTCTGGAAATAATCTTTCGTCAAATGAATTCGTCCACGCCGGGTTTTTCTGCAAAGTACCGGTACAGTCAAAAAGCGAGAGCGGTGACTGTCATCTCTTGGCTACTGATATCATTTGGCATCACTGCATACACCTACTTTTTGTTCACAAGAGAACATTATAATGATTTCTCGCTGTGGATGATTATCAACACTTTCCATGTCTCGAAACTATGTGAAAACATCCTTAAGGTTATTAGCACCATGCTGCAGCTACAAGCAACAGCTTCCTGGGCGTTTGCTCACGCAATGAACTACACTGTCGTGAGTTTCTTGTATGATCAATTCGACCAGTTGAACGACGATTTCAGCAAATGTATCGACGATCGAGGAAAGTTCAGCGGGAACTTCGGACAATTTCGTCGACGTCACCAGGCCATCAGCCGCTTAGTTCAAGAAGCGGACCGGTTTTTAATGATCAGCAATGCTGCGAACTTCTGCTGTCAGATCGCCTGCATTATCTTTGTTTTCTATATCGTAGTTTTCTACCTGGACGACACAGTCTTGTTGGACCCAGAGTATGCTGTTGTGCCCGTCTCTTGGTTGAGCCTCAGCGTGTTGGGTCTATTGTGGACTGCGGGGCTAGCGATACACCTCAACCAAACGGCAAGTATATACCCGTGTGTAAAATAGTATTGTTTTCAGTCGCTCAAGTCCGTCTGTATGCCTGTGTCTCCCTGTTCGGGCTGTTGCATTTGATTGCTTTGACGTGCAAACTTGATTTTCGGTAATGGTCTTAATGACTAACAAAATGTTTTAAACGAGGCTGTTTTTTTCATTTTAAATAACTCTATAATTTAAGTCTACTTATTTTGGGGCTTCCTTACCATCTTACGGATATGTAAAATCATCACATGCGATTATTGTCGTGGTTATTAAATTAAATTTAACTGTAAACGCGTTACAAGGGGCATCCAAAATTAAACGGAATACACTTTGCGGTTAATGTTTACAGGCGCACAAACTAGGAGACAGAATCAATGATATTGATATTGCTGGTCTGGATGTCAAGACGGTTAGTGAGGTAAGTCTATGGACATTTCTATCAGTTTGGGAAAAGCTTCATTTTCATTATATCGTGTTTTTTAAAACTTTTCTGATGCATTAAAGTCGCTAGCGCTGACACATAGGCATAATTGCAACTTCTGCTCAGTGTTACGATAGTTAATAGAGCTTGACTCTGCTGTCACTTTTTTGGGCCTATTGGCCAAAGCCGTGATTTTTCCGAGACAGATTTCTATTTCTCGAAACCATGAAAACCAATTCGATTTATTTTTTAAACACGACCTACCCCTGGGTCGGACCTGTACTATGGCCCAGTTTTACCATTTTTGCTGAAAACGTAACTCTGGCAATGGCGGTCGAAAGCGATATGTTTCAATTTCGGCTGGCCATAGCCTGCGAACTGTTCGATGTACGGCAGCCGAATTTGCAGCCGGTACACGTCGAAGACGTCTATTTTGCCAATCAGTTATAAAAACGGATGCAGCTGTCCGAAACTGGAAGTACGTACTATGGACGCAAATCAAGTATGGATGTCACGCCATTTTTCACTTTCGCGTAAAAACTGAAATCTACGTGAATTTCTCAAAATCCTGAAAACCGACTGTCCATAAATTTACACGTTTTGTAACACAAAGCTTTATTCACCAAAGATGGTAATACAAGTAACACTTCACGGATAGTGTACTTTGGTTTACTTTTGCAAGTTTTCTGTCGATTTTTGGCGTATCCCGAAAACAGATGCGAGTTTGGCGATGAAATTTTAGGGTTTAAGGACTCTGAGGGAGACACTTATCGTTTACAGTATGGTGGCCGACCTACTTTCTGTTTACCAGTTACCGAGTCAATTGAACATGGGTGGTCAAATATGCTAACAGGCAAAAAATTACCCGAAGAGCATGTCTGTAAATTTGCTTGAGACAAGGAGACGGAACGTTGCAACTTTTAGCAATTTAAAAAAAATAATTTACACATTTCGAGCAATCGCTGCCCAATTCGTCTATCTTTGACGATTTCGCCATTTTTGACGCGCCATTTAGTGGTCGCTTCGGGAGACAAGAAGAGAAATCGATTATTAGCGCTGCTGGTAAAGGAGTTACCTACGTGTCAGCGCGCTACAAATTTCAGGCGGCTAAGTCTTACCAGTTTGGAGATGTATGCCCGAAATTCGGTACCGGCCGCGGAAACGGCCGCTCAAAAGCGATAAGTTCTGATTTCGGCGCGCTTTTGCCGGCGAATCGTTCGACGCAGACCAGTAGAATTTGCAGCATGTACATGTCGGGGAAGTGATATGGACGCAAAAATGGATGTCACGGAATTTTGCACTTTCGCGTAAAAAACGAAATCGACGTGGATTTCTCGAAATCCTGAAAACCGATTTTTCTGAAATTTACACTTTTGTAATTCTTCGGAGATAATGTACTTCCGTCCGCATTTGCAACATTTTTGTCGACCAGATTTTTGGCGTATCTCGAAAAAGGAATAGGCTTATTACCAGACTTTCTTTTGATCTAGAAGTTTTTCGGCGGAGGATTGTGACAATCCATTGACTCCGTACACATTGAGTGTTTAGACTTGAGCTGTTAAACATGTTTTGATTTTCTGACAGATCACCTTATTTGTGAACCATTTGAATGGAGAGCGAATCGGTGTCAGCGTACTTGGTATATTTGTTGTTGACAAGAACACAATACTGGCGGTGAGTTTACAGTTTTATATGCACGTTTTGCCAATTTATGCACGAGTTATTTAGAGATCTTTGGTACTGCAGTGTGCAGTCACTTAATGGCTACTAGCCTATAGGCAGCACACGTTGGCATACGTAGCCTAGTCCATATTACAAAATCCCATAACTATAAGCTTAGCTTAGGGGCTTTTCGTGCTCTGCCTTTGCTAGCAACCATTTAGTGACTGCAAAACTACAGAGGATCTTTGAACTATACGAGGCTATGTAGGGCCTAAGTTTACACGTATTATACGTTATGAAAACAACGTATTGCCAACAGAGTCGCTGGCGCCGACGCACTTTATCCCACAACAATTGGCATTGTACAATGGCATTGAATTATTGACATTACAAAGTGTCGTATCAATTGTCTCTTGTCAGGTTCTCGCTCTGTTGGTTACATACTTCGTCGTCGTCGTCCAGTTCGCAAATCCGTCCGCCTGTATGCCACCAGCCGTGCCGCCCGCTGTTCCAACCAACTACACCACTGCACCATACTAGCACCATAGCAGTACTGTGAGTGACGTGACATCGACGGCACTGTCGAAAAGGGACGCGAACTTTGCAGTGATGTCTGACATTGTCTATACTGTAATTATCACTTGACTTAACTAGAAGTAATCCATCGATTTGGACGATGACGATGCAATACCACGCTACGATGTATGACATCCGAGCGTGGACACAGAGAAACGTTATTGTTTGGGGTTTTTCGCTGTTTCATTATTTCTTTTACTCGAGAATTTCCGAAACTGTAAAATATCGGACAATTCTTGTACAAATTGTTCTGTCATATTCACCGCAACGCACTAAATGATAAAGCTGTAGTTAATCAAATTATGCCTAATCGTTTCCATAAGCTGATGATACATTTGAGTACGCATGCACCAGACTGTACAGAAGCACCCGACACGATACATGTTGAGACTTCTGGTCACTACTCATAACATATATACTTTCATACATGTATATTCAGTCAACTGTGAACATATTAACATGTCCGAACGATCTAGCAGATGCGCTGTGCCAGTTTCTTGACGTAAGACCCAGGGAACGACCCACAGCAGCGAGTGCGTTGTGAGATGCCGATGAACCAGCCGTCATCGAACGTCTCTGTGACGTGGATGATGTCGCCCGGGAAAAGAGCGAGTTCGTCGTCGTCGCACGGACTGTACACTTGCACTGCACAGTACCTATACACACGTAACATTGTACTGGGTATTAATTCGTGCGCCCGACCATCCGCTGTCCATCAACATTTTGTTGCCACCCGACGCAATGCGTTGGCGCGGCATTTGCTATGGCGACGTGGCTGTCTGTCTGTCTGTCTGTCACGTTGACGTGTTGTACCAAAACGACTGAGTCGATCATCATGCTACCTTCACCAGATTGTAGCCCAGCCATTCTAGTTTTCCCATACCGAATATGAACCCGATAGCTCGAGGGGACTGACGGCGTCACACGGAAGAGGGGTGGGTAAAAGTCGCAAAATCCGGCTAATAAATCGCAATCATTTACCAGAGGACAGCTCCTAACAGCACAGCACAGAAAGCTGTGCTTCGAGTCTCGGGCGGTTAGTCAGCAATAGCTGAGCTTCTTGTTTACATTCACAGCGCGCCGAGCGCGGCGCTGACCAGTGCCAGCGCTGCAGACTGCACAGTGACAAATACGAGTACTACTTCGAGTCGCACGCTGTGGCGTCAGCTTAGTGAATGCGAAGGATGACGATTAGGCCTACACCACGCCGCCAAAGTACATGAACATATTACGCGGAACTGTTGTTCTTGATACAACAGAAGAGAGACTTTAACGACTGAAGTGAACATGTGGGAACACAACTCAGTGAGCTCATAAGGTAAAAAAACTAGACGCACGGCGTCGAGGTGATGACGCCGCGGTCGACTTGGTCGCGCTGGTTCATTGACGACAGAATGACGTCATTGGCGTTACACGACCACCTGCGTGGCGCGCTGCAGTGGGTTCCCAGCACTGGTCCACTGTAGTCGCGGTTCAATGTCCACCGTGTCACGTGGTCGGCAGTCGGCTTCGTCCTCGTATCTACTTCCGTCGGAAACGGATCAACTCGAGGCTCGACAGACCGCCCCGAGCGACGCCTATCGCCGACCGGAAATGTGTCGATGGCGTCATCAATGGACGAGGTGGGAGGCTGGTTGAGAAGCTGCCGACTGCAGTCTGAAACGGTAGAAAGCGGAGCTTGACGGTGCGTCGCGTCGACTGCGGACACGTAGCCGACGTCGACAGACGTACAGTTAGCGTCTTCTGCGTTATCGGACGACGTCGAGAAATTGGTGGACGAACGTTTACTGGAGCTGTTGTTAGCGGTGGCAGCGGCGTGTAGACCGGCGGCGTGGAGCTGACATGACAGCGAACTGCCAACTGATGGAGTCGGCGTCAGACGAGTACCTACACGACATCCAGACGTCATGAATAGACTGTCTTCAACTGCTGCCACAGGCTTTGTGGCAGTATAATAATGTGCATAGCACTGTGTACAAAATTAAGGGAGTCTTAGTTTCGGCCAATCCGTGTATTTTCAACCAGCAGAATGCCAATGCTAAAAGAAACTCGGACAGCTAACCAGATGACCTAGGCCCTATAGATAGTACAGTGCCATTTTCATCAGTCCAGAGGAGTGCAGTGTCTAGTGTAGGCTACTATCGGCGTGATGGGCGGAGCATACATTATTGTACACCTATCAGCAGGACATGACAAGGACAAACATGTTGACGACCTGCCGTATACTGTATCCAACGTCAGTTCTTCGCTAACGTGGCAACTGTGAGATTTGAGATATACACGTCAACTCGGTAAAAATTTGTGGCTTCGGAAACAACAGCACTTTATATGAATTCTACCCAGAATATAAACCACGATGACGCTGCGTATGTGAAGTAGGCCAGTAGTTTGTTGACTTGCCATCAGTCAGTCACGTGACACAACCCGGAAGTGACGCAGCCGCTTGTCCCTCATACTAATTACTTCGCGACGTCGACGATCGATCGATACCGGAAACGCATCGGCGTGATGGCCTATTGACCACACCCCTAGATCATTGCCGTCTGCTAATGTCCTTGAACCCATTTTACGATCACCAGCTGTCACCTTCTCTCCACGCCTAACATATGCGTGTATCGCATTTTCAACACAGAATTTCTGGTATCCGATAAACTAGTGTGTCGGGGGAAAAAGTAAGCCAGTGTATAAATTTTATAACTCCGGCAAACAATGTCAGATTTTAACCAAATTCTGCACCAACGATACGACATCTAATCGCAAACAAATCACCAAATTGCAGTAAAATCTGTATACGTCTGCAAAAGTTATAGTAAGTTTAGCGAGGTTAGACGAAAACAAGAAGTGTCCATATTGGCAACGTTTAGATATGTGACTGTCAAAGTGTGAAAGTCAAACACATTCAAAGTCTGTGTTCATGATTATATCCTCCGCTTTCTCGAATGCAAGCTTGAAGACGTGAACGTCGCTGCCTGATTGCTTCATCGATGAAGCATCTCGTTGAAATATTCTCAGTCTTCGATGAAATGCGATTTCAGCAGGGCGACGTCATGAATCCGGCTGCGGTACACACGCTCCTGCAGCTTCCCCCCAGATCCGGTAGTCTACTGGGCTGAAGTCAAGACTGTTGGCTAGCCAGGGAGTTGGAACGATGAAGTCCAGTGTTTCACGGGTTGCAGTTTTTGCACATTTCACGCACCCTATGGGCAGAGGCGTTGTCCTGTCAGCAAAAGCCACTTCCGGACCAGTGACTTTACTAATTAACGTGACAGTAACTTATATATTTTGTCGTCGATATTTGAAGATTAATAACTCCACTGTTAATGAATATTTTTAACGAAATTTTGCATTTCTTTTAAAAGATATATTCGGAATTCAGTGCAAGTATTTTGTCAGGATGTGTTGAGATTTGACATTTCTATCCAATATTGTCCGTGGTTTACTTTTTTCCCGGACACATTGTATATCTGCGTGTAATTTCAGACTTTTGGACTTTTTAAACCGATTTTTACACCTCCGTTCTGTACTTTTGGATCAAAGCGGCTCCGTGAAGTGTATAAATCTGTCAGTTTTCTGAGCACACTGAAAGCCATGCATACTAAAAGGTGTACATAACCGAATAGCTATCTGTAGCTGAAATAATCTCGTAACTTCCACAGCAGCTCTGGGGACGAAACCCTGGACGCCCAAACTTATTATGCAATCCGAGAACACAAGGTGGGTTTTCCTAAGATACCTGGATGGGTATCCTTCGTAATTTTGTGTTAGCACTAAAAACCTTCTAGGACGGACGAAATGGCCGAAACCAAGACGCCTTCGACAGCGGCAATCCCCTGCATATTCCCCGGCTTCAACGCCTATGTTATAGACAGTTCTGAGTTATTCGTGCGACCTATATATGCGTTTTGTACCGGTGGAGAGAGTGATACTGGCAGTAGACGGAGGAGAGGACGGCGTGAGATGAGATCTGATGAACTCGACGTAGGAGACTGGAAACAGTCCCAGTCTGCCGTTGTGTTGTCCCTCGAACCAGTTCTCATCCAGACGTCGAACAACCGCCACGATGTCGCCCTGAGCGCATTCCACACACACAGCGCTGCAGTGTGACGGCGTCGGCAAGCGATACTTTACAGATCCGAGATATCAGACTTATGAAATACATTACATTTTATTACACAGAGTAGACAGTAAATTACCAAAACAGTAAGCTAAGTGATAGTGCACAGAATCAGAATTGGTGCCTTTTAATGGTCTTAAAAGTTATCACAGTAAATTTTAGGTTAAAACTTACCGCATGTGATGATGTCAATCGTGATTCAGTAATAAGTTAATTTGCTTGAGACAAAAGAATATGCTTAAAAGTTGAGCCCACTACTAATACCGTGATTCAATTCTACATTGATTTTAGGTCATTTCCTTTAACATTAAGCGAACTGTTAATTGAGTCAGAAGTGAATTCATGGGTGTGTGAGTTAGGCAACGAACCTTCCATAGACACAGTTCGTATGAACTTTGCGGACGAAAATCAAACAGAACTCTGACAAGAGCAAGATGCTGAGTGTTGACTACAGCAGCTTCTTCAAGTGAAACGAGCACCTGCCACATTTACATGTAAAGTCCAAGCTGAGTCCAGAGACAATGAGATTTGAGACTGCAGGCGCATTGCAGGCCTACTGCTGCCTAAGTTCACATACCCACCTGGCTTAAATGCAGCTTAACACTTCGATATCAGATTTTGTGTTTAAAGCAGGAACAAATCTTGACTAGAGACTACAACAGTGGACCACCACTTGGGCATCGCCAATCCTCCGACAGACGGTTTACGAAGGCTTGAAGTGCCTGGGCGTGATCGCGTGACAGGTCGGCTCGGCAGATGTGGTCAAACAGTTTAAGGCGTCGGTCAAAAATGGTACTGGTGACTCGGCGCTGGCTGGTTCACTGGTCTTGTGAACTGTCAGGATATGCGGAGGATGTATCGCAGACACCATTGACCAAAGCATCCAGACGTCATCTATGTGACAGTCATCGACCACACGTTAGCGCCATAGAGCAGAACTGGGAGAATAATAATAATACTTAGGACAATGTTTATTGTGCTGTCATCATGACTAAGTCACTTCGAGAGTTCACTCGGTTCATCTGTAGACTTTTTAGCGCTATTGTTATCGCAATTCCGCCCGTCTGTCCGTCCGTTTGTCCGCCTGTCCGTCACACTCGTGATCCACGCTAAAACGAGAGTTCGCACCGTAAGATACCGTACTGTCCGAGGATTCCTTACGCGAAATTTCGTGGTCGGAGGTTTAGCGGGTCACCCCCAAACAAATGTGTTAAACAGGCGTACCCAGCCTATCAGCGGCAAAAATTTGACCAATGGCCTGCGATATCTCGAAAACGGTGCAAGATACGATGTAAGTTTATATGATTCACTAATAGGAAGTCGTATATGGGCTTTCCACTGGTACCAACATCGGTGACCTTGAATGACCCCGAATGGCATTATGGCCAGTTATGGCCATTCTTCGGTGTTTTTTTCGGAACCTACTGCGTCAAAATGGCTGAAGCTAGACCCATACTGTCTGGGATAGAAATGTAGCCCAAAGTCCATAGTTTTGACGACATATAGTTCATGGCGATATTTGTGGAGTTGGCCCCAAACAAGTCTATTAAAGAGGGGCATCCCCATGTTAAAGGCGAAAATGTGACAAATACACAGCGATGTCTCGGAAACGGTGCGAGATACGATGCAACGAACTCTCTCGCACTCGCTAGAACTCGCTTGCACTCGTTCGCCCGCCCATTGCTTTGCACTCTCTCGAACTATCTCGCACTTGCTCAGACTCTAGCAGCTGTATCGTGTGATCGTCCGCCTGTTGGCTCGTCACTCTTCCTTCATATGATTTCTCAACTAAATTTTCATGAAACGCAGTCCTTTGTTCTCAGGCGTGACGGTTGCTACTAGAACCACAACATCTATGACAAAAGAGACCGATTGCTATGATAATCCCGTTTCTTCGTCTTTTGTCACGAGGTGGTGAGTGACCAAGACGACGCGCGTTATCTGGGCGGTATCTGAGCTCTTGTTACAGACGAAGTTTAGTTAAGAGAGATGGATGTTTACCAGATGGTCCAGGGCTTTCATGCCAGAACGGACGAGAGCTGGATCTTTCTACGGATGTCGGTGTCACTGCCACCGTCTTGGTCAATGGACGAACCTATGTAGACAAATGTGTCCACTAGGTCCACCTGCTGGCCGAGGACTGACACAGAACTACTCTGAGTGGATTCTGGCGCTTGAATTTCGGTTTTGATTATAGGCCTGCGTCTGTATAGTTCGAGTTGCACTTGTAAAACAGCTTCAGGGAACAGAACTGTTCATAGACAGAGGCCACGTGGGTCAGCAATTCAACCTTTTCACAATTACTTCTAAACCGTGTTTTCTCACTTAGACAAACCTACACGCAGGAGTGTAGTGGGGGGGGAGGTATACGCGGGTATACGCCGTATACCAACCTCCCGGTTTTTCTGTAAACGTATACTAACCTCCACTGCCATAACTGAACAAGGTATATGCCAATAGGCCTATACGCCTTAAAGTAACAACAAAATATTGTAATCTGCTTATTCTCGGAAATGCTTTGGAAAAAATAATTTAATGGCGTTCTTAAGACACAAAGTAAAATGCGTTTCAACATTTAGCATCAAACAGTGTATCTAATAGACGTGGACATTGGCGTCAGTGGCGTCGGCGGAGCCTGTACAGCTGCAGATAACGGACAGTTTGGTCAGTTTACTTTGCTGAAAACAACGCATCAGCGTATCAGGGCGCTGCCGCTGCAGACACCAGATCTGTGTCGTCATTTCCTTCCTCCTCCCCCTCACTGTCGTGCTGTCAAGCTCCAGTCGATTGAGTCGCATCATCCACGCCTTAATACTTCGTCGAGGCTGTTAGTAACTCATCTCCGGCGACTCTGGTCAGCTATTAATGACCGGCTCAGCAGCTGAAACAGGTTGTCCAAGTCACTCTATCAGCTAAACTGAACTGGCAGAATGTGACAGATTCAGTGCACGGACGACTGTAAATCGCTTAACTTTGTACTAATGTCGAGTGCTGAACCAACAACTCAACGGTTAAGATACAGCTTACTGTCGTTCAGGCAAAAAGAAGACAAGTATGGAGGTACGTATGATTGCTACGCGTGCGTTAAAGACAAGCGACCTGACATGATGATGCGCTGTATCTGCGAAACAACGTTGCTGAGTTCTTGTTATCTCAATGACGCGCAAGGAACGTGCTGAGCACGCAGGGAAGAACTGAAGCCGCAGAACGCCGTCGAATATTTTTATGGGAGAGATTCGTCCCACTCCTTTCTCTAACCTCCGACCCCAATAGTATGGAATTCAATCCGAAAATTATACGTAAAATTGAAAAATTCTCTCTTCAGAAGCATTAATTTGGGCTCAGAATGCACCAAGAGGCATTTGGCGGCGTACCCGCTGGGGAAGCTTACAGCGCTCCCTGGGGGCTCCTTCCCCAAACCCCCTAGCTGGATTTGGGGAGCGCTGTAAGCTCCCCCAAACCCATAGCTGGATTTAAGGAAAGGGGCTCTCAGGGAAGGGAGAATGGAGGGGAAGTGAAGGGGAAGGACATGGAAGGGAAAGGAAGGAAGGGGAGAGGATAAAAGGAAAGAGAGGAGAGGGGAAGAAAAAAGGGTAAAGGGAGGGGAGAATCAGGGGAGGGGGCCCCGCACCTCCATTTCTAGCACTACATCACTACCTACACGCGTTTATGTACCGACTTGTTCGTCACTAACTATAGCGCGCTGGAGTGCGGGCAAGAGTTCTAATACATCACCAAGACTTACCTCGACGTAGCTGACGGGAAATCTGCCGACAAGTCCGTGGTGTTCGCCTTCGAACCAGTTTTCATCAACAGCTCGCAGCAAATAGACAATGTCGCCTTTGCGTAAAGACAGCTCTCTGTAGCAGCAGCAACAGCAGCAGCACGTTCACAGTTAATTCACGACTCAGTGTACGGCACGCAATATCATTGCGAACGAAACAACAAGCATAACCACGCAATTACAGTTACGTACAGACAGCAGAGAAAAATTACCAGTGACTTCTTAGTGACTATGCCAGACCTCAGAAGGTCATCGGTCACTTTTGGGCCCCTGCAGAAAATGAAACTTCATGTGCCCTTTTGTGCCACTTGTTAACAGATGTATAGCCAGGCATCAGCGGAAAGGAAATTTACGCATGTTTAGTTGTACTTAAAGTGCCTTCGACTGGCTTGATCGAATTGTACATGTACATTTGGACAAGGTTATAAGCACCCATGTAATACACGTTGGCACAGAAATATTCTGAAAAGGTATTGCTATGAAAATAAATAGCATGTCAGTTATTAGCTTTTTCGAATATCAATAGTTACGCAGCCTTTATCGAAAGGCAGGACAGTAACTGACTCATCGCAACCTGTTGTTCTGTGCTTGAAATGAATATATTGCACGCGCTTTGCTGCGGACAGCGTTGTGCGCGGAAGAGCCACGAAGTACAGAGAGAACAGCGCGTGGAGTTTCAACGTCGTCGTTGTACCGATCGAGTGATATTGGCGAAGTCGGCGATCTGCATGCCATGCACAACACAGAACGTCCCCACTACCAATAACTGCAATAGATGTAACGTCGAAACCAAATTAATCTTTAATTTATTTTAGCCCCTCAGTACTAAATTCCCGAGGGTAAAATATTGAAGAATAAGCAAGTAAGACCACAACGGCGTTTACTCGGTGGTGAAAGTGCTGTGGAAGGAGACCGCATTACCCCGTTGGAGAGCCACTGACATCCGCTGGAAAAGGTAAGTTGCTTCCGTGGGGTCTTCAGTGACTGCTGTCATTCGTCGACCCAGCTCCTGCACTAATTCCACTGCTTGGTGGTTCCAGGTCCCGGCTGACTCAATGGCAACTGAAACAAAGATGTGGCTGTTGGCAATCTGTCTGTATTTGGCTACTTTATTGCTAGCCGCCTTGTCAGCTGCTGCCCCTGCTGTGGTCGCCGTGTCAGCGAGGTGGGAGTCGGCATAGGTATCTGG
>Ga0126335_1000250_pt1 | contig 25392 bp, 21 predicted proteins | sample OlaspJWI45metaG_FD_108409 | JGI IMG/M metagenome (GOLD analysis project Ga0126335, IMG submission 108409) | Marine gutless worms symbiont microbial communities from Oahu, Hawaii - Olavius sp. 1 OAHU.JWI-45 metaG | ecosystem: Host-associated > Annelida > Digestive system > Unclassified | place... | reverse complement strand
TTGTTTTACCATCTGGGTACCTCCTGTTTTTGGTTTTAGTTGGTCCTAAACCCAATTATTACAGGGGACCCAGATGGTTTTTCAATTATTATTTTCTAATTCATGCAAGATCGAGGTATTACCCGGGCCTTTCTGTTCAACCGGAAGCTTTACCCGCTCTTCTTCCATAAGGCATTGATCGTCGGGGCAGAATACTTCCAACCACAAGCCCTTTTTGCCCGAGTCTTCTGCGGCCTTTTTTTTCTCAGCCGGCAGATCCAGCACTTCTTCTTCGGTCAGACATCTTGCATCCGGGCAAAACACTTTCAACCAGAGACCTTCTTTCTTTTCATCGGCGTCCATAATTATCAAACCTTTCTATTTAACCTGCGAGTATCAATCCCGAGTCGATTCAACCCTGACGTTGCATGGCATGATTCGATCGGTTGTCACGACAATGTTCCGATTTGCAGGCGCAGCGGCACTCGTCGGGCCGATATGGATAAAATAAGGTTTGGCAGCGCCGTGTCAAATGATGCGGGCCGCCAATCCAGGCAGGCGGTCTATGGTCACATCAGTTTCATGACCCGGTCGTAGCTTTGGAAGGCTGAACTTCCAGCAGCCGATCGTTTGACCGGATCGCGTTAAAGCGTCACGATGTGCCCGGCTCCGGCCGGAATGTCCCTGGATCACCTTTGTGCTTATGGGGCCAAACCCCTCTTAGTGATTCAATTGCAGCCACCCTATTTTTTGGCCTGCAGGATCTTATTTACTTTCTCTTCCAATTCGGTCGTATCGATCGGCTTGGCACAGTATTCATTGGCCCCCAGTTGCAGCGATTCCCGGGCCGTTTCGATGGTTGGATAGCCGGTCAGCATCAGCACCCGTGTCTCCGGTTTTATTTTCTTCAAATTGGCCAGGACCTCGACACCGGACATGTGCTTGAGACGAATATCCAGGATCGCCAGATCGACTGCATTTTCCCGTATGAAGTTCAAAGCCTCTTCTTCTTCGGTAAAGGCAGATACCTGATGTCCGTTTTCTTCCAGTATCCTTCTGGTCAAATGGGCGGCATCAAAAACATCGTCCAGAACCATGATTTTGGCCATTTTGCGCTCCAGCTGTTCGCGGTTTTCCCGATACCGGGTTAAGGCCCTAACGTCTTGTGCGATCCCGGTACGATTGCACACGGTCTGAAAAGAGCTTGGCGCACGTCGGACAGTATCTGTGGTGAGCCTTCACATCTGCATGGTGGTCCGTGGTGCGATCGTGAATGTGATTCAGGAAACGCGGTGTCGCATAGTATTTACCGCACCCTTCGCACCTTTCCAACGGATGGCGGCCGATCACTTCATCCCGAATCGATATGGTTCGGACTGAATTTTTGTCCTCGACCTCAATAACATGGGTCGGGCAGATATTGGCGCAGGTGCCACACCCGATGCATTGTCCTTCCACCGGAACCACGAAATTCATTCCTGCGCGTTTTTCCATCTTCAACGCCGCGGGGCCGACGATTTCCTTGCAGACCCGGATGCACAGCCGGCAGCGAACACAGCCGTCCGGCGGAGGTCCCGGATCGATACCGTAAGCTCTGGCCAGGGCAATGACCGTTTCCGACTGCGGTGCCATGCGCATCAGGTTTTGAAAAGCCTTTTTACGGGCCCGCTGCACAAGATCTCCGTCTGTTTTTATTTCCAGCCCGTCCTTAACCTTGAGAATACAGGCGAGCATCGTAATTCGTCGACCGGTAGCCCGCCCGGCCACTTCCACGCCGCACAGGCTGCAGGATCCGGAAGGTTTCAGGGCCGGGTGATAACAGAGGGTCGGAATATTGATACCGTTTTGCCGGGCAACCTGCAGCACGGTCATCTCTTCTTTGGCTTCACAGACTTTTTCATCTATTTTGACTTGGACCATCCGACGACTCCAGAAATTTTTCAAAGGTTTCTTTTTCAGCGGTTGATGCTTTCCTTTTGCAACGGACAAGGGACGACTGACCACGGACCCAAAGCGCTCACGCTTTGCTAGTCCAAGCCGGCATCATGTAAATCAGCAATGTAGTCTTTCAGGTCATTCAGCTCACGATCCAGCGCGGTTACCTGGTGCTGCATGAGTTGCTGTATGCTCAGTATGCCGATTATTGCGTTTTCATATGAAACCGGCAGGTGATTGATCCCGGTTTTCAGCATCATGTTCACGGTCGACGGTACATCCTCATCGGGTCCGGCCATGATCGGGTTGGGCGTCATCACATCTTTGAGGCTGATGTTTTTAAATCCCACGGTTCGATCCCTCAGGTAGGCCCTCAATACGTCGCTTCCGGTAAAAATCCCTACCGGGGCACCCTGTTCGGAGACAACCAGAGCGCTGCCAGGCCGCCTTTGCAATCTATCGATCGCTTCATCGACACTGCATCGACTTTCAATTATAGAAGGTGAATGGCCGCTGTGATCAACGAGTTCCCCGATCCGCATGAGTCGTTTCCTCACTGTTACGACATGGTATCGTAATCTTGACTTTGCGAATTAATATCGACCTGATTATTTCTTTGTTTCCGCAGGAAAATTATTTTTTTTTTAGCGCCGGCCTGCAGGGCGGCGCTAAAAAAAATATCAGGCATCAAGCCGCTTTAAGCAATCCTGAGGAAAGCGATGGGTGCCCTTGCCTTCCAGGCTGACCTCCACCAGGGCATCCGGGTCGTTGATAGTGCTGTCCGGATCGGTGATCATGCCGTGCAGGCCTACATATTCGTCCATGTAGGGCTCCCAGGATTCGTCTTCCGACTTTTTATAGACTTCTACTTTTTGGCCGCGTCGAAAGGTCATGTTTGACTCTCCTGTCATGTCTTGTGTCTTGCCGGCGTATGATCGGCACTGATACGCGCGGTGGCTTTTCGGGCGCAGGCATCACAAAGTTTTTGTATACCGGTCGCTTTGACGACCGCAATTGTGCGGTTTTGAACGAAATCCAGATATCGGGCCGGCCCGAGCACAGCACTACAGCTTTCACAATGCAGCAGTTTTTGCCGGTTTAAAACGGTGCCGCACAGGGAGAGAATGCGCTCGCCGTCAGTGTCTTCGATGTGCATGGCACCGGTGGGACAGTTTGCGGCACACGCGCCGCAGGCGATGCAGCGCTCGGCGGTCACCCTGAAATCGGTCTGCACCGGATGATCAAAGTCAAAATAACCCATCTGCAAAGCGTCCACGCCCATTTTATCTCTGCAGATTTCAACGCATTTGCCGCACCGCAGGCAGATGTCACAGCGCAGACAGCGCTTTGCTTCGGACCTGACCATTTGTTCCGTGTAGCCCAGCTCAACCTGCTGAAAGGTGGTGCGGCGCCGATCGACATTGAGCAGCGGCATTTCCGGTCGTTTCAGCGTCATCTTGCGGCTGGCGTCTACTTCCAGGTATTCGATTCTGCCGCGGCGGGTCGGTACCGGCGGCATTTTGGGTTGCGGAATCCCTGACAGATAACGATCGATGGCCTGGGCGGCGCGTTTTCCACCCCCGATGGCCTCGATGATAGTGGCCGGGCCGGTAACCGCATCACCGGCGGCAAAAATGCCGGGCGCCGCTGTTTCCCCGGTCGCCATGTTGGTGCTGATCGTATTGCGCCGGGTCCACTCCAGGTCTGCGACCGCTGCCAGACATTCGTTATCCACCCGCTGGCCGATGGCGCAGATGATGATATCAGCATCCATCATATATTCACTGCCTTCTATCGGCTTGGGATATTTGCGATTCTGGCCTTCCATGTCCACCAGCCTGGCACGCAGACAGCGCAGTCCTTCCAGGCATTTATCAGTGTGCACAACCTCAATCGGGACAGTCAGAAAAGCAAGCCGAACGCCCTCTTCTTCGGCCTGTTCGACCTCTTCGACATCTGCCGGCATTTCCGAACGGGTGCGCCGATAGGCAATGGTGACCTCTTCACATCCGAGCCGCAGGCAGGTGCGGGCTGAATCGATGGCCACATTCCCGCCGCCGATGACAATCACCTTTTTGCCGGGCACCTCGCGGTCGCCCAGGGCCACACGCCTCAAAAAGTCGATGGACTCCCATACCTGGGGACAATCATTCTCACCGGGGATGTTGAGATTGAAGGCATTATGCGCACCGATGGCAAAGAAAAAAGCTTCGAAACCTTCTGATTTGAGCGCTTCGAGCGTAATGTCCCGCCCAAAACGCGTGCCGAACTGAAATTCCACCCCCAGTTCCCTGAGCATCGCCACCTCGCGGTCGATGATCTCACGCGGCAGGCGATAGCGCGGAATCCCCAACAGCAGCATGCCCCCGGCAACCGCCTGTTCTTCAATCACACGCACCTCATAGCCTTTAAGCGCCAGATAATAGGCCGCACTCAGGCCACCCGGGCCGGCACCGATGACACCCACTTTTTTGTTCTTCCGCGGCGCCCTGTCGGGGTTCCTGTAAGACCTTTGCGACATGGCCCGTTCAGCCGCGTATCCCTTTATGGACTTGATCGAAATCGGCGTATCGATCCGTCCCCGGACACACATGAATTCACAGGGACGTGTGCACACCAGTCCACACACCCACGGAAACGGGCAGTCTTTGCGAATAACGTCGATCGCTTCGGCTTCGCGGCCCATGCCGGCCAGCGTCACGTAAGTGGGGATATCCAGTCCGGCCGGGCAGGTCATCTGGCAGGGTGCCGGGGCCAGTTTGAGGCAGTCACCGCTGGAACAGTTATGGGTTCGAATGTGGCTGGTGAAAACTTCGTCGTTTTCTTCCAGGCTGGCCTGAATCCGGCGGGCAATCCGGCCCGCCTTCGAATCGGCTTTTTCAAGGGCCAGTTCATCGGCCAGCGCAAAGATGGCCGGCAGGTGGTCATCCCCCGCCCTGCCCCAGGCAATATCTTTGAGCAGATCCAGTATTTCCTCACCGATCCGCCGACTGCGCGGATGAGAAAAAAAACCCGCTTCAATATCTTCGTTCAGTTCACCGATAGCGGCATTGACCGGACATCTTGAGTCGGACATGGGTTCCTCTTTATAACGCGCCCAGTTGTTTGTAATAATCCATATTTTCTTTCAACAACAGCAAATGCTTTAACAAAAAAGTGCCTAAAGTGCATCTAAAGTGAGCTAAAATGCCTAAAGTTAAGGAATCGCTGCGCTCAATCTTTTATAGGACACAGATTTCCACAGATCAAAATGAAATATGGTTAATCCTTTCTTATCTGTGTTCATCTGCGTCCTGCTTTAAAATGCTGGAGCGCAGCGACTCCACAACTCGCAACCCGTAACACGCAACTCGAATAGCTCACTTTAGTCACTATCTTCATCTTATTCCGTGCTCCTGGGCTGCCACAGCCCGTGCATGGCGCTGGCGCCGGATCTGGGTCATGTCTTCGACCTGGCCGAAATCCAGGCAGTGGGTCGTGCAGACCGTTACGCAGGCCGGTTTCAGGCCCTGATCGACCCGATCCATGCAATAGTCGCATTTGACGGCTCTGCCGGTTTCCGGATTCCACTGCGGTGCGCCCCAGGGGCAGGCCGTGATGCAGGCCTTGCACCCCACGCACAGGTTCGAATCCACAAAAACGATGCCGTCTTTGGCTCTTTTTTGCATGGCCCCGGTGGGACAGGCCGCCACGCACCAGGGATCCTGGCAGTGAAAGCAGGGCATAAAAATATAGGAAGCCCGGGGCAGACCGCCTATAAATTTGGGACCGACCGTAATAATCTGGCTGATGCGGGGACCGACCGGCAGATTCTTGTTGCTCTTGCATTGAATCGTACAGGTGTGACAGCCGATACACTTTTTGGTATCCTGTAACAGGTAGTAATGACTCATCGAAATCCTCCAGATATATTCACTTGCTAAAGTTGAAAAACGCTTTATGCCGGTTTGACCGTGATAAAAGTATCGTGCAGCGCCGGACTGCCGCCGACTTTATCGGAAATATTTTCCTGCAATACGCTGTCGGAGACCCCTTTGTTGTAACTGCGGGTAGCCCGTTTGGCTTGATGCCCGAATCCGTGCAGCATGAATACGATTTCCGGGTGAATCAGGTCGGTCACAAAAGCTTTGATCGCTCCAGAGCCAGCCTTTGACGCCACATGCACCAGACCGTTGTTCTTAATTCCAAGTTCATCTGCCCGCTGCGTATTGATCCACAATACATTTTCGGGCACGATTTCGGCCAGGTAAGGGTTGTTCTGGGTCGACACGTGGGTATGCAGTGCCACCCGCCCGGTCACCAGGCGGAAATTTTCACCTTCCGGTCGTCGGACCGGTTCGTATTCGGGAAATGATTCAAATCCGGCATCTTCAAGCAGTGCGGATTTAAATTCGATCTTCCCCGAAGGTGTTTTGAGCTTCAGACCGTCTTTGCGGTCCCAGAAGATCGGATCTTTGCAATAGGCGACAAAACCTTTGGCGTCAAAATCTGCCATCTTGAATCCGGTGCCTTCCAATTGCCACTGCACCAGATCATCAATTGATTGATACGTAAAGAAGTCACCGAGTCCGATGCGCTCGCCGATCTGCTTGAGTATCATCGCCCCCTCGCGCGTGTCATGACGCGGTGCCACGGCCTGCCGGCGCAGGAACATCTGGGGTTTGGGCCCATTGGCCTGCTGGACGCAATCGGTCCGCTCCAGGTAAGTCGATTCGGGCAGAATCACATCCGCGTACCAGGCAATGTCGCTGTAGTTGATGTCAATGGCCACGATCAGATCGAGTTTGTCCAGGGCTTTTTGCATGAGATTGGTATCCGGGATGGAACCCAGGGGATCGAATCGAAAAGCAATCATGGCTTTGATCGGATAAGGATCTTGATTGAGTATTGCATGGGGCAGCATCTGCGGGACACCGTGATCCGGATCGGGCAGCGGCAGATCCGGCGTACCGACCTTGTCAAATCGTCCCACCTTGATTTTGGGGAATTTCTGTTCGGTCAGTTTGCGGGCGGGTTTGCCGCCGACTTCACCGGGGCCTTTTTTGAATACATAGCCGCCTTTGGTTTCTACGCTGCCCATCAGGGTATTGAGAATCATGATGGACCGGCGCAGGTAAATTTCATTGGTGTGACTGGCCCCGCGGTAGCCGAAATGAAATATGACCGACGGTTTGTCCTTGCTTATCTCACGGGCCAGAGCGACGATTTCATCAGCCCCGATACCGGTCTCAGCCGCGGCCCATTCCGGCGTGTAAGTGCGCACGAAATCCTGCAGTTCGGGCAGGCCGAGTACCCAGCGGTCAACATACGCAGCATCATACAGTCTTTCTTTCAAAATCACGTGAATCAGCGCATAGTTTAGTGCCAGATCGGTACCCGGACGGATCATCCAGTAACGGTGGGCCTTGGTGGCTGTGACGGTGACCCGCGGGTCGATGTAGGTCAGTTTGGCGCCGTTTTCCAGGGCGGCGGTCAGGTTATTTACTTCTTTAACCGAAATAGCCTCAAAGATATTGCGGCCGTAAAGTACAATGTGCCGGGTGTTTTTATAATCGATGGCGATCTGGGCATCCTTGAGACCGAACAAAGAGCGGCAGGCGGTATTGACCGAACCTTTGCAAAGCGCATCGTGGGTGAAGTGGTTGGGCGATCCCATGGCTTTGAGAAATGTCTTGCTCACGTGGGTTGCCAGCTGGGTGCGCTCGCCCAGCACGACACTGTGCCCGCCGTGCTCTGCAATGATCGGTTTCAATTAATCGGCCACATAATCCAGGGCTTGATCCCAGCTGACTTTGCGCCACTTGCCGGCCCCGCGCTCCCCATCCCTGATCATCGGGGCCTGGACCCGTTCGTGGTCATAGAGCATGTTGATGCCGGCTGCACCGCGCGGACACAGGCTGCCTTCCATGCCGGGTACATGCGGATTGCCCTCTATCCAGCGAACCTGGCCGTCTTTGGCCTGCACCTTGATCGGGCAGCGGATCGAACACATAAAACACAAACTGTAGACCTCGTTTTCCATGAGTTTCCTCCCAAATTGATAAATAATTTCTGTTACTTATTATCCGATATCATCGTTGCCGGCGCTGCAGTAAAAAAGGGCCTGCCCGGGACCTTCGATTGTCGGGCCCAAACCGGTATCTCAAAAACTTTTAGCAATTTACATACCAGCCATGCCAAGTCCTGACAACGGTTGTTCATGAAATGGACAAAATCGATTTAGCTATAACTTTCAATGCCATAAGTGTGACCACCGGTGGTATTGGTTTGGATCGGCTGTTCCCGACGGCCAAAAAGTGCATATTTTTTGTTGCACTGCATATTTTTTGTTGCACTACCATATCTATCTAAAATTAATTGTATTTTTTTAAATCTTAATAATTTGCCACCTTTTTATGGCAGTCAAAACGTTTGGCCGTACGATGCAACTGACCCTGATGAACAATGATTGCAAAACCGTAAATTATCATAAGCTATTGATGTTGATTGATTTATGATGCTATACCCCTGGATGTGACCTCTGCACCGGGCCGATTGGAGTGGGTGGCATACCGCTTGCTTGTATTGATTCAAATCGAACAAAGCCATCCGGTTTACACAATCCAATTTCAAAACCGCATCACGGGTTTTATAAAAACACAGGAAAGGAGAGCAGACAGTGAACAAATCCCAGTTCTATTTAGCCACGGCACTTCTGGTGCTATTATCCTTTGTCACCCTGGCGCTGGCCCAGACGGGCGCCGAACTGACCTCGCCGGGTATGCCGGAGAAAATGAAGCGGGCCATCGAAAGCAGCCTTCAAGATGATGAATTTGCCGCCAAGACCAAAGCGGTGATCCAGCCCGGAGCCGAGCCCGGATTCCTGGGGATCCCCGGCGCCCCCGATCCAAACTTCATTCTGGGTTTGATCTGGGCCATCTGGGTGGGATGGATATTTTCAACCGTCGGTGCCTTTGGCGGCATCATGGCCGGTGTCGGACACATCACCATTTTTGGATTGGCCGATTATGCCAAGGCGTTCGGCAGGGGCAATCCGGTGAACAACCTGCTCACCGATTCAATCCGGGTGTCCAACCAGTGGCTGGTGGGCCTGAGCGGTGTCATTTCCTCGTTTAATTACTACCGGATGGGCCGCCTGGTGGCTCCGCTGGGAATCTGCCTTGCCATCGGCGGCGTCGGCGGCTCCTGGCTGGTGCCGGAACTGACCGCCGGCAAGATCTCGCTGCGCGCATACATCGGCTACTTCGGCCTGATCGTTTTCATCCTCGGTTTTTTTCTGGTTTACGAAATCACACCCAAAGGCGCAGCCAGCAAAAAAGAAGCCAAAGCGGCCGCCAAGGCCTTTGAAACGGCTGTGCGTGAAAAGCAGGACACGGCCGACCAGGGGGTCAAGATCATCGAAGGATCCTACACCTTCATGTGGATTGCAGTTGCGTTGGTGGCTGCCTCGGCCCTGTGGATCAACCTGGTGGGGGGCTATAAATTTGTGGCCTACATCCTGGTGCTGGTGGGCTGGGCCCTGACGTTCTTCATCGGCAACATCCGCTTTACCTTTTTCGGACAGGAGTTCAAATTCAAGGCCTGGCTACCGTTGGTCGGCGGCATCTTTATTGCCGCGATTGCCTCTTTCCTGGGCGTGGGCGGCGGCTTTTTGTATGTGCCTTTTCTGACATCCGTTGCCGGACTGCCCATGTTTCTGGTGGCCGGCACCTCGGCGCTGTGCGTGCTGGTGGGGATGGTGGTTTCCGTCTTTTCTTATATGGTGGGCAAAGGCGTCGTGATCTCCTGGGGCCTGATCGGGGCTGAATTGATCGGCATCTTTATCGGTTCCATGATCGGACCGCGGACCTCCAAGTACATCCCGGACAAGGTCCTCAAGATCATATTCATCGTGCTGGCATTTTACGTGGGTCTGCGGTATACCACCAAGGGTTTCCTTGGCACCAGTATCGTTCCTCCGTTCTGAAGAAAAGCAATATCTAACAGAGTAATTGCAACCCGGGGGCGATCCGTTTCTTGGACACAGGAACCGGATCGCCCTAATTGATAGGCCCTCTATATGAACCCCATCGAGAAGATAATGGCATCGATCGACCCGGTATTGATCGCACCGTACCGTTTTTTTGGGGACCCGATGCTGGGATGGTGGGCGGGGACGGCTGTGCTTGCGCTCTGGTCGGTTCTTATCGGAGAGCTGACCCTGGCGGCGGTGTACCGGGTCAACCGGTCGCCGATGGCCGAGAACGTCAAACAGACGACATATTACCACGAGCAGTCGCTCAAGGCCAAACAGGCCGGTGACGAGGCGGCCTACAAGGGCATCAACAAGCTGGCCAACGAGGCCTACGGTAAATCATTCTTCCTTTTCATCGCCATGGGCATGGCATCACTGTGGCCGGCTTTTTTCGCCGCCGCCTGGCTCAACATGCGTTTCGGAGATTTTCTGTTCACCCTGCCCCAATGGGCCGGCGGCCTGGAGCTAAACTTTATCGCGCCCTTTGTCATGCTCTACATCGCGATTCGGATCATCTTTTCAAAAATCAAGCGCTTCATTCCTTTTCTTAGTCCGGCGCCTGAGGCTTCGGGGCCGCATCAAAGCCAATAATAAAATCCGCTGCGGCCCCGACTTTGACAGTCAGGCCACGGATTGAATTCACCCCACCGTAATTACGAATAGAAGCACTCAGTAACAGGAGCTTGCCGGTATATGCCGCCGCGGTCGCAGAGCCGCAGGAAAACCTTGACAGTTTGGGTTAATTTCTGAATATCAACAAGGCATCGTCTGGAAATTCACACCGGCTGTTGGGTTCCCGGAACTGCCAGCGCGGCTTGTGGGGATGCGCATGCCGTTATTTTGAAAAACGGCAACACTTTTGATCCGAGGGAAAAATACACATGAACCGATTTTTTGGCTTCATCCTGCCGACCGGTGCCATCGTCCTGGGTCAGCTGGCGATGCCGTTGACCGCTCTGGCAACCCAGGGACACGGCGGTATAGAGGGGGTCTATGTTCACCAACTGGCCCACCTGTTTTTTATCGTGTCCATGGGGGTTCTCATTTACTGGTTGCGGGCCAGGGAGTTGGTCAAATCATCCGGCTGGCGTCTGATCCAATATTCGGCCCTCTTTTTCATATTGTGGAATGCCGATACCGTCCTGGTTCATGCCCTCGACGACCAATTCAAAATCATCCAGGTTCAAGGCATCGGCAACTGGCTTTTGCAGCTGAGCGACCCTTTTGAGCACGACGGCATCAAGATCCTGTATTATGTGGCCAAGCTCGACCATCTGCTGTGTGTACCGGCACTGGTATTTCTTTACCTGGGGTTAAAACGCCTCTTGCAGGATCAGACCAATAAAACAGGCGAGAAGGTGCCGTCTTGATTGTCTCCTCGCTTCCCATATGGCTGATCGACGTCGTCGGCTCGGTGCTGATGATCGTTTTGTCCTTTATGTGCCTGCTGCTGGCCGACAAACTGCGCAACAGAGATCGCAACAATGTTATCTGGACTTATCTGCTCTGGGTTTGCTTCGGCCTGGCCGGATTTGCGGTCTCCCGTTCAGCCGGCCACATTTTAAAACAGATCCTGCTGATCAGCGGTAATACTGCCATCTGGGACAAAATTCGGCCTTTCAGCGGCGCCATCAATACGATATCATTCGTATTTGTCGGCTCGGTGACCCTGTTTTTCGAGCGCGTCTGGAGAATTTACCGTCAGATCGAAAAAGACAAGCGAGAGCTTCGACACACACGCGATGAGCTGATCTATGTGAATCAGAACCTCGAAAGCCTGGTGGCGGAAAGAACCAATGAACTGGCCGTCAGCGAACACAACTATCGCCGGATATTTGAAGTTTCCCGTGACATGATCGTCGTAACCACCCGTGACGGAACGGTATTAAACATGAATCCGGCCGGATTTGTGATGCTGGGCTATCCGGATACCGACCCGACGGTTATCAAAAAGCCCATCATCCAGTTTTTCGACCGGCCCTCCGACTGGCACAAGGTAATGGAAAACATCGATCAGACCGGATTTGTCTCCAGTGCCGAGGTCGATTTGACCAACAGGCACGGTCGCAATGTCCGCGCTCTTGTCAGCGGCACGCTCGACAGAGGCGTATCAGACCGTGAGGATACCATCCACTTTCTGGTAAAAGACATCGAACAGCGTCGACAGATCGAAGAACAGATCGCTCAGGCCGACAAACTGGCGTCCATCGGACAGCTGTCGGCCGGCATCGCGCATGAAATAAACAATCCGCTGGGCATCATCCTGGGCTATACCCAGCTTTTAATCCGGCATGAAGATCCCCAATCGGAAAAATATCAGGATCTGAAAACGATTGAAAAGCACGTCCGCAACTGCAAGTCAATCGTGGAGGACCTGCTGAATTTTGCGCGGACTTCCAAACCCAATGAAGACCTGATCCGTATCGACGATGCCATCGAAGATGTCTTGAATTTCGTCCGGCAACATGCCGACCTGGACCACATTCAGGTCGATCGAATATACGATCCGGCCGTGCCGGAAATGCAGCTGGATGAAAAAAAGATCAAGCAGGTTTTCATGAACCTGATCATGAATGCCCGGCACGCCATCGGCAAAACCGGCCAATTGGTGCTTTCAACCGAATACCAGGTCGAAGACCGAAAGGTGGTCGTCAAAGTGACCGATACGGGTTACGGCATCGAGAAAAAAAATCTGTCCCGCATCTTCGATCCGTTTTTCACCACCAAACCCACCGGTGAGGGAACCGGTCTGGGGCTTTCGGTCAGCTACGGCATTATTAAAAATCACGGTGGCGATATTATGGTGGAAAGTAAAGTGGGCACCGGTTCTACGTTTACCGTCCTGCTGCCGGTGATGTCACCCGTCCAGAGGAACACCCATGCATAGATCCATATCCATCCTGATTGTCGATGATGAAGTCGACATGCTCCAGCTGCTCGAGCGCAGTCTGAGGCCGGAACTGAATTGCCGTATCGAAACCACCACCTCCGCCAAACAGGCGTTGCAGATTGTGTCCCAGGACAAGTTCGATCTGGTTCTGGCGGACATCAAAATGCCTGAAATGGACGGTCTTGCACTGCTGGGACTGATCAAGCAGGATCATCCCGATCTGACCGTGGTCATGATGACAGGCTACGGGCGGGTGGAAACGGCCGTAGAAGCCATGCGCAACGGCGCCTACGATTTTATTACAAAACCATTTGATCACGATGCGCTGATCGTGCGGCTGGAAAAAGCCCTCGAGAGATGCCGGCTGTTGCGAGAAAATGTCCGGCTGCAAATGGAGTGCCGCGACAACGCCGCGTTTCAGAACATTGTCGGTAAAAGCGCCGCCATGAACCGGGTCTACGAAACTATTCAAACGGTGGCCAAAACCGACCTGACGGTGTTGATCACGGGTGAATCGGGCACCGGCAAGGAACTGGTGGCAAGGGCCGTGCACAACCTGTCCGACCGCAGCGATAAACCTTTTGTCGCCATCAACTGCCCCACGGTACCGGAAAATATTCTTGAAAGTGAGCTGTTCGGATACAAAAAAGGCGCCTTTACCCATGCGAGCCAGAACAAAATCGGTTTGTTTCAGGAAGCCCATCGGAGCACCATCTTTTTGGACGAAATCGGTGATGTCAGCCCCGCGATTCAGACCAAACTGCTGCGGGTCCTGCAGGAAAAGGAAATTAAACCTTTAGGGGACACGAAGTCTATTGCCGTGGACGTGCGCATCCTCGCATCCACCAATCAGAACCTGGAAGAAAAGATCAAGAGGGGCGAATTTCGAGATGATTTTTTCTATCGTCTCAATGTTCTGCCGATCAAGCTGCCGCCTCTGAGGGAACATCCGGAAGACATTCCGATCATCGCCAACCATCTTCTGGAAAAACATTGTGTCAAACTCGACAAGCCGCTAAAGCGTATATCTCCGGAACTGATGACAGTCTTCAGGCAGCGCCCCTGGGAAGGTAACGTGCGCGAACTGGAAAACGTCCTCATGCAGGGCATCCTGTTTTCCACTTCGGATGAAATCAAACCCCACCATGTGGAACTGCCCGCAAAGGGGTTGAGTGCGAGGACCTTATTCGGTGATATTGAGCATCTGCCGTACAAGGAAGCCAAGGAACAGACATTGACGCGCTTCAACACCGATTACATCTCCAGCGCCCTGGCCCAGCACAGGGGCAATGTTACCCGGGCGGCCCGGGAATGCGGACTGGAAAGACAGGCACTGCAACAGATTATGCGCCGATACGGCCTCAAAGCCGATCCGTTTCGGGCAAAAAGTGACTGATAATACCTGCCTCAATCCGCAAGGCGGGGCCGAATATCCCGGTATGACCCCGTGGAACCGGTTATCGTGACGGATGATAATGTACCGACGCATTACTTTTACGCTGTGCGCCATAGAAATTCTGGCTCTGATCGGCATCGCCACATTTCCGGCCCTGCTGCCAGAATTTATCAGGATCTGGCACCTTAGCAATACCCAGGCCGGCTGGATCAGTGCGAGTTACTATGCCGGTTATATGCTGTCGGTCCCTTTTTTAACCGGTCTGACAGACCGGGTCGATGCCCGCCGGGTTGTCCTGACCGGCACCCTGCTGGGGATGATCGCCACCGGTGGATTTGCACTTTTGGCCGACGGCTTCTGGACGGCCGTTGTCTTGCGCTTTGTGGCCGGTGTCAGCCTGGCCGGTGTTTACATGCCCGGGTTGAAAATCATCGGTGATTGGGTCCGGGGGCCTTCCCAATCCAGGTTTGTCTCATTCTACACAGCCTCATTTTCCATCGGTACCAGCGTGTCATACCTGATTGCAGGTGAAATCCACCGTCTTATAGGCTGGCGCTGGGCCTATGGGGCAGCAGCCCTGTGCGCCCTGGCCGCTGCGATCATTACCTTTTTAGCGGTCCCGGTCATTGAATCGGATGCGGGTAAAACCGGCCGCAAGCTCAGGGTTCACTTTCGGCCCGTATTTCAATGCCGCCCGGCAATGGCATTTATTCTGGCCTATGGCTGCCACATGTGGGAGATGTTTGCCATGCGGACCTGGATCGTGGCCTTCCTGACGTTCAGCAACAGCCTGCAGCCCCGGCATGATTTTATCTTGTCGGCCACCCAGCTGGCATTCCTGATCAATCTGATCGGACTGCCGGCCAGCATTGCCGGAAACGAGGCAGCCTGTCTTTTCGGACGCAGGCGCACGCTGACCGGTATCATGCTGTTTTCAGCCACTTTGTGTGCGCTCATCGGCTGGCTGCCGTCGATGCCCTACCTTATTGTCGTGGGTTTGTGTTTGATGCATGGTATTTTTGTGATTGCCGATTCGGCCGCCTTAACAGCCGGTGCCGTAAACACAGCACCGGCCGGACACCGCGGTGCAACACTGGCGATTCACTCAACCGTCGGCTTCGGTGCGGCATTTGTCGGTCCGCTGGCAGTCGGTATCGTACTGGATGCTTTTCAAGAATCGTCGCTGCTGGGCTGGGGCATGGCGTATCTGAGCATGGGGCTGGCATGCGCGCTGGGCCCCGTATTTCTTTGGATTCTGGGTGGCAACCCAAACGGTCCCGCCGATGAATGCTGAAATAACTCAAATAACTGACCCTTACAATCCGTGATGATTCGTGTTAGAGCGTTTGTCAGAATAACGTTCCGAAACTCCGCACTCTGAACGCCGAACTTTTTCATAATTGTTCCGGCATGCTTTTCAACTGGCTTACGGTCTATCTAAACGGAACACATTTGTGACAACTGCTATAAGGACATACCTATGAAAAAATGGCTTATACGGGGAGGCCTGACCGGGGTGACGGTCGCCCTGCTGCTGGCCGGGACACTTTTTTGCGCTTACCGGTTGACCGACGTAAAAAGTCTGCCGCTGACGAGTGGAACCGTCTATCTGCAGGGCATTTCGGAACCGGTCAAGATCATCCGGGATAATCTGGGTATCCCTCACATTTATGCCGGTACCGAACCGGATCTTTATTTCGCAATGGGGTATGCCATGACCCAGGACCGCCTGTGGCAAATGGAGTTTTATCGCCGGCTGGGGCAAGGGCGACTCGCAGAGGTGTTCGGTGCCGACTATGTCGATATCGACCGATTTTTCAGGACGTTGACAGCGGGCAGTCCGCGCAAAAGGTTTCCAGACGCGCTGCAAATCAATGCCGAGGCCTTTGCAAAGGGAATCAACGCCTACTTGCAGAAACCCGGACGGGTGCTTCCGCTTGAATTCAGACTGATGCGCTACCAGCCGGAAAGGTGGCAAAAGGATGACTATCTGGCGATTTTCAAGCTAATGGCCTGGCAACTGAGTTTCGGATGGAAAGTCGATGTGATGGCCGCAACGATTTTTGAAAAGGTCGGTGCCGGAAAATTTCAGGCGGCTTTCCCGGACGCCAAAGCGGTGCCATTTCAAGCGTCGGACCGGGTTCTTGACAGTTATGCTGAACCGTTGGCCGGAATCGACCATTTACGCCGGAGGATTGAACAATTGACCGGTTTGATGCCGCTGCCGGCCAGCAACGCCTGGGTTGTGTCAGGCCGAAAAACCGTCTCCGGCAAGCCGCTGCTGGCCAACGATACCCACATGGGCCTGACCAATCCCTCGATGTGGTGGGAAGTCCACCTGGTCTGCCCCGGCCTGGACATATCCGGTTTTGCGATTCCCGGAATGCCGGCTGTCGCCATCGGGCACAACCGACACGTTGCCTGGGGATTCACAACCGTCATGGTGGACGATGTGGACTTTTATGTCGAAAAACTGAATCCGGCCAACGATCATCAATACCAATACAAAGACGGTTGGGAAGAATTTAAAATCGTTACCGAAACGATCCGGATCAGGGGAAAATCACCTGAAACGCTCCAGATCCGCGTCGGTCGAAATGGTCCCGTGATCGATACCGCCGGACTGAAAGACCCAACCAGGGCCGTCACGGCACGCTGGGCCTACAACGAGCGTCCACACCCCGGATTGGCCGCTTACCTGCTGACCAGAGCCGAAAGCATCGAGGCGGTCATCGCCGCACTGCAACACTGGGAAATACCGGGCCAGAACTTTGTGTTTGCCGATACGGATGGCAACATCGGCTACTGGTGCAGTGCCGCCATCCCGCTGCGCAAACTGGGTGACGGACTGTTGCCGATGCCCGGCTGGACCGGTCAATACGAATGGCAGGGTTATGTTCCATTCAGGCAGCGCCCGCATTTGATCAATCCTGCCAGCGGCTATATCGCCAACGCCAATAACAAAATCACACCGTCAAATGAGCCCTATCTCATATCCGGCTATTGGGCGCCCGGGGATCGCATTGACCGCATCAGACAGATGCTGGATAGCGGTTCGAAGTTGTCCATCGACGATATGCGCCGGATGCAGCAGGATGTCTTCTGCCCGCTGGCCGAAGATATCGTCCCCGAACTGGTCCGAGTCATCCGTCAACAGCCCGCCAGTCCGCAGCTGGGTCCCATAGCCGACCTGCTTTCAGACTGGGACCGACAGATGGCGTCCGCAAGTCCGGCTGCCAGTGTTTTTGAAATGACCTGCAACAAACTGCTGGAAAATATATTTGCCGACGAAATGGGTCCCGAACTCTATGCCAGGTATCTGGATATGGTGGTTTATGCACCGCGAGCGCTCAGACGCATCTTCAAGGATGGCGCATTCGAATGGACCGATGATGTGACCACCCCGGAAAAAGAAAGTCTGGAGCAAATCATATTAATTAGTGTTCAGGCGGCGGTAAAGGAGCTAACCGACCTGCTCGGCCGAGAAACCGGCCAGTGGCGCTGGGATCGATTGCACCGGCTGACTTTCACGCATGTGATGGGAAGGCGCCCATATCTTGATCGGATCTTCAACCTGGGCCCCTTCCCGGTAGCCGGCAACCATCTGACCGTGAACAAACTCCAGTATGACTATAACGCCCCCTTCGCTGTGACCGACGGCGTATCCCAGCGGATGATTGTGGACCTGGGAAACCGGTCGAACGCGTTGCATGTTCTGCCAACCGGCGAATCCGGTCAGCTGGCCAGCCCCCATTATCAAGACCAGGTAGATCTGTTTCGCAACGGTGAATACCACCCGGTATGGATTCAACCGGAGCAATTAAAAGAACATACCGAAGCCAGCCTGAAGCTGGTCCCGAAAGCCGATTAGCCCGAATATTTGATGAAATCTTTTCTACAGATCTTATGAACACCTCAGGGGCGTGAAATATCCGGGATAGACCCTCTCGGTTTGTATTTCCCTTGACCATGCTTACGTTTTGACTGTTTGGTCTAAAATAATAATGATAGCGCTTCAGCGCTTCTTCAACTTTAGGCACCCTGGCCCAGAACTGGCTACTGACCGGTGCTCGGAAAATCTGACTCATGAAAATGAGTTTTACATATACTCTTGATTTTTCGCAAAAGCGCCAGGGCAGGCTTTAGTTCACTTTCCTGTGCGACGTAGCTTCAGCGAAGACGTAAGTGCACTTTAGGCACTCATAAGTTAGTTGCTGACATATATACGATTACAATTTTTATAGCCTGAAAACCCAATACAAAGTTCTACTGAGGAATAACCATGGCCCCCAATCAGCTCATTAAAGAAAAAAGCCCTTACCTGCTCCAGCATGCCCATAACCCGGTACACTGGCATGCCTGGTCTGATGAGGCATTTGTAAAAGCCCATCAGCAGAACAAGCCGATATTTCTTTCCATCGGGTACGCCACCTGCCACTGGTGCCACGTAGTGGAGAAAGAAACCTTTGAAGATGCAGAAGCCGCCCGCTATTTGAACGATACCTTTGTCTGTATCAAAGTCGATCGTGAAGAAAGGCCTGACGTAGATGCCGTCTACATGGCCGCCTGCCAGATGATTACCGGCAGCGGCGGCTGGCCGCTGACCATCTTCATGACGCCGGATAAACGGCCGTTTTTCGCTGCCACGTATCTTCCCAGACGGACCCGGTTCGGCCGGGCCGGTGTGATCGAATTGTGCGAGCAGATAAAAACACTCTGGCAGAACCAGCCCGAACGGGTGTTTGAGTCCGCCGACGGCATCGCCTCCCATCTAAACCGGGCATTCGAATACACCAGCGGCGATGAACCGGACAATCGGACCCTGGATCAGGCATATGATCAGATCGCTCAAGGTTTTGACCCGGAGTACGGCGGTTTCGATTCGGCCCCAAAATTTCCGACACCCCACCGGTTGTTGTTTCTATTGCGCTGTTACCATCGCACCGATAATCCGCAGGCCCTGAAAATGGTCGAAGAAACCCTTACGGCCATGCGACTGGGTGGAATCTGGGATCATGTCGGATTCGGTTTCCATCGCTACGCCACCGATCGAACCTGGCTTTTGCCCCATTTCGAAAAGATGCTCTATGATCAGGCCCTGCTGGCCCTGGCCTACCTGGAGACGTTTCAGATCACGCGCAATGAATTTTATGCCGAAACGGCCCGCCTGATATTTGATTATGTACTGCGCGACATGACCGATGCTGAAGGCGGATTTTACACAGCCGAAGATGCTGACAGCGAGGGTGAGGAAGGCAAGTTCTACGTCTGGACAACCACAGAATTCAATCGTGTCCTGGGAAACGATAAAGCCCGAACCTGGGCTGACATCTTCAACATCACCGACGGGGGTAATTTCCTGGACGAAGCCACCCGCCAGAAGACCGGTGCCAATATATTGCACCTGCAGCAAACGCCCGGGCAGCTTGCTCAAAACTTAGGCTGGCCGGTGCAAAAATTTGCAGATCAATGGGCAACGGTGCGCCGGGACCTGTTTAAAGACCGTGAGCGTCGGGTTCACCCCCTCAAAGACGATAAGATCCTGACCGATTGGAACGGCCTGATGATTGCAGCCCTGGCACGCGCCGGCAGGGTATTGGGGAATAAGGCTTACACCACCGCAGCCCAGAAAACCGCCGGGTTTGTCCTGGACAGGCTAAGGGGTCCCAACGGTCGCCTCCGACACCGTTTTCGGGACGGCGAAACGGCGATCGACGGCCAGGCAGAAGATTATGCGTTTTTAATATTTGGGCTTCTGGAGCTTTTTCAGGCCGGTTTCGATCCCCACAACCTGGAAGTGGCTCTGGATCTGCAGGACCGAATGATCACGGATTTCTGGGATGCCGCCGCCGGCGGTTTCTTTTCAACAGCATCTGACAGTGACGATCTTCCGGTGCGACCCAAAGATTTATATGACGGCGCCTTGCCGTCAGCCAATGCGGTTGCTTTTTTGAATCTGCTGACCCTGTCAAAACTGACCGGGGATGCACGTTGGGAAGAAAAAGCGCAGGCACAGATCCGGGCATTTTCAGGCACAATCCAAAAACATCCGCCGGGCTTTACATTTTTCCTGGTGGGTCTCGATTTTGCTTTAAATCCGGGCCAGGAGGTGGTTATCGCCGGTAATTCAAAAGCGCGAGACACCCTGGCGCTCCTGGAATCGCTGAATCTTAATTTTTCGCCCAATAAGGTCACGCTTTTCAAGTCGGAGGAAAATGCCGACCAGCTGAGCCGTATTGCCGGCTACACGGACGGATTGCAGGTGGCCCAGGGCAAAGCCACCGCCCATATGTGCAAGGGCTTTGCCTGCCAGGAAGCCACCTCAGACCCGGAAGCGATGATCGCGCAGCTTTTCGGTAAAAAGCAGTAATTCTATTCACTTGGGTTCGAAAGTGAACTTCTGCCCCCCGATGGCGGCCTGGTACATCAACCCGCCTTTGGCATGCGTAAACACCGCCATGCCTTTTCTGTAATTTGTTTTGGCCTGCGTACCGGTTGCCGGACCGGCGCTTGCGCCGGCTGTATTGCCCTTGGTGCTCGCGCTTGCCTGAGCCCCGGCTGTTATGGCAACAGCGGATGCAGTGGCGTCGAACTCGAAATTCCCGGCCGTAAACTCCGTGTAGGCACGCTTATCCTGAAAGAATATGATTTCGCTGTAAACCTGCCCGCCCAGCTGAAAACCGATCGATACCTGCGCCATTTTCGATGTACCGGTCACCTTGCCTTGACGGTACACCTGCCCGGTGCCGTAACCGGCGCCAAGTCCGATGCCGCCTTTGCCAATGGTCGGGAAAACCGCAAAGCCGTATGAATTCTTAAAAAACGGCTGAACCTCCGGAGCGGCTTTGAACACTTTAATGGTTTTTGCATAGGCTGCCGCATCGGCTGCATCGGCCGTATTTGACGCCAGGATCACGATCAGGGTTGCAAATATAATTTTCAAGCCATTCATTGTGACTCCTTTCATTCCATCAGTCGAAGCTGGATCTTACCCGGTGTTTAAAACACAATATGTCACTTTGGGGTGAATTCAAGCCAGCAATACTTAGAGTGTTGGTCAGAATAACGTTCCGGTATGGAAAGTTTTGGAGTTTTGGGCGGATTGTCGATAATATCCAATTATCCAAACGCTCTAAATGTTTTTTAGCATTAATTGTTCCGGCTTGCTTTTCAACTGGCGTGCGGCCTGTCTTAACAGAACACATTTTGACAAGTACTATAGCGATTTAGCCCGGGCGATATGCCAAATGAAGACGTTTATGGCTCAGGATCGCCATGGTGGTTGACTCGGATCGGCAAGCTGCGGTAGGTTCGATTTTTTTATCTCATTCATTTCCAGAAGGAGTGTTGCCATGAAAGACAGCCGTGGCCTGTACTATTATCCCAATCCGCTGAACAAAACCTTCCGCACCTACGTCAGGAAGGAACAGGGCGAATTCTTCTTCCGGCTCTGGAGTTCGGAAGACCCGCAACTGTGGGAAGAGCATGACTGGATTCCTCATGGAGCGATTAAAAAAGCATCCGCGCTGTATGACGGTGACCGATTCGATCCCTCTGCGGCCTATGACCTTGACCTGGCGCGGGCGCTGATCAAGGAAGACGCGCAGGACAGGGCCCGAAAAAAGTAAACCATGTGTGGATTTTGACAGCGCTTAGAGCGTTGACCGCAGGAATCCTGACTATCGGAAATCTGCATCGACTGCCGGCAGTTCGATTTTAAAAGCCACTCCGGAGTGCGGGGTGTTGCCGGCCGACAGTGTTCCCCGGTGTTCCTGAATGATTCGATGACAGATCGATAGGCCGATTCCCATCCCCATTTTCTTTTTACGGGTATAAAACGGCGCAAATATGTGGTCCAGGTCCTGCTCGGATATGCCCGGTCCGTTGTCTGACACCTCGATCAGCACCCTGTTGTCGCGGTTGTACGTCTTGATTTCGATCTCACCCTGCTTGATCTGGCGCCGGGTAAGACCGCTGACGGCCTCGACCGCATTGTTTATCAGATTCATCAGCACCTGGTTCAATTCCTGCGGCGAACCTGAAATCAACTCGAGCTGATCGTCGAGCTGCAATTTCACGGTTATGCGATTCTTCAAGAAGTAGCTGCGCAAAAGTTTGACCGTTTTGCTGATGATATGATTGATATCGACGGCCTGTTTTTCCTGTGTCCCGGGCCGGTTTAAATCCAGCAGATACTTGACCGTAGCGCGGATGCTGTCGAAGGCGCCTTCCAGCATGCTCAGGTTGTTCATCAGGGAAACATCGTGCGGATAGCTCTTCTTCAACAATTGAATCAGGCCGATAACCCCCTGCAGGGGTGAATTGACCTCGTGGGCGATGGAAGCTGCCAGCTGGCCTGTGGCCGCCAGTCGTTCCGATCGAATCAGCTGCTCACGCAACATTTTGATGCGCGTTATGTCCAGATCGTAGACCAGCACACCTTCGAATCTACCTTCGGTATCTGTCAGGGGCGAACACTTGCGCCAGATGTCGGTGGTATCTCCGTCCCGGCGTAAAATGCGCAGCTCAGTGTCGATGGTTTGGAGTTGACGCAATTTAGAAAACAGATCTTCGAATTTCCGCACTGATGCCGGGGTTATAAATTCGATGATGGGTCGCCTGATCATGTGCGCGGCAGGATACCCGTATAGGGATTCAGCGCCCTGGCTTACCTCGGTGACGATCCCCCGGGTGTCCAGCACCAGAACACCGTCCTGAGCCGAGTTAAAAAGCATGCGGTAGCGCCGCTCACTTTTGCGCAACGCCTCGATGTCCTGTTCCTGAGCCTGAACCTGTTTACTGAGCACCTGATTGGCCTTGATCAACTCGGCGGTGCGCTGCGCGACCCTGGCTTCCAGTTCGTCGGCTAGCTCGGGCCATTTTCTAATTTCCTGCAGACGATGTTCGTCCGGGTCTTGTGCCACAACAATCCTCCATCAGCGCCTGTGAGCATGTTTTAGAGCGTTTGTCAGAATTACGTTCCGATATGGGTGGTTTTATGACAACTGCAACAACACGTTACCCCGAAGTGTAACCCCAATTAGCTGAATTAGCTATCATAAGAACGGTGCAGTTTCAAACGAATCCGCAAACCGTCAGTTTCGATCGTTTTAAGACTGTGCCCCAGGCCACACTTGACGCTTGCGTTCAAGTTGGATAAGGCCAGATCATAGGTAATATTGAAAATAGCGCTTAGCCTGAATGACCGGAACCCTGTTTAAAATATCACAATCCATGCCCACCCATGCATAAAGGCCTGAATCTTGCGCGATTCAGGAAAGAATTCGGAGCCGATGCACATCAGACTTAAAAACAATCTGCGATTGACCGGAATCCCGGCTGACCTGCGACAGATCCTGATCGACAAACTGGCTTTTCCGAACCCAAAATGGATCGAAAACAACCGCATGGGCCGCTGGAACGGGGGCGTTCCCCAAACCCTCAAGTTCTATTCAAAGCTGAAAAAGGACGGTCTGTGGATACCGCGCGGGTTTATCCGCCAGCTGATTTTGCTATGCCGCAAACACAGCGTGGACTATGAAATCGACGACCGCAGGCGCAGTCTGCCGCCGGTGGATTTCCGGTTCAACGGTCGCTTGCGCCCCTTTCAGGAAAAGGCGGTCGGAGAGATGCTGGCCAGAGAGTTCGGCACCCTGAGTTCGCCCACCGGGTCGGGAAAAACGGTGATGGCGATCCATATGATAGCCCGGCGCCGGCAACCGGCCCTTATCGTTGTGCATACCAAAGATCTGGCGCGCCAGTGGACGCAACGAATCGAAACATTTCTGGACATACCGGCCGAACAGATCGGCATGATCGGCGGCGGCAAAAAGACCATCGGTGACCGGGTTACCGTGGCCATGGTGCAATCGCTGTACAAATGTGCCGAAGAGGTTTCGCACCAGATCGGTCACCTGGTCGTCGACGAATGCCACCGGGCCCCAAGCAGAACGTTTACCGAAGCGGTCACCGATTTCGATGCCAGATATATGCTGGGTTTATCTGCGACGCCCTGGCGCCGGGACAATCTTTCACGGCTCATATTCTGGCACCTGGGAGATGTCCATCATCAGGTCGATCAGCAAAAGCTTATCGAATCGGGCCACGTCCTTCCAGCCCAGGTCATCTTTCGCGAGACCGGATTTCGACCCTATTTCGATCCGGTTCAGGAATACAGTAAAATGCTGGCCGAACTGACCGCCAACGATGAACGCAATCGGATGATTGCAGCCGATGTGGCCCGGGTGGTCGCGAACGGCCAGGGTGTCTGCCTGGTATTGTCCGATCGCAAGAAACATTGTGACATACTGCAATCCCTCCTGCGATTCAAACACGAAGTGACGGCCGAACTGCTGACCGGTGATCTGAGCAGCGCCCAGCGCGCGGCGGTTATCGACCGCCTGAACACAGGCCGGATAAAGGTACTGGTCGCCACCGGTCAATTGATCGGTGAAGGCTTCGACTGCCGGGATCTGACCACCCTGTTCATGGCCACGCCGGTCCGTTTCAGCGGCCGGGTCATCCAGTATCTGGGAAGAATTCTGCGCCCCGCCCCCGGAAAGGAGCAGGCCCTGGTTTATGATTATGTCGATATCTACGTCGAACCGCTGGTAAAAGCGGCCAGAGCCCGACAGAAAATATACGGTCAAAAGGGATCTTCAGATTTATCGTTTTCTAAAAATGGTTCACCACAGAGACGCTGAGAACGCAGAGAAATAATGGTCTCTTCAATTACCGCCCTCTCAGCGGCAAGCTTGAATCACTTTTCTCTGTGTCCTCTGTGCCTCTAATGAGCGACTTGTCGGGTCGTCTTGTGCGGCGTAGCTTTAGCGAAGACGTAAGCTCGCAGAGCGAAGCCTGATGGGAACGGGCGGTGAAACTGTTGCATTGCTTTTTCCGGTTTCATCCATGCCTTTCAAGGCCATATGACCTTATTAAGTATTTCACAGCCGATGTAAGGAATACCCAACATTCCGGACGATTACTCTTGAAAGGATCATTCTCGCATACGATTGGCAAAGAACCAACGAGACAAGTGCGCATTTGATGATTAATATCCTAACCCGGACGAGCCGGAACCAAACAGGGTTTAGCGTTAAAGTTTTGTAGAAAGTCGCAAATACCACTGCACGGGTTTGTACTGCTGCTCAATACGTCATCTGTGATCATAACCGTGGC
>Ga0126335_1000248_pt1 | contig 25427 bp, 13 predicted proteins | sample OlaspJWI45metaG_FD_108409 | JGI IMG/M metagenome (GOLD analysis project Ga0126335, IMG submission 108409) | Marine gutless worms symbiont microbial communities from Oahu, Hawaii - Olavius sp. 1 OAHU.JWI-45 metaG | ecosystem: Host-associated > Annelida > Digestive system > Unclassified | place... | reverse complement strand
CAGTGCAATACTCTTGTTGCACGATGTTCTAGGCAGCTTATAGGTCCAGCTGATTGGTTTTTTCACACTGGGACCCTTACGTTGTGACTAGCCTAGAGGGGGTTGCCTGCAGTTTATATTGTAACGCGGTGGAGTGGTTCTGGTGGGACTGAAGCCTCTCTCAGTAGCCAACTGGCTTCCTACAGTGCTTTGGCACTTTTTTGGGTTATCTGACCTGATAAAATCGTCCGTGAAATGACCTATAAAGTGTCGAGTGGGACGTTAAGCCTCTGCTCATTCACTTTAGGCTACATTTGTGCCGCAGAAAGCTTGGGTTTAGCTTCAGTCGGTTTAACGTGGTACGCTTCGAAAGTCGAAACACGCGTTTTCGGCGGATAAAAGCCACACCCGTGGTGGTATCGGACCATGACGCTGTTCAAGGTCATTTAAGTTTAGCAATTTTGGTACTAATGAAAAGCTCACATGCCGTTGTCTATTACTGAGTTGACAAATCGTGAGATAAGTCTTTCGTTTCGCCATAATGCACGCGTTTGTCAGACAGACGGACGAAATTGCGATAGCAAAAGCGCGCGTTGCATTACATGCAGTCGCACGCTAAAAATTTAGCTTTTCAGTTTGGTAGCCTATAACAGTATTTTCTGCACTTTCGTAGTTTCGCGCTGAATAAGTTTTAACGAAGGCTAATAGGGAGAAAGTACTGCAAGTCTGCAGAAAAATATAGCTGGATCCCAAGAGAAAACACTGAAAAAAGCTGAGATTTCACTCGGGTTGAAGCGCAGTGCGTGAAAAAATATTCAATAGCAGCATTCGATCGACCGACCGACTCGACTTGACGTTCAATCAATTCGACTCGAGCGGCTAGTCGACTCGAGTCGCGTTCGATGAATCGACTCGACTTTTTGGTGAAACGATCGACTCGATCGATTTCGGGGTCTAGGTTCTACGCGTGGTAGATATTTTAAGACTTTTTATACATGTCGTTGTGTTGTGGTCCCGTGGCGATCTATCGATTACTCTAAAGATACAAGAGCACCAGCTAATTAATCTGCAAGTGTGCGCAATGCCGCTCTTGACGCCATTACTAACAAGAAGCTCAGCTATCGCTGACAAACCGCCCAATGCCGGATTGACCGTATTATTACTTACCCCTTTTTTACTTGACGCCCTTAATGAAGGGAATTCTCTCGAGCTATTGAGTTCATGTAAGTATGAGAAAACTAGAATGGCTGGGCTACAATTGTGTGAAAGTCGCATTATGATCGACTCAGTCGTTTTGGGCACAATACATTAACGCGACAGACACACTGACAGACAGCCACGTCGCCATGGCAAATGCAGCGCCAACGCACTGCGTCTGGCGGCAACAACAGGCTAAAGTAATTAGGCAAAGGCCGCATCGAATCTCCCGCTCTTCGCTGTGGAGTTATCGGGACCCCCGCGTAAAACAATGTGTTTTGGGTACTTAAGAGCCTCCGCTCTAAATAGAATCTCGATCTTTTTAGCCGTTTTTGCACAATCCGCCCACGTGACAGACAGAGAGACTGACTGGGATCATCCATTGCAATAGTCCGCATTTTATGTATTCCATGCCGCCTACAGACATCCGCCAATCAATGCCTCATTGCATCCCTTGGTCGTCAAGGTCGTACAGCGTATTAGTTTATCCCCACGCGATACAGCAAATCCAGGATTCCCCCAGTATCGCGGATACATGATACGCAAAACCAATTACGTAGACTTGTTGCGCTGAATCCGACCGGCTTACGTCGCCGATTATTCGACTGAAGGCAAACATGAGCGCAGCGAGCGGGAAAAGGAAAAACGTGTCCTGGATCAGAAAACAAACATTTCGCCAGACCGGATTTGTTGCGTTAATTGCATTTGTTCGGTCTAGCTTTATATTATGACATTACTTGGCTGCAGCGAATGCCTATTGCGGCCGATAATCCAGTAGCGTGTCTGTCTGTCTGACACGCGCTTCCGCTGTGCAAAAATGGCAGAACGGATCGAGGTTCTGTTTGAGATAGAGACTGTTGGGGATCCAGGACACATTGTGTTAGATGAAGGTTCCGTTTGGCGAGGAAAAGCGGAGAAAATTTTTCAGAAGCTCTATGATACATCTCGGCCTCGGCAACACCCATGGCATGACGTGTGGAAACTCTGGCCCTGAAATTCGTAAACTCATTTCAATGCTTGCGAATTTACAGCTTACTGTTGGCCTGTCCTGATGTATGTGTAGTACGGTGTTGGGTTCGCGAGGGTTGTAATTCGGTCAGGTCCGGTTTGTGTAAGGTTATTGGCGCGCAGGCTGTTACGTTAATTTCTCGAACACACAAACATCACTTTACGAAAGAGGGTATGACTTCCCTACTTTTAAAATATCTGTAGGTTTTCTATTCTTACGCTTTAAACGTTATTAAACCCCCTAGAAATTTAAGAAACAGATTAGACACTGGCCTACGCAGTGGTCCATAATAACGTGGCAGCCTATATTTGATTATAACTTTGTACAATCTTAACCGATTTCTGTAATTTTTTGATTGCGAAGAAAAGCTGCACGCAACTGCAGTAAAATTTACCACATCACCTAATTGTGTTCGCACTTTACTTACAAAATACAAAATTGCACTTTCGCTATTGTTCACAAAACGTTGAAGGGTACATTTTCTGCTACTCTGTCAAACCTTGACCAATTAAAAAAATGCACAACTAAAACCAAAAATAAATTTTGCAGATTGCGCATGTACTTACTTACTTGTTATGTCAACAGCGTCTAGCTAATAGCGTCACAAAAGTGTCATCGTTTGCCAATGACGTTTGCTGTAAATCTCGTCATCGACGAGTGGACACCTGATCTGTCCTGTGTCAAAGCTGAAAGCGGACATTTTGACCTTCAGTTAGGCCTATGTGGATAAAAGAGAAAGTTATTGCAATATTTGAGCTCTGTTGGACAATAATTGTATGGAAAAACTGGATATTTTTAGTATGTGCAACCGCGATATTTGACATTTGTTAATAGTCATTATTATGCAATTCAAATTTTCCCAAGGTAGTGTAGCAACAATATGAAGGTAAAGAGGGCAAATAAATAACTGCTGCGTTGCAACTAACCTCAGTCTACTGTGTGCCAAATGTTACAAAAATGGGTATATGTTTGTAAAAAAATTACAATGAAATAAAAAACTGAGCGTTTTTTGGAACACGGTGTATATGATCCTCAGTTGAAATGTCAATACTCGGGCTCCGCCGTCGTATGACATTTCAACCTCGGGGCATATATACTGTATATTAGCATGTCTCACTGGCCATCATGCTTCATCTGTATACTGCTTCTTGCACTTGCCGCTGGCCGAACGACACCAGATGGAGTCGACAGCATTGTGTGTACGTTCGTGAAACCTGTTTTGACCCATAACCGTAAAACACTGTTGGCGCCGCTAGAGAGTGCTATAGAGTGTCACCTATCTGGGAGGACAGAAGCTCCAAAAGTTGTATGGGTCTTCCCAGTAACGCTCTGTTGAACCCTTCTAGACCTACTTTAAGCTACCTATGCCAGCTGAGCGTCACTGCCAGTGTCCTGTTACAATATGCCTAGCGGAACCTTAAACTAAATCACTCAGCTTTGCAGTTTGTGGAAAAAATTCCCAAGGAGTCTTCTTTGAATGAGATAGGCCTACCTAATAAGTAGATAGGTAATGTACACTTGATATAGCGCCTCTTCATAAGGAAACCTTGTTACAGAAGTGCTCAGGTATGACACGCGTTGTCAAGGGATCACACAGTTTTACCTACCTCCACGCATTTATCCACAGTTGGAATAGACCATACATGTCTTTGCCTTCCCAGCCGAAGCTAGTCCTCATTTACCTACCCGATGTTGATTAACGTCATTGATCAGACCAACATCACGCCTCCAAAGTTCAACTTTCTATTCGACAAGTTGTAGATCATTTGGTCTATACTGCACTAGCAATTATTGATTGCAATGTTAACGCAATCTAAGCGCACAGCAAACGAGAAAAAATACACGCATACTCGCAGACAAGGAACCTTAATATAAGTTAAAAGAAACAGCTGTAGCTTAGGCCTACGTAGACTACAAGAACTGTTCTTATCGTACAGCACATAACCAACCATATTAATAATCTTCTCTTGTGTCTCTCCAGGTGTCCACCACAGATGTTTTTGACTTTGGACGAATAATTGCGACAAAAAAGAAACAATGACCTAAAATGGTGTATCAGTTTTATTCTATTTAAACAGTCGACGATCGTTTGACATTCAGTGCTAACACGCGAACAAGCATGACAAAATTGGCAGCGCAGCTCTGCACATAGATGGTTCTCGACGTTCGAGCGCCTCGATGCCGTCTGACTATGGTTATCTTATCTTAGCAACTGCTAAGCGGTAATGCATCGACTTGGTCCTCTCCTTTGACAACTGGAGTGAACAGACTTGGTGCCCGTCTGGGGTTGATGTGGCGGGGGTTGCTGCTGCCCGCCGTGTATACGTCGTACATAGATACTTCCATTCTCATACAACGTTGATCGTTTTTGTTTACTATTTGTAATAGCATGTGTTGTACATGTAGGCTTAATAGTACAACTAAACAAGAGGCCAAAGTAATTTGGCAAAAGATGCACCGATTGACCCCGGCACAGTGAAGCCGAGTCTCAACGAGTCTAAGCGGGGTCATTCGGTGTGTTCGTGACAGACAGACAGACTGACAGACATACACAGCGCATGTCGGTAACAACAGTCTTCATCTTATGCATTCGATAGCCTAATAACGTTGCAAAAATTAAAGGACGAAACACTGACAAAGCATGAAGGTCCAACCACATTCGGCATAACTCTCGCATTTCACGGCAGCGACCCCACGCCAACTCCAGCCGGGGACCAAGTCGGTGCACTCCAGTCATCAAAGGAGGAGACCAAGTCGATATATAATCTGCTAAGTCATTAACTGCTGGAGCGAAAAATCACCATGTCTAATTTCACACCAACTTAGCCAAAGTCAGTCGTCAGTTCTAAGGTGTTCCTTATTACTGAGTTGACGATGTCTTTAGATGTTTCTGCTTAGACTCTTGACATTTGACTAACTCGCTTGAGCTGTTCATTAAATTTTCCGTGTCTTAGTTTATTTTTAGCATCTTTAATGTAAGTAAGTAAGTAAGTAAAGTAGACAAGTTTTGTAGCACTGTAAGCAACACAAGCTGCCTCAAAAACGCTTCACATCAAAAACGTCATGTTGCGCAGATGAGACTTCAAATGTTTCTTAAAGTTATGACAGTTTGTGTAGTGAGTCAGGCAGACTGCTGCATGGACGTGGCACAGCGACAGCGAAGGAAGGATCACCGCACGGGATCACCCACATGCTACCGCTTTTATGCCGAACAAGAGGACAAAGTAATTTCGCAGTTGCGGAATCGGATAACACGTACCGGTGGCGCCTTATGGCGAAAAATTGGACAAAAATTCGTATACTTTACAACGGGCGAAAACTTCCGTCACGCAGCGTCGGCGTCTGTCAGTCAGTCCGTCTGTCTGTCTGTCTTTCTGTCACGCTGGCTGACTGCGCCAAAACGGCTGAACGGATCGAGCTCCTTCTTGGGATGAAGACTCCTAGAAACCCAAGAAATATTGTGTTAGATGGGTGTCCCGATTCCGCTGCGGTAAGGAGGGGTGTGAAAAAATTTTGACCTCTTTGCTGTGAAACAATGAGGAAATTCGACGTGGCAATTGCCAGATTACTTTGGACACTTGTTATCTTTGATATCCAAGTGTGACAATGTCGCCTACAACGGAATGACGACTTTTATCACGGCTAATCATCAATCTGTAATCAACTGCGCTGTAAGCGCTTCCCGCTGCCTGCTAGTGTCGAATGCAGCACCGCAGGCGTTATGTTGCCATTTGTATTGACAGAACGTGCTTTACGCCTAGCATACTACACTATTATCCGTGCGGCCTACTTTCACATAAGCTACACCAGAACGTCAATAATTTGTACATGGCTAACAGATTTGGATATAAAGCTTCGTAATTTTTGCACGAATTGTCGCGATAATTCATGGAACCGAATAATCGCATCAGAACTAACTCGTCACGACCTGGCGATGACGTAACTGTGACGTCACGAAAAATGGCGTTTGCAGAAGAAAAACATTCAGTTGAGGCTTCTTGAGAAAAAACATCACATTAAACGACGCCTCTCTATTTTTCTGACCACCATGTGCCCATTTCTTCTCTCTCTCTCAACCTCCGTACACTTTTAAGGGCGGCGCCCTCCTCATCCGAATCTTTACCAACTTTACCCGAATAAATGACAGCAACGGCTAGACTACCTCAGTTTAGCTGTAGGCTATACGTTTTGCTTAGCGTTGGACTCGTATATTATAATTTCGTTTTTAAAATTGTTAGCATTTGCGTGAATGTGTTTGAACGCAAGAAATTGTCGAAACTGTTGCTAACGCGCACCTGTCGGCCTATTTGCGTAATTGAGTAATGAGTAATGAGTAGAGGCTTAACGTCCCACTCGACACCTTATAGGTCTATTCGGGGACGACTTTTACAAGTCAGATGACCCAACCAACAGTGTAAAAGCACCGAAGGAAGCCAGTTGGCCACTGAGATAGGCTTCAATCCCACTAGAACCACTCTACCGTGTTACAATATGAACTGTAGGCAACCGCCTCTAGGCTAATCACAGCGTAACAGTGTGACAAAAACCCAATCTGCTATGATAACGAGAGTTTAGCGTGTATAGTGAAACGCTGACTAGAAACCAGTTTAATCTAATCCATTAATACAAAAGTGAAAACATCCGTGAAGTCAGCCAGCCACTTAGTTTCATATTTGCCTTGAAAGCAACGGCGTTTGGAGAATGCGTGTAACGACACACACGATACGCGGTACATTGAGAAAGTCATATCCGGTCCGTCGTGGTACAAACGTGATGTAGATAATAAGATATAGACACGAAACGAATTTAACGTACCATTAGTGCCAATCTGCCGACCCGCCTTACAAGGTCTCGCAAATTTGCCCATATGCGCAGTCGAGTGTCACTTTCGGTAAAGTGGAAAGTGGAGAAAATCTCTAGCAAGCATCGACGTCACAACATCCAACATCCATCTTACGGCCGGAAATTAGGCGCAAGTTCGCCTCTGCCGAAATTGCTTTGCATGACTACTGTTGCATATGCACCGGGTAAGTTTTTTAAAACTTCTGATAACGAAATTGAAATATGGCAAATAGAGATAAAAGCTAAAAGAAATAAGTACGTAAGAAAGAAAGAGAAAAATATGCACAGTGTGTAAAACAACGTCATTAGGCGCCGCAGCCCCAAACAAACAAGTGTGCCTTCAGCAAACGCCGAAAACGCAAACCAAACGTGTCAGTGATGTTCCAAAAGCGAGGACAGATTGGTAGACCTAATTAGATACAGACGCAGTAGTGGATCCAGTAGTAGGCAGTGGCCCGAAGCAATCTATTATAATGAGTAGTCTAAAAGGTTTTCTATTACTGAGCGAAATCCTGACTGCAGTGCTTGATTATTCTTTTTCTTGCGTTGTCATTTACTATCTTTTCTACGTTTGCGGTCATATCTCTTTGATTAATGTCGTTAGTATGGTTTGCGAGATTCTACGTCCGTCAGAATGTTTCCGGCTTCTCCAATAGCGAGATGCAGCGAGGATAAAGATGGAACGATGTGGCAGTTTGCCTTGATCTCTAAAAAGGTATACATTGGCATATAGTTAGCGAGGAAGCAGAAATAGCCTGGCTAATCGTCAACATCAGCGTTATTATTATCATCATCAGGCGGCAAGCTCCTCCAGAAGCATGGTCGTTTCCACAACCCCGTGCCAGCAGAAAAGCTTCTGCGCAAGTGTCGAGACGTGGAGAAAATAGTTCTGATTTAGAAGAAATTCGCTGCTGCTGAAATTGCATTGCATGATGACTCCTGTTGCATAAGCACAGGGGAACAATGTTAAACCTCTGCTAGTAGAAATAAAACGAGGCCAATGCAATAGTTACAGCAGTAAATGCGGGTTATGTCTTGTTCCTTCAAGTTATCCAGGCGGTCGAAAGCCAACTGCTGTGTAGAAATGCTACGCCTTGGGGTTATGTTCCCGCGACGCCGACATGCCAAAGCTGCTGATGCTGAGAGAGCTGGAGCATCCAAATATAACGCGGACGAAAAAAGGATACACCTGCGTCTGTCATTCAGTCACAACATAAGTCACATCACGATTTATGACTTCGATTACCGCGATCAGCGAAAAATGACCTCCCCAAGGCTGGATAATGTCACGGGTTACATTTCTTTGCAGACATTTTAAGCCACTTCGCAAATTCTCAACCGCAGAATACAGACGCTTTCGGTGATGGGCAAATCCCGTTTTTGCGATTCGACTCAAATTCGTGATTTTGCGTATTCGATTTCAGGTGACCCGTCCGCCCCAGCGTCGGCTACAGCAGCGTCAGATGTTGCAGTCCCACAACCGCGGTGCTGTGAAGTTTATTTGTCAGCACCAGTCGATTATCTTAATGCATTTTGTCACGAGGGGTTTTATTATCGTGACACGGCGAGTTCGTCGAGCTATGAAAAGCTCCCCTAGACTGAACTGCACAATTCAGTGTGTGTGTGGAGAGACTAGAGTCTTCACTGCGAGGCAAAAGCAACTCTTGTTAACTGAGTCACAGCCAACAACTACACAAACAAACAATGAGCGACAATACAATACCGCTTATTAACTTACAAGTGCTATGAAACAAACAAAAAGCCACGCGCGTTATTTACAAACAGGAAGCTAACTCACTTACTATTAGAAGTATAACAGGTTTTGTAATAATAAGAAAAGTTTTATTGAATAATAAAATAGGCGTTGCAAAATAATAATAATGAAATTTTCGGGTAGAAAAACCTAAGCTAAATATTTTAAGGGCTTAAGCTCAATGGTTGAGCAAATTACTGGTACGCTCAACACCACGTAATCAATACAATAAACAGAATACAAATTAATTATCAACTAGCAGTTCAACAGTCTGACCGTTATCGTTCACAGAACTGCAACCAGTTTATAAAAGTAAAAGAAGATATCTCACGCCCGGCGAGACTCCCCGGTTGGGTCTTCTACAGGAACGGGCTGTTATAGTCTAACGGCGCCGGAAACGGTAACGACGACCGAGCGACAGAGACAGGTACGTCGTTCAGCAACCACTGCTACCGGCTTCGTTCTCCGGCAGACAGACACCCAGCGGACGGTCTTCAGCTCAACGGCTGACTGAAATCTCCAACGAACAGGTTCTGGTCAGTTCAACGTCTGACCTCCGACACTCAGTGTCGGCAATATCGACCATACGTCAGCGAACTGCAACGTCGCTGCAAGTCTTGCTCCAACGCTAAGACAACTTCACACGGCTTCAGCAATCACAGTCGACTCTAGCTGCCTAACACTTTTAAGACCCCTGACTAGGGTCTTAACTACATGTGCGTCTCGTACGCAGTCAAAACTCATTCTGAACTCAGAAATTTCCCTCCGAAAACACCAGTTCACGTTTCCAGACCTGACGTGGCAGTTTATGACACCTTACCTGCCTGTACCAGTCTGTACCGTCGCCGTACTCTATACGGTGCGCCTGAAAATACAGCTGGCGCTGTATACACTACACGGGGACTCAAAACAATTAAATGCGGCTAAAACAGTCGACTGCAACTCGTCCGTGACACATTGTAAGAATGACGAATAAAGTTTGATTTTGTGCCGAACATAGCACTCATTTACTGTGCGTGGTGTCTTTTTGCTGTTATTATATTTTTTTGCTTGAAATAACTATATCATAACGCATGTCATTCATCGCATCATCTGCATTCTACAATCAGCCATTTAGTAGCCCGTCATTGTCCAGTCCTGCAAATTCCAGTCACCCATGTACACTCTCGATTCCACCTGAGAACACTAATGAGAACGCTCTGTGAAACAGACTGAGAATGTGTTCTAGTGTTGTGCATTAAGCCTAGAATGCTGGTGTTCTGAATCTAGAACGCTAGGTGTTCTTATGTCAGTAGGCCTGTCATGTGTTCTGAAGCCGTTCTCGTGTGAGCGCTTGGACGCGTTCTGGCAATGAAACAGATTGAGAACACATAAAACGCATTCTAAAGCTCTTTTAGAACGCCTACTGTTTTGTGCTAAAAGTTTTTTTTAATTTATTGAGCACTTGCTTCAGTGTAACATGGAACATCATGCACTCTATTGCATCTCACATATACATACTGTATATAATCATGCGACACCAAATGTAATAGCAAATACCGGTAAGAGTGCAACGCTGACTCACTGAAAATAAAACCTGATGAGTTGGCGACGAGATAACCACACTAACAGATTTCGTCGCTGGCATTACATTACATTACATTAGAGTTATTTAGAGTGGCCTAAAGTACAAATACTGCTAAACCACTACTATACACGGTGTGGAGAACTAGAAACCGAAAACAGTTAGGAAGGAAATGATCGAGATAAGTTTTGATAAGTTATGACATACTCGTGTCACTCTATTTGCATCTTAATTATCTAATTCCAGTCTCGTCCGACGCAAGCAGGAGCAGCCGGCTTAACCTGAAAATGTTTCCTGTTCGACGGTTGTCTCTGACGTACAGATGTAATTAGCTTGCTACGCAGAGCTGCACTGGGTTCAGAAATACACGAGTTGAACTAATGTTTCAATTGTATTCAAGTAGACTATCTTGACTGTGCGAACGCTCTGAGCGCGTTTATGATCCACTGAATTTTCTTAGTCAAGAATAGTGGCGTTGGTGAAATCTGACCCATATTTTCGTAGTACATCTACGGAACGCTATACGCGATATATTCGATTTGTATAAACCGCGCCTCACAACGAAAACTTAGCGATAGCGGATGTCGCACAGAGATGTGCAGATTCTGAACATTTTAGGCCGCCGATGTCTGTCTAAATTATCGAAATGTCATTAATAGACGCGAACGAATCTTCCAGCTTCAGCCATTCCAGAGATACGAGGGGTCCAAAAAATTAAAAGTAGGTTACGTGACTCCGACCCCGACTTCCTATGGCATGCTTTTAATGATAACGGTATTATTTGTATTGCAGCACGAATGCTGGATTACACAATATCGGCCAAGAAGGACAGTGTATATAATATAACACAAATCATCATATGAACATAACATAACATACGCAGTTTAGCACGTTAATATACACGCTGCCAAATAGCGGCGCAAGGCTTATTCCGTGCCGTAAATTAACAGTACAAACCGAAACAACAATCGAACACATAACATAAAACACAACTTAACAGTGGTAATATTTACAAACATACTTTCACTTTTTGGCACCTCCCGGCATCGAACCCGGCACCTTTCGATTCCAAGTCGGACACTCTAACCACTGCTTCACCGCTCCCCATAATTTCGTTTAAGGCCCCAGCCCTTAATATGCACACAAAATTCAGCCAATCTTGAGATATGTAATGGGTCCACAACAGGCAAAAAATTCTCCAATTTCCCTCTCCCTCGTTCTGAAGATCAAGATCCCCGTTTAACACAATGTCCCATGGGCCCTGAGTGTTCATCGCAAGCAGGATCTTGATCCGTTCAGCCGTTTTTGCAAAGTGAAGCCGAGTTGAGCCGCGTAACAGAGAGACAGAATGACGGATAGCTGCCGCAAACATCGGCAACAATAGTCTGCATCTCATGCATTCGATGCGGCCCAAAAACCGACCAGCGATCGACTGTGTGTCATGACATTTTGCCTTTTAACAAATTAGGTTACGTTTATTCTATCTCTGAAGTAAATTTAATAAGGCCACGCTTCAATTATGAGAATATTACTTTTATACTGTATAATGCGGCCTATTGCGATCGATGATCACGTAGCGTGGTGTGTCAGTCTGTCATAAGGCTTATCCATCCATACATCCATCGTTTTATTTCAGACATAATTACGTCCATAGAAAAACAGCTAGCATCTACGGAGAAATACAAAAACACTACTCGCGTTCAATGCGGCATTCGCCGAATTACTTTGCCTGCAGCCTATGTGAATGACCGCGCAGCCTGTCTGTCTACATACTACTGACGAGGCCTCATGTTCAACTGGTTGACGTATAGCACACACACACAAAACCGAATTTCACGGACCTCCGCTCTCCTGTTCTCTTCTGCATGACAACAGCGTCGCCATCCTAACCACATGTTTTCCACGCCAGACGTGACTGGGTTGAGAAACGTACCCGAATTAAGGAGCTGTTTTGTTCGGCGTCTTCTGAGAATAGCAGGCAGCTCAGCTTATTGCTTAGTTTGTCTATTATAAGCGTCAACGATCAATGCTATTCAATTTTGCAGGCCACAGTGCGTGCAGGTGGTGAAGTTTGTTTCTTGGCGAACCCTTTATGTGCAGGTCAGTTTCTGTGTAGTTACGCAAAATGATTCTTCCAGTCAACTCATTTTCAAGTCAACCTAACCTAAGCATGTTCTCCATCGCCTCTTGCCCCAGCCTAAAAACACCCGATCACAACCTTCGTCAACGTACGCACACTCTAACACTACCCACAGATGTCAGTGCTGTCAGCAAACAAAACTTTGTTCATAGAATGTTATTTCGAGACATCTGTGAACTGCGTGCAGTTTTGGTGTTATTTTTGTATTATTTCGTAATCTTTCACTTGTACTGATTTTAGGATTATTGTTTATTTCTCTAGTTAGAGAATAACCACAATAAACTGTGGAAGGAAACGAGTGAACAGCCAGTGTTAGATCAGCATCGAAGAAAATGGAACTGGAGCGGTCACACGCTGAGACGAAGCGATGACAGCATTGCCAAACAAGTGCTACAGTGGATGCCACAAAGCCACAGAGGAAGAGGACGACCGAGAAACACTTGGAAAAGAGATCTGGAGAGAGAATTGTTGACAGCAGGCTTCAGATTTAGCTGGAGAAAGATAGAGACGGCAACACAAGACAGAGCGGGGTGTAGACGAGTGGTCTGTGGACTATGCTCCACTGGACGCGACATGGCACCAGCCAGTCAGTGTCACACTGTTACGGATCCGAGTCCGCAAGCAAACCGGTCTGCACTCTGCAGCAGTTCGCAGAAGTCGGTTATCCACCTATCGACCGTTTGGAAGATAGAGATTTTCCACGTCATGGAATCTGTTAATGGAAGCAGACTGCAAAGCCTTACAGTGAGCGAGTTAGACCGATAGCGTATATACGCCCAAACTCCTCGTCTGTCAAGTAGCTAACAACGTTATAAGGCGGTCAGCTATAAAATGCGAAAGTGCCAAAATGCGAGAACGCCAACACTACGTAATTAAGTAAGTAAGTAAGTAATCTCTATTCAAGCTTACAAACGCACACTGAAACATTGCATGTGAACATTTAAACACGATAAGCCACTACAAGAGCTATAACCGAAATTGTAACCCTACCACCAACCTTGATCTATAGGGCCAAATCCTAACGGCGACCTTACTTGACGTGGTTTGCATGCTATACGCTCTTTTCCATTTTTGCATTTTATAACAGACATTATATGAGACCCGGTGATATAGTATCGTTCGTATTGCTCAAAAGGTCGCGGTTCGACTCATGGCCGTGGCACTGGGGCAACCGTTGTGGGATGAGTGAGTGAGTAAAGGCTTAACGTTTAATTAGGCACATTATAGGTCATTTCGGGACGATTTTACAGGTCAGATAACCCAACAAACAGTATCAAAGCACAGAAGAAAGGGCTGCTTTCATTCACTTGCCCAGTGAGGCGACTTGAAGAGCTAACAACTACGATATCCGAAATGTAATGGTCCCGATAACCCTATGACTCGCTTGGCTACGCTTACGCTCAATAAACTGGCCTGCGTTCCTGGAATTCTTCAGTCATCCGAGAAATGGAAGGTCAGGGAAATAAAGTGAACATATAATCATGAGCCCAGTGGTTACGCTCTGACAGTAGGTGCTGTGCATGTGATTTACAAACATTTTATATGATTTTCATGGTTACATCGATATGTGGTTACGAGTCACCCTCTCCCTAATCTATGGCGTGTTCCGCGAATACCGACGACGATTATTGTACATAGGTTTCAGCGCATTTTCAGATAATATAATAGCTGGTCCTCAGTTATCGACCCCCGGAGGAATGGAAGGCTGAGTTGGCATAAGCACCACAACGATGAGTACACAGTATGCCCGGGACCGCTACATGACAGATATCGCCGTGGTTAGCTGTTCATACTTTAGTGGCCTCACTGGGCAATTGGGCGTACGCAGCTGCTACAGAGAGCGAACGGGCCAAGCATCGAACTCATGACCTCATGGATCGCGAGCCACGCCGCTAACCCAGAGTCGCACGCGGGTCCAAATTTTGGGACCGACCCAAGAAAATCGTGACCCAACCCGACCCGCTAATACCCCGGCTTCCAGGACTCGACCCGATCCATGAACCATACATGATGGATACAAAGTCGAAAAGCTTTTAAGTTTGTTTCTTGTAACAAGCAAATACGCAGTAATTTAATGCTAATATTTCTAATTATTAATTTAAACTGCATGAAACATATTTAATATAGTATACAATGTAAAAAGTAACAAGCAATTTTTAATCTTTACTAGAACTGGCGGGACACAACCCGCCAATATTTGTAAATTTTCTAAGCCGACCCGACCCAATCCGACACGCGGGTCAACGCGACCCGCTTGCAGCTCTGCACTAACCACTACTCCACCTAGTCACTTAGTCGTTATAGCCTGAATAACTGGTGGTTATAGCTAGTCATTCAGCGTGCAACGCAGCCACTGATTTTATTCCACTCGAGACAAGCTGAACGACTATAACGCAAGGTACCGACTTTTAAAAAAACAACTCAAGGAAGTCGTGTGCATTACGCGGATCGTAGCACACTAAGATGGCTATAATTCACGCTCGTAGTTCGCGGATGTGAAATAGGCAGTCAGATACAGTGTGCTTTTAGTCTTTGGCCTCGGCCTTGACTCTAGAGGCCGTTGAATGCTTGTGCCATGACTCATAGATAGGAATAGATAGGAATTTTTTAAGGTGGTTTGAAGTAAAATGTAACTGCTAGGACCACGATGGCGAAGACATTACAAACTTCGCCATACAACACGCGCAAGCGCGCACCTGTCACTACCACTTCAGAAAGAAATGAACCGAAATGTTTTTGTCACATCTTCTGTAAAATTCATCCGCTTCTGATGAAATTTAACAAATGGTATACTGAAAAAATTTGCTACGCAGCGGTATATATTTTTTCACCTCACCTGAATATAATGTATCTACTATACCGTGTATAATTAAAAGTTGCATCTCAAGTACGTAAATGGCAACGGAATGCTGTCAACTCGTTTCTTTTGCTTAAGTTCGAAATTTTCGCTTAGCAACATAAAACAAAGCAAACAGTTCTAATTTTACTTAATTTAAATGAATAATGGTTTTACCGAGTGTATCCATAATAAGATAAAATATATAAATGTTTACGCTAAAGCAGACGATCAAGATTGTGAACGTTATCTTCATTATCATCCACCAATGAAGAACTGGATCAAAAAACAGCAGAGAAGACAGAACTGTGATTAAAAACTTGGTGCTGTAAAAAGATTACAGCAGTCTTCTTTTACTAAAAAGTTTTTTTATTAAATTGTTGGAGTAAAAATGGTTGATAAACTGATCATATGCTACTGTGATTTTAAACTTTTAATTCAAAGAAATGTATTTGCAGCATTCTAAGAACACGAATTTTTGGTTTACACGTTAGAGTAGAGACATTATTTAGGTGAGATTGACGCGTGTGCAATACTATGTATATTTATTTTTATTTATAAATTTATTCAGAATACTGCGTATCGTATTTTATCAAAATTGGATGGATTTTCTAGAAGATACGACGAAACATTTCGGCTCATTTCTACTGTAGGCAGTCGTTTTGGTCTTGGATCCCAAGTCGTCGTTCACATCACCGCAGTTACATACATGTACGTCGACTGTCGGTGAGTGACAGTGAGTCAGTAAGTGAGTGAGCAGAGGCTTAACGTCCCACTCGACACTTTACGGGTCATTTCGGGGACGATTTTCACAGGTCAAATGACCCAACAACAGCGTCAAAGCACTGAAGGAAGCCAGTTGGCCGCTGAGATAGGCTTCAATTTCACCAGAACCACTCCACTGCGTTATAATATGAACTGTAGGCAACCGCCTCTAGGCTAATCACAGCGTAAGGGTCCCAGTGTGACAAAAACCAATCTGCTAGACCTATAAGCTGCCTAGAACATCGTGCAACAAGAATATTCCACTGAACTATAGTAACTAGAGCAGCTATGTTAATGTTCCCTCTTTTACTCCAGTCCATCATCATTAATCAGATGAGGCCACGGAGGTTGAGGGTAGTGGTGAGTGAGTATACGGCTTAATTTAGCACAACAACCCCAAGCGTAATGCCTATTCTAGCAACTACATGTATATCGGTTGACGTGAATAAAATGCTACGCAAGTTCGGAAGTTCGGGAGCCGGTCAGTGAAAACCATCGCCTTTCTTGCCAGTCCGAGAGATTTTTCCCAGAACAAGCAAATAATCGATTATCTATACAAAATTACAAATTATGTCGCACACAGGCAAAAGTAAAGATAAAGGTGGAGGATACTTGATATAGCACCTTTTTACGAGAAAAAGCGTTTAGGTATGGCACACTTTGTGAATGGATCACATAGTTTTAGCTGCGCCCCCACGCGTTTATCCGCGAATGGAATGAACCATAGCTGCCCAATGTTATTGTAGTTTTGTAGTATTTTGTAGTACATCGGGGCATATTATACACTCTGAACGCAATGGCCAGTGACAACGGTACCGCAGATAAACAAGTGATACTAATGAGCTAATTAGAAGCATCGACGCCATCTGAACAGACCAGTAAACAAACAGCTCATGCTTGTTAGCTGTAACTGTTAATTGTCCTCTCCACATGCGCTGCGTGATGCGCTGCGTTGCGTTAGGCTTTTACTTTTGAATAATTTTAGGTTAGCTACTGGACTATAAGTAATTTATGTAATATAGCTTACTCAGTAAGCCCCAAAACCAAATCACTTTAATAAGTATGTAACAAATGTTCTTTCAGTACAACGATCCAGCTATGGCTAGGGGCAGTCAGCGAAGAAGTCACTTACGCGTTAGTGCAATAATTCTAAACGCTTCACCCCATGTAGTGCAATTTCTCGTCCATCCACCGTTTCCCTGTTGTTGTCCAGCCAGCATTTCTGTGGATGTCCAACAGACACATGATATAACGCCTCTTTATGAGGTGACCTCGTCGCAGAAGCGCCGAGGTATTGCACGCGCCTCCGAGGGATCACACAGTTTTACACTTTACCCACGCGTTTATACGAAAATGAATTCAGCATACGTCTTTCCATTCCCAGCCGAAGCTACTACGTGCCTGATTTTTATTGTAGCCATTGATGTGCAGTTTTGCCTCACGGCATTTATTTCACACGACCAAACCATTTCAGCTGGGTGTAATGTTGAAAAAGTCACGCCCCATGTACTAAATATTCAGTTCTTTTTACTGTGATATAATTGGAGCACACCAAATGTAGGCTAAGCTAAGCTATTCTTTGCAGACTGCGACATAATATAGGATTGTTGGCTCTTGCAATGATTAGCTTAAACCAGTTTGTTGTCGTCGGAGTTTCGCTTTCAACAAACCATTATGACGCAGCACCGACAGATTGGCTGCACGCCGCAGAGAGTTACGCGTTAGGGGATTTCTTCAACTTTTTATTTTTTTACAGTTCGGTGAGTGGCCGAAGTGCTTAGTGTACACAGACAACCGTTGCAGTCTCAAACCGTCGTTAAACATGCCCTTAATCTGAAATACTGGCATTCTACCGCAATTTTCCTTTATTGACTATGTAATGTAATCGTATATTCTAGTAAAATTCCTTTTCATTGCTTTAAATTCTTGGCAACTACGCATCCAAGGGCGCATACTAATAATAGTAGCAAGATGCCAAAGTAATTTGGCGAAAGCCGCATCGTATGCGAGAGATCTTTTTAGACTTGCAATAACCAAAATCGCTGATATAGCCTGTCACACTAGTCTCCCAGGTGATAGTCTACTACATGCCATGAGAGACAGAAGGTGTTGGACGTCACTGACTCATCCGTGCAATCAACCGTCGCGAACCGACGACGGCGACATGGCATGACATCAGAGGCGGCGGAACGCATTGAAAAGTGATACGGCTCATATAGTGTTTCTCGTCGACACTGCCTCGTAACCTAGTTCCTTTTTTATTCCCCCCTTTTATGCAGCGCGACGTCTATTCAAATGGAGGGGCCATACGAGTCTGCGATGTACAATTTTTATTTTTAATGTTTAACTGAATTGCGACACTGAAAAGTAGTCAGGACAAACACAAGCCTTTTAGTCCTACATCTACTATCATTAAAAAGATTGTCGTGTTTTAGTTCAAATGCTAAAGGCATGTTGCAACCAATAGCTAGGTAACGGAACGCATTGAGTGAACTGCTCTTACGCCTACTGCTAAAAGTGGTACGGCATTTTACATTATGAGCCGTACCACCTTCAAAAGTGGTACGGCTATTGCCGTGTCTGCCGAATAGGTTCCGCCGCCTATGCATGACATAACATAAGCAAAATTACCTTTCCCTTTTTCTTTCTCGCCGTAAGGCTATCGGGATCCCTAGCTAACACAATATCATATCAAATATCGTATCATATCAGGAATTTATAGTGCGCCTAGTACAAGAGAACCTAGACCATAGATGCATTACAAAAGTCAGATTAAAAAATTTCAGTGGCGCTGAGAGCGTCGACAGGCGTTCCAGCAGGTCGCAGAAGTTATGGAAGAACCACTGCGTCGCGTTGCACGAGCCTGGTCGGTAGACAACGACGACGACGGCGTTGAAACGGGCGGGGTGGAGGAACGCGGCAACGACCTCGAACGTCGAGAAGACGGGCAGCAGGCCGACCCGTGCGTGCAGCGACGGATCGTAGTAGGAGCAGACGCCGCCTGATTTGTCGACGTTGTCGAGCTGCCTTTGCGAGGCCGTGCGCTCCCCACGTACTTGAAGCCGGGTGGAGCGCCTAGGATCCCCGTAAGTCTCCATACCGTACCGAACCTCGATCCGTTCAGCCGTTTTGCACAACTCAGCCGCGTAACAGACAGATCTACACACCACGATACGCAATGATCGGTAGCAATAGGCCGTCTTCTGTACGTTGTGCATTCAATACGGTCTAACGAATCTGAAACACTATAGCTGTATATCTTCCCACACCGTTTAACGTTGCCCAAGTCGTCGCATGCAGCTACGCGCTCGAGGAACGCTATTAGCTGCTGTTTCTGACAAAGCCGGTGACAGATCTAATCAGACAAATTGGCGGCGAGAAGAAGGCGAAAGACTGATCTGTTTGTCATCAGTGAGTGAGCAGTTTCTTAACGGCACATCAGCACATAGAAGGCCATTTCAGTGCCATGTTTGTCATCAGATGTTGTTGTTTTACGTGAATGGACAACGTCCAACCGTATTCCATTTCGACGTCACCTTTCGACGTTCCAACTACATCTACTGATCTTGTCCCCCAAAAGCGAACATAATTAAGTATTTTGTTCGTATTTTGTGCATTTTGTGCTCGATGTTCCACTTACCTGTCGCTGCGGAGTCGCCATCGCTTGTGTGTGTTGTGTAGCCTACGTAACATAAGATACTTTGTGTGTCCCATTATAATGTACTGTCCTGCGTGGCAGATGTTAGGACTGTTGCTGATTGTACTTTGCAGCGGTCTGTCTGCAACTATAATAAAGACATTATTATTATATTCTTATGAAGCAGCCAGCTGCAGCGTATCACCGTAATATGATCATGTTGCCCTGTTTGTTGTCATTGTGACATGATCCAATTTTTGACCGCATCCAGTGCATAATGTGCCAAATGCGGTCTGTTGCGACTGATAATCAGGTGACGTAGCTTGTCTTTCTGACTGCCACACGCCTAAGCCCTGCAAAAATGGCTGAACGGATCGAGGTCCTGTTTGAGTTGGAGACTCGGAGATCCAAAGCGCATTGTATTACATGGGGACATATTACACACTCTCACTGCAATGGCCAGTGACAACGATGCTGTGTTCCAATAACACATTGCCGCTTTTTGCCGGATCTTAACCCATCGATCTTAAAACTGGAACGTGACCTAGATGTTCTGAAGATGTTGTTACATGCGCTGCTAAAGCAAACCACAGGAACTCGGCTTGTCTAGGGGAATGTCGATTATTGTGGCAACAAACATGTAATCAATTAGACTACACAACAGTATAAACAACGAGTGTCCCAGTAATTAATGTTATATATAATAAAACCAACTGAAAAAAGAAAGGGGAAACAGTGGCAACTAAAATAGCAAGCAAAAACGCAACAGCGTACGCAGCAACATGGGTCGGTAGCGCTGGTCAGGAACGGCAGACTCCGTGACGAGACGGCGGCGGCTTCAATGAATTCGGTGATTATCGTCGACGACCTGAACTTGTCAGGGCAAGATTACACTAGTGGCTACCCCTCTATTTTACTTGTAGCTTCATAAAACGATTAAATAACATTGCTATAGTTGTTTTTGAATGCAGTATTTTCCGGGTTTTGCATATATTTGGAGTTAAAGTTGACCGTAGACACGACGGAGACTAACAGCGACGTGAACAGAGCCCCTCACTCCGGTGACTCGGCAACACGTCACTCCAACACACGACTCGTCTCCCTCAGCTCAAATCAGCACTACAGCTGAACTTCAGTAGTAGAAAGTTTCCTTACAGCACAGTAGAATTTTCCTTACTGTTCACTGTTCGACTGCAGACAGTAAAAACGGTTGAACGTGTTGTTCTAACTTTCCACCGAAGTCAAGTGACTATCATGCGCAATTCAGCCAGCCACCCCAGACACGTAGGTACACAGGTGAGCCCGCCCAGCCGCCGAGAACAATGGGCGCATCTTGCGCGACACGCTTCAGTACTCTGGACAGCGGCCTGCAGCGCTAAATAAACTAAGGAAACTGAAACACGGGCCCAAAACGACAGGCCAACAACGTTTGTAAGACGGCTCGAAAAACGGGCCTACAACAATGTACCTCGATATCGTACATACAGTTCGGGAAACGCAACGTGACTGCTCGTTCGTGACCGCTGACAGACAGACGCGTGGCGGAGTTGGTAACACCGTAATGATGATAAATTACAAACTGTCAAAGGCTAACAGATGCACTGTACAAGTCTATTGACAGAATACGGGTTCGACGAGTCATTAACGTCGTCATTCACGCAGTATGCTATAGCAAATTCGCGCTGAACAATGATTTATTCGTCGTGGCAATTAAATGCAAACCAATAGTGTCGATATTCATCACCAGTGATGGGCAAATCTCGAATCCCAATCTGAAATAAAAATCTTCAGTTCTCAAATCCCAAATCCCACGACACAAATCTAAATCCCAACTCCCAAATTAAAACCCGCAACAAACGAAAGCACCATTGAAAACAAACCCCAGTTTTTTAGGTTTGTCCGTAGCGTAACGCAAAAGTGAATCCAGCCCTGAACGTCAAGGATCGGGAAACGCTATTAGTACCTAAGCAAAGTCGTGAAGTACACAAATAACCCGTGTAAAACGAGAACGCAAGTAAGCCTATTATACAGCGTATAGTTTTCTTAGAACATCCTTTGCATAAGTGTCACGTAAATCGGTACCTGATATTAGAATTATAACCTCCCGCCCGTAGTTCTGCAGTCTATTAAATTTGCGCCGCCGAAGTTCGTCACACGCCTAAAGGCCCAAACTTAACTGCAATGAATTTGTTTGGAGTAACCTCAATAAGAATTTGTTTATAACATTAATAACATTGTAATGTAATTCTAAATTATTTCAGGAAATCTTTATTACGTATGCGTATAAATTTGAAACAAACTGCAGCGTTCATTAAAACACGCGATTCTGTTCTTTTTCATCGCAAGAAGTCGGTTAATGCTCATTAGCAACGGTTTGCATCGGTCGCTTCATTTCGGTCGCTTTGAATGAATGAATAAATGAATGAATAAATAAACAAATGAATAAATTTATTCGCTTGACAGAAAAATAAGACAATCAGTCAAGCAGGAACACCGAGGCACGATAACTGCGTGCGCTTACCGGTGTCCTGAATCAACAATTATACAACTTTGAGGCACAATTGACAACGTAGTTAAAACCAACATTATGAAAGTAAAAGCTATTTAGGCTAGTTATTAAGAAGCACGATAACACATATACTAAACGTAACAGAGAGAAGAGAAATAAACGCTGAACAGTATACACTTGACCAACTAGTTACAATAGACTTTAATCGTTATTACAATGTAAAAACTTCGCAAGATCAGTTGAATGCACTGTTCGTCTAAAAGCCGCCAGTGATGAAAAATCTGTGTTAGCTGGGAGTGAGTTCCACACAGTTAAAATTCTACATGATAAAATTTTCTTCGAATATTACAAGAATTGTGCGGTTTGTATAGTTTGTAAGCGTGACCTCTGGTATTTGTGTTGCTGCCGAACTGAAGATAATCCGAAGACGTTAACGATGTTAAACCGAAAACGATTTTGTAACAGAAAATAAGGTCTAGTTGAAGGCGTCGCAGTTCTAGAGTACCAAGACGATTTAGTCATTCAGTTGATCCAACATTACGTAGACCACGCAGCCTCTTTGTGAAACGCCTCTCGACTTTCTCTTCTTTCTATTATCTAGTTGTTGCAGACCAGCAGTTCGCTTCTTTTATTCGGGCTATGCAGCCATTAATTCTGATTTCCGAATGCATTATGGCTATTTTAGTGGCTGTATGATACTAAAATCGGTCGGCTAACTTCGCGTATTTTGTTACGATTTACGCACTTTGTTTGACAAAAGCAAATAAAACAGCTTTGGCTTCAGACTGAACTAACGTAGGCCTTTTGGGGATAAACAAGCTAAAGCTTCCACTGTCTAGTTTCAATGTCTCAGTGACTCAGGCTGTATTTAAGATTACAGATTTATTTTTTGCTGCAAAAAGTAAAAAAAATACCGTGCTCGAATCGCGGAAAAAAAACTGAAAAGCGTTGTCAATGTGCGGCCTAGATGAGTACCGTACAGAGTATAGGCCCTAGGCGCAGTACACAAGCGTTATATTTAGACTAAGTTCTGAAGCCGGGTTTCAGTGTTTATCGTTTAAGGCTGTTTATGTCATCAACTAATTTTGTTGACTATTAACAATTTTAGTAGAAATCACTGCTGAATGCTAACGTGAGTGAAAGCAGGACAAATCTAAATTGTCTGATCAAAATGTGCTGGTAATAAGTAAGTAAAATACGTCAACAAAGTACAAGCAGCACAAACTTATAATAAGTCGGCTAAATAAAGTAGACAACTTACAGAGAGCGCTGTAAGGAACACAATGCGCATCACATCAAAATTGTCATAAAATGTTTTTGAACTGGTATGCCTAAGACTGTAGACGTTTCTGATGATGCAGTGATGGGCAGAATACATGCGTTTCTCGGCTGGCATTTTAAAGAGTTAAACAGAAAAACATTGCAGTAGTTACGCGATTACTGAATATCAGAGGTTAATGATGCACAGATCGAATCGTTGACTGCAGCTGTGGTTAGAAGGCAGAGTTGGTAATGTAACTGTCTTAGCAGTGACGTTTTGCATGTTATCACGTTTTGCCGTCAACAAAATGACGCTATTAGGACAAAATGATTATAACAGATGTGCTTTTCCTATACGTGATGGTGGTGACTGGTGACGCTGGACGTCTACTTGTATTAGTCGTACTTAGTCTAAAAAGAAGGACGGTCTTAATAGCTTACTGTCAATTCAACCGCAGGGGAAAATTAACACTGGCCCTAACCCCAAGTCTCAACCCTAAAACAAATGGCAGCCAACTCATCCACAGGTTAACTCGTCCCCAAACGTTGGAACTCGTTAGGGTTGAGGTTAAAGCTACGGTTATGAATGAGGTTAAGTTTAGAGTTAGGACTTAGGGTTAGGTTTGTCTTGGGAAAGAGTTGACTGTAAACTTCCATATCTAATCCTAATTTTAACTCTAACCACCCTTACCATATCCTTTACCCTATAATCCTTGGGAACAAGTTTACTTCGAAACGAGTTGACTGCCACCCATCCTATTCATATGCCTTATTGTTAAAGCAATACACCGGCTAAGAAGGACCTACGTTTCAGATAACCAGTTTTATTTCGGCTTATGGTAAAATAATACTGTGTTCGCAGATCCAACAAGCCTGGCTGGATTAGCCAAATCCACAAGCAAGCTTGCGGCGAGTCGCTTTCCAGCAATCTGAGTGTTCATGGCATCTGGTGTAGCAGCAGCAGCAGCAGCGAAACAGAAACAACGAATGCGACTGGAACCTGTTGTTGGAATAGGCGCCTTCGCACGAAAGACCGAGCACAATCAGTACATGTTATTTATTTTTGATTTTTTGGCAAAATTAGTCAGTTTTACTGTAACGTTTAGATGGGAAGAAAACCTATCGATTTCTCACGAGGAAATTGCTCATTCTTGCTACGATCGATGTAATGTTAGCGCCAGTGAAAGCAATGAACTGTTGCAACGCTGGATTTGCCCAAAAATATTTTACTATCATCATCAGCAGCAGCATCACATTAAGCAATTCAGACAGTAATAATAACGAGCAGTTACAACATGCACTAATAATGAATTTTGTAAAATCTTGAAAACGCTAATTATATTTAAGAAAATTGATATCACCCTTTCGCGTCCTACTTAAACCGCTAAACTCCATCTGACATTAAGTGCTGACTATGTGTAGGGTTTCTTTATGCTGTGGCGTTCTCGTAGACTGTTCAAGGCGCAGGTGTATAAACTATAGCATGTGGCTACAGCCTACAGGTTTGAGTTTGAGCCTGGGAGTTAAGCGAAAAATACTTGCCCAGCAGCTTTTTTAGAACTAAAATCAAGTAGAAATAAATTACAACAGTCTTGTTACTAATATGTAGGCCACTCTAAATAACTCTATTGTAATGTAATGTATTAACTGGCATCTCAGCTGCTGAGTCAGATACGTGACAACAGAGACGCTATCACATTTTCGCGTCCTACTTAAAACGCTAAACTCTGACATTATGTGCTGACTGTGTGTAGGCTTTTTACGCTGTGGCGTTCTTGTGGACAGTTCCATAGGCTACTCCACAAAGCTCTGGATTTAAACGGTTTTAGGACATATCGAATGCATGAGATGCGGACTATTGTATACTGAGTATATAAATGTATTTAGTCTGCATGTATTGTGTGTATGTCCATGTATATGCCTACATCTATTTTTT
>Ga0126335_1000247_pt1 | contig 25438 bp, 23 predicted proteins | sample OlaspJWI45metaG_FD_108409 | JGI IMG/M metagenome (GOLD analysis project Ga0126335, IMG submission 108409) | Marine gutless worms symbiont microbial communities from Oahu, Hawaii - Olavius sp. 1 OAHU.JWI-45 metaG | ecosystem: Host-associated > Annelida > Digestive system > Unclassified | place... | reverse complement strand
TGCCGGCAATGACCATGACATCGGACTGGCGGGGAGAAGCCCGGAAGACGATCCCGAGGCGGTCGGTGTCATAGCGCGAACAGGCGGTGGCAATCATTTCCAGTGCACAGCATGCCAGTCCGAACGCCATCGGCCAAAGGGACGATGCCCGCCCCCAATTAAACAGGTTCTTTACGATCCGGTTCCCGCGCGCGATGTCCATTACGGGATTATCGCGCAGCACATCCCATATCTGTTCGAGGTTGGTAAATAGCAGCGCATCCCCTAACGGATTTTCCTGCGCTAGATATTTATTGACCATCATTGTATTTATTCGTGTATTCATATTTTGTTATGTTTCACTCCACCCAATCAAGGGCCCCTTTTTTCCACGCATAAATCAGCCCCACGGCCAGCACGGCAATAAATATTATCATCTCAACCAAAACGAACACAGCGATACTTTTATCCGTCAGGATGACGGCCCATGGAAATAGAAAGAGGGTTTCCACATCAAAAATGATGAAAAGAATGGCGATGATAAAAAAATGAATTCTAAATTGACCTTTGCTTGCTTCCCCGATGGGCTCGAATCCGCACTCCCAGGGTTTGAGTTTTTCACGATAAGGATTGCTGGGACGCAGCAGGGAACTGACAAAAAGTACGGCAAGCGCCAATGCAGAGACAAATGCCATCATGATGAGAACAGGCAGGTAGGAAAGAAGCATGGTCGTACTCCGTACTGGAAACTGCAATCAAGGGCTTCAGAATGTACTGTGGTTACTGGTCGTTTGGTTAACTCAAATCAAAAATAAAGCTGACCAACTGTCTTGTGAATATGCGCCTCTATTTACGTTTAGAACAAAGCAATAACTGTATTTTGAAAGGATTAACATGGTATTTTATATTTCGGTTGTTGAAAATATTGGACTCATACTGCAAAAAGCAGGACCGGTTGGTCTTATTGTAAGATAGGAACGCGCTTATTGACGCAAGTGAGTATGTCAAGAAGATGCTGGCGTGTCAACACCCATCTCGACCCGGCCTATTGCATGGCGTATAATGCAGCATGCAACCGCGCTTGTCACGGTTTAAAAATGGATACACGGCATTTGGAAATACCATTGTCAAAAATCTTTCCCCTACACAAACTTTTCGATTTGTTTTCATATTGCCTTCATTTTCGCCCGCTATCCTGAAATACAGAAATCATCCAGACCGGGAATAAACACGGCTGGAAACATTCCAGGAGGACCGTATGGAGTTGAAATTTAAATTCGGCGTAATTGGAGTAGTTATCTGTCTTGTGGTTATTGTATTTGCAGCTTCGGAACCCGCATACGCTGAAGATCATAAATACCTGAGCAGTCGGGGAGTTTTTTAATCTAATATAGAGATAATGGGAATTTAGATTATCCGTTTCAAACGCTCTTAGATAGCGCTAAAGCTTCACTAGACCTGCACAGGAATGACGGACCTTCTATACGAGAACTCCCCGACCCTTGAAATACCTGGCACCTTACTTTTATGTGGAACACGGTTGCAGGCTGCCTGGTGCTTCGGGCCGGGGTAACGCTGCTTCATTTGTATTATGGGCGGATACAGGCTAAAATAGAACAGAAATTCAGTCCAGTCGAAAGCCGCCGATCGGAGATCCCCCGCCTGTCAGAGGAATTTAGGACATCATGAAACCGAAAATTTTAATTGTGGAAGACGAGCCGGCCATCGCCGAAAATATTCAATATGCCCTTGAAACAGACGGATTTGAAACCGTTAGCGTATCTTGCGGGCAGCCGGTGCTCTCATTTCTGGAAAAAGACACTATCGATCTGATAGTCATGGACATCGGCCTTCCAGACATCAACGGCCTGGATTTATGCAAAGATATCAGAAAATTGTTCAGCATTCCGATCATCTTTCTGACGGCCCGATCCGATGAGATCGACCGTGTGGTGGGACTGGAAATCGGGGCCGATGACTATGTCACCAAACCCTTCAGCCCGCGTGAACTGAGCGCCCGCGTAAAAGCCGTGCTGCGTCGTACCCAGCCGTCGACCGAGCCGGCATCGCCGTGCCCGGCGTTCGAGGTGCTCGAATCAAAACGCCAGATCGCATATTTTGGCCATCTTCTGGACCTGTCCCGGTACGAATACGAGATATTAAAAACGTTGGTGCGCCGGCCGGGTCACGTCTATTCCCGCGACAGGTTGATGGATCTGGTTTGGGACGAACCGGAGACCAGCATGGACCGAACGGTGGACGCGCATGTGAAAAATCTGCGAGCCAAGTTGAAAGCCGTCAAATCGGACATCGATCCGATTGTCACCCGCCGGGGCATGGGATATGCTTTACGAGAGGACATATGAGAATCGGCAGCCGCATTTTTCTGTGCTACGTTATTATCACCCTGGTTTGTTTTTCGTACCCAATCTACTGGGTACGCGACAACCTGCGCACACGCTACCTGGAAAGCGTCGAAGACCCGCTGGTGGACCAGGCCAACATCATGGCCGCCCAGGTCGGATTGCAGATGGAGGCCGGGTCATTTGAGCCTGAAAACTGGTACCGAATCTTTGAGGTGGTTTCGTCACACCACCTGCAGGCCCGCATCTATGACCTTGAAAAAACCAGTGTCGACCTGCGGGTCTATATGACCGATGCCGCCGGGAAAATCATCTTCGACTCCCAGGACAGGCAAAATATCGGCTCAGACTACGCCGGATGGCGCGATGTGGCCCTGACTTTAAAAGGTCAATATGGCGCCCGCTCAACCCATATGGACAAAGAGGACCCCAGTTCGGCCGTCCTTTACGTGGCGGCCCCGATTATGGCCAACGGCAGCATCGCCGGGGTATTGACAGCCGCCAAGCCCACCACCAACATCAACAGCTTCCTGCAAAGGGTCAATTCTCAGCTTGTCAAGGTCGGTCTCCTGTCGGCTTTGCTGGCCATCTTTTTATGCACCATTACAGCCGGATGGATTGCCCTGCCGGTTAAACGTTTGACGCAGTACGCCCATAAGATCCGCCAGGGCCAACGGGTGCCCTTTCCGAAGCTGGACAGCAGTGAAATCGGACAGATGGGCAAAGCATTTGAAAAAATGCAGGAAGTTCTGGAAGGGAAAAAATACGTCGAACAGTATGTACAAAACCTGACCCACGAAATCAAAAGCCCTTTATCAGCCATTCGGGGAGCGGCGGAGTTAATGCAGGAGCAGATGCCCCCGGAAAAGCGGGCCCGGTTTTTGGCCAACATCAGAGGCGAAACCAACCGCATCCAGCAGATCATCGACCGGATGTTAAAGCTGGCCGAATTGGAGAATCGAAAAGGACTTAAAAAGATTGAAAGGGTATCTTTCACCAATGTGATGCAGGCGGTCCTCGAAAGTAAACGCCCGATATTGTCCCGTCAAAAACTCACGGTCAACGTACAGAGCAAGGGTGATATCATGGTTCGCGGTGACTCGTTTCTCCTCTATCAGGCGGTATCCAATCTGATCCAGAACGCAATCGAATTCAGCCCGCCTTATGCCCGGATCGACCTAACCCTGAAACAAAGTGTCGACCAGCTTATCTTTAGCGTTGCCGACAGCGGCCCGGGTATTCCCAAATTCGCCCTGGAAAAAGTGTTCGATAAGTTTTTTTCATTACAGCGACCGGAAAGCGGCAAGAAGAGCACGGGGCTGGGTTTGAATTTCACCCGCGAAGTGGCCATTCTTCACAATGGTGCGGTCACATTGCAAAACCGATCCGGCAAAGGCGCTTTGGCAACCTTGATCATACCCATTTAAAAGGACACAGATGAACGCAGATAAATACGGATTACAGATAAAGCATGCCTTTGATAATTATATGAAACTTTACGCGGCCGTAACAGTAAAAAAATTGAACGTCGAACATCGAACGTCCAATATTGATGGCGCTTCGCTTTATCTATTTTAATAACAGGCGAAGACGGGTATTTGCGTGAGGTAGACATAAAAATGGTAGTGCGTGAGCGCTTCCTGAAGGCCGCGCATTAGATCACTTCGAACCGAAATAAAATATCAGTTGCACGGGAATGATGCTATGAATCCACTGAAACTGATCGGAGCGTTCTGTCGCATATTTCCCGGGATTCCCATCCTGTTGGCACTCATTTGGGTGACACCCGCGTCAATGGCACAAAACGCACCCACATTGGAAGGCTGTCCCGTATTACCGGCAGACAATATCTGGAATACGCCGGTGGACCACCTCCCCGTCCACCCGAACTCGGACGCATTCATTGCAACCATGGGTTCAAGCCTCGGTCTGCACCCCGACTTCGGGTCAGGTACCTGGAATGGTGCCCCGATCGGAATCCCCTACACGGTTGTGGATGCAACCCAACCCAAAACGGATCTATTTTTTACTTATGCCGATGAGAGCGATCCGGGTCCCTACCCGATTCCACCCGGTGCACCCATCGAAGGCGGTGATCAATCGACCGGAGACCGGCATGTGCTGGTGCTGGACCGCTCGAATTGTCGCCTCTACGAGGTGTTTGCCGCAACCCCGAACCCCAATGGAACCTGGGATGCCGGCTCAGGTGCGGTATATGACCTCAGGTCAAATGATTTGCGGCCTGAAGGCTGGACTTCGGCCGATGCTGCCGGGCTGCCTATTCTGCCCGGTTTGGCGCGCTATGACGAAGTGGCCACCGGAAAGATCAGCCATGCCCTGCGCTTTACGGCCCCTCAGACCAGAAGGGAATACATCTGGCCGGCGCGCCATTATGCTTCAAGTCTGACCGCCGCCAATTATCCGCCCCTGGGTCTGCGCCTGCGGCTCAAGGCCGATTTTGACATCTCCGGCTTTTCCCCGGAGATACGGGTAATCCTGCAAACGCTTAAGGAATACGGCATGATCCTGGCAGACAACGGATCGGCATGGTACATTTCCGGCACACCGGATCCGGGTTGGGACAACGATGCGCTGCGTGAGCTCAAACAGGTAACCGGATCTGAATTTGAGGTAGTGGATGTGTCCGCACTGATGGTGGACCCGGATTCCGGTCAGGCAGCCCAAATCTCTGACCCGGTTGATTCGGACAGCCCCGCTCCCGATGAATCCGGCGGGTCAGGCAATGGCACCAGCGGCGGCGGGTGCTTCGTTAACAGCCTGTTCCCGGCCTGGCACTGTCGCGAGTGAAAACCCGATCAGGCGTTGTCTGACAGCTGACCATGCCGAAGGAGTTGAAGATAAAAATAAACAAAAAAAGCATCCTGAAGAAAATACTGCTAACCGCAGTCGGTCTGGCTGGAACCCTGGCCTTGCTGTATGTTGCGATGTGGGTGGCAGTCTTCTGGGCCTTACTCGGAATTTGGCCTTTTGCCCCGCTGGAGCAGGTCAACGAATCGCATTCGATAGCAAATGGGGGTCGGATTGTCATCGAAGGTAAAGAAGACAGGGGCTTTGGCTCGCAAGGATTTGTGTTCCAGGCAGGGTACCTGCCGCCCGACAGTCTGACCTATGAACCCATCGGCGGTTGGATCGGTCAGCGGGCGAGACCGGAGGTGTTTTCGGTCGAGGACCTTGTCGTTGTGCTCAACCCGGATCGAAAAAGACTGCATGTTCGAACCCGGGCGGGAACCTGGAAATGGTTCCAGATGAAGTTTCCGGATGCCTTATCCACATTCCCCATCTCGCACTATACGGCGCTGACCTCGCTCAGTGAGCAAGACCTTGAAAAAGTGCGCAATGAACAGAATGATGCGCCGGATGGCTATTCACCCAATGCGTATATCGAAAGATTCGAACCGGATAATAAAGAGCTTGTCATCACGTACTATGCCAGACCGGACCGCATCAGCACGCTGGTTCTGGGTCTGACGGACGAAGGCACGCGTCTTGAGCTCAAGCGCATTGAGCGGTCGCAAAATCGGGCACTTGGATCCTGATCGGTCCCGTTTTTCGCCTGAGCACCAGGGCGGGCTCCGCACTCCGAACTCCGCACTCCGAACTTTTTCGATTTTATATCTGGCTTGATAATAGGGTTGAATTCTGCCTTATTCCTGGTTTATTGAAAGAATCGCGCGTGCAACCGTTATGGGACTTGATAAACCCGATCGATTGCAGTCTAACCGAAACCGAAAGGAAACACCATGCAACCAAAACTGCTATACCTGAGTCGCGATGAGGTGGCGGCTGTGGGCCTGACCATGGCGGAGATCATTGCCGCCGTGGAAAAGGGCTTCAATGAGATGGGCCATGGCCGGGTCGAGATGCCTCCCAAACCCGGTATCCACCCGGGTGAGGGCGGGGACAACTTCATTCATGCCATGCCCGCTTATATCCCCGCAATGTCATCCGCCGGCATCAAATGGGTCAGCGGGTTCCCCGGAAATCAGGCCAGGGGGCTGCCCTATATCACGGGGCTTTTGATCCTCAACGATTCGCAGACCGGGATCCCCAAAGCCGTTTTGGACTGCACCTGGATCACCGGCATGCGCACGGGCGCGGCCTCGGCCGTATCGGCCAAATACCTGGCCCGCCCCGAATCTGCCACCATCGGCATTCTTGCCTGCGGGGTGCAGGGGCACACCAACCTGGCGGCCATGAGCGTGCTGTTTCCCCTGAAACAGGTCAAAGCCTTCGACATCAGCGGGGCCCAAAGTCAAAAACTGATCGATTTTGCCCGCGATACCCTCGGTCTGGATGCGGTGGTTGTCGATAACCCGAAGGCGGCCATTAGCGGCAGCGATATCGTGGTGACCTCCGGACCTATTTTGAAGGAACCGCACGCCACCATCAAGGCCGGGTGGCTCGATGAAGGCGTATTTGTTTCCTGCGTGGATTTTGATTCGTATTTCTCCAGGAAGGCACTGGGCGAAGCCGACAAGTGGACCACCGACAATCTGGCGCAATACAATCACTACAAAGACGAGGTCGGTTTTTTCAAAAACTGTCCGAATGTCTATGCCGAACTCGGTGAACTGGTAACGGGCAGGAAAAAAGGGCGTGAAAAGCCTGAAGAAATAAACTTTGCCGCCAATTTAGGGCTGGCCATGGAAGATATGGCCGTGGCACCGTTGATTTACCGGCGCGCGGTGGAAAAGAAAATCGGCACCTGGCTGGAACTGTAGCAGTGATATGGGAGAAATCCGTCTAATTTAAGCCTGGATACCGGATAAAAAAGATGGAGCGAAGCGTTTCGATAGAGCTCAAGCCAAGCGGCACATCAAATTACGCCACTCGTTAAAACTCGATGAATTCGCAGAAACAGGATTTCCCCTCCCCCTAAGGTGGGGATAGAGGGGAGGGGTGTAAAAATGGCTGCAATCCTTTTGATTGGGAACAGCTTGATAACCATCGGATCTTATAACAGGAACAGATAAACGCCTAGCACTAGCCGCCGCCGATAGGCGGTATAATTGTTACCGTGTCACCTTCGTTTAAGACCTGCTCAAAGGTGGCATCCTTCTGATTCACGACCAGTATCATTACGTCATCTACGGTAATCCCCAAAATCGTCAGCAAATCGGTAACCCGTGAGCCGCTTTGCAGTTCAATTGGCTCCCTTGGCAAACGGTCTTTGCGGAGCGTGGCGAATAATTCTACTTCCACAAACATGGGGGCGCACCCGGTCATTCGTAATTCTTCGAGGAGTCGCCGATTATGCATGCGGCGGCGCATTACCTTAAAACGCCACAACCCCCTGAACTATTCAAGGTGTCGGGGAGATTCTCTAACAATGTATTGCTAAAAGCGGAATGAATTATCGGCAGCGTAAGCGTGCACTGTCTGAATGCATTAGGGAACGTTAAGAAAGAACAGCGCCATAAGTAGGTTGCTCACGATTGCGCCCAACTGCAGGGTGCCATCGAATCGCTATTAATTAAGAATAATTTTCGGTTCTTTCTTTACGAGCCCTTATGCGTGAGTTTGCACGATGGAGTCGCCGATTATTCATGCAGCCACAGGTCGCCGTGAATCAACCCGATCTCTGAATTATTCAGCAAGCCAGCCCAGGTTCAGCTCGACCAGTTTGGCGCGCTTCGGTCTGCCCTGTGCGTCCCATCCTGACATGTCGTAGTAAAGGTCGATGGCATTCTGCATTTCTTCCGGTTCGATTCGGCGGCCCTTGAGCGGTCCGCCAGGCATCTTTTCATGCCAGCGGCGAATCAGCCGATCATCATTTGGCGTAAATCCTTCGCGGTTGTTGAATATCCGCGCCATCACCAGGGATCGTTCGGTGGCCATTAAAATCTCATAGAGGCTGGTTTCCCACCCGGTTATGGCGCCGACCGCATCCACCAGGCGCGGAAAGGTCATGGCGTGAATCGGAACCGAACAGAAGTTGCACAGGCCCAGCAGGTTGTTGATGCCCCATGCTTTCTGGCCCAAAAAGAAGAATCTTACCTTGGCATCATTGGTTTCCAGTGGTTCAACCGGATCCAGGATGCCGATCGCGTGCAGCTTGCTGACACCATCGCCTTGAAAAGCGACATCGTGGGGCGTCTCGATGTGATCGGCGCCGGTGGCCGATACGGCAAACCCCATGGCCATGCCGGTCTTTCCCCTGCCATCGTGAAAGGCCAATTCATTGCCCTTGATATGAAAGGCATATTGGGAAGCTTCCTTACCGATTTCATCAGCAGCCTTTTTGACGCCTTTGGACAGGATCGCCCCGATTCCCCGGCGATGGGCAATTTCCTCGACGAGCCAGACCATAGCGTCAGCATCCCCGAAGTTGAGTGTGCGGCCGCCGGTGTCGGCTTCGGTGAGGATGCCATTCTCGAAGCATTCCATGGCAAAGGCGACGACGCCCCCGACTGAAATGACATCCATTCCCAACAGATTGCACAATTGATTGCCCCGGGCCACGGCCGGCAGGTCATCGATCCCGCACATGGATCCCAGAGCAGCCAGGGCCTCATATTCCGCCCCGCCAAAGCGTTTGTCCAGGGGGTATTTGCCGTCCTGCTGGGCAACTCGGCGCTTGCAGCGCACGGCGCAGGCCCAGCAGGTGCCGCTGGAGTCAAAAATGGTTTCATGGTAATTGGGGGCGGCCAGCTTATCGGCGCCCTCAAAGACACCTTCCTTGAAATTACGCGTGGGCAGAATACCCGAATCGTTGAGGCCTTTTACCAGACCGGGTGTGCCGAACTTGGTCAGACCAATATTGGGCGGGTGGCTTTTAATGCGCTGGTTATGCCATCGGCCGATCTCCTTGACCTTGTCCGGTTCGGCCATTTCCATTTTGTTGGTTCCGCGCACGGCTATGGCCTTAAGGTTTTTCGATCCCATCACCGCGCCCATGCCGGTGCGCCCGTTAAAATGCTCCATGTCGTTCGCCACGCAGGCAAACGGCACCATCTGTTCGCCGGCCGGTCCGATGGAGGCCACCCGCACCCGTTTTTCGTTAAGCTCCTGGCGCAGCCTTTCAAGGGTTTCCCAGTTGTCCGTTCCCCAGATGCTGGCAGCATCGCGGATTTCAACCTCACTGTTGTGAATCCAGATGTAGGCCGGTTTGGGCGCACGGCCCTGAATGACGATGGCGTCAAAGCCGGCAAACTTGATTTCGGGTGCCCAGTAGCCTCCGGCCTCAGCCTCCCCGTAACCGCCCGTATGCGGTGACTTGGCAGCCACGGTAAACCGGTTAAATCCTGACAGGGGCGCGCCGCAAACAACACTGCAGGCAAACACCAGGACATTGTCTTCCGATAGCGGATCGGTTCCGGGCTTGAGATGTTTTAAAAGATAATAGGATGCCAGTGCTGAGCCCCCCATGTAGGTGCGGTACCATTGTTCGCTCGGCTCCTCGACGTCCCATGAGGAGTCGGTAAGATCAACGTGTAAGATTTTTCCATTATAACCAAAAGGCATACCCGATTCTCCTTATGCTACGTTTAATTATCGGAAATGTAGTAATTGCCGGTTGAATCCGCGGCTTCTTTAAATTCGTCAAATTTTCGCACCGATCCCGCCAGATTTTGTTTGACATCATTCCACATGTCATGTTGGGACCCGACTTTGTCGATCCACTGCGCTTTTTCATCCGATGATAGACGGTGGAGCACAATACCCGCCTTTGACATCTGCATCTCGGCATGGGCGCGCGCCGACGGCACCTTGGCGTGGTTCTGCCGCATGGTCATTTCACTGGCAAATTCGATTGCTTCCTTCAGGGGCTGCGAAAGCCGGTTGAACCATTCAAGGCTGCAAAAGTAAATCTGGGCATCATGCACGATATCGGTGTACGTGATATGGGAAAGCAGGTCTTTGAATCCGAACACGTAAAGCGCTCCAACGGCGGGATCCAGGGCATCTACATACCCGCTCCGAATGGCGGTGGCCGCTTCCACCCATTCCACGAGCGTGGGATTGGCCCCCAGGCGCTGGTAAACCCGCTGTAGCATTTTCGAGTTCGGAATTCGGAATTTAATCCCGCGCATCTGCCCGGGGGTTTTGATGGGTTCCTTAAAGCTTTTGCCAAGGGCCGTGGTGCGTGGATCGATACACGGATACCACAGTGGCTTAAATCCCCTGGACTCGATCCTGGGATGGATCTCTTTTTTCCAGATCGTTGAAGTCACCAGGTTAACAAAATTTTGATTTTCACTGCACCAGTAAGGGATGTTGATCAAGTCGACCTCGGGCACAAAGGGCGCAAAATTGGATATGGAGGACTGTCCAGCCTCGATCGTCCCTTTCTGCACCTTGCGGGCCAGCGCCCCACTGGCGCCCACCTGGCCGCCGTATGCCAATTTTACATAGATTTTACCGCGGCTCGTATTTTGTATATTCTCCTTGAATTCGAGCTGCATGATCGGGTAGCTGCGTGAAACGCCAAGGCCATAGGCTGTACCCAAAATCATGCTGTGCGCGGCGGCAGCTTTGAGTTCCGCCTCTTTACGAACAACCTGAGCAGAGGCTTCTTCGGCGCCCAAAGCACCTTTTGCAAACGCTGCCATTGCGGCGGTAACACCGAAACCGGCACTCAATTTAAGGAAGCGACGGCGCTCGGTTGACGTAAGACCTGTCGGTTTGCAGTCTTTTTTCATTGTTCCGGATCCATTCTAAGGTTGTGAGGGAACACATTGCATGCCTCCCCCATTGTTGTAGAAAAAAGTTTAGCGTCTCCATCTGCAACGGATCATTTTATCAACCAGAGCGAAAACCACGGAAAATAACCCAGAAGAATAACAACAACGAGCATGGTCAGAACGAAGGGGATAACATATCTTGAAATGGCGATGATCGGCACCTGGGTAACCCCGGAAACCACGAAAAGGTTTAAACCCAACGGCGGTGTGATAAAACCGATGCCCAAGGCCGAGACCATGAAGATACAAAAATGGACCTCGTTCATACCGATTTCCTGGGCCAAAGGCAGCAACAGCGGCGCCAGAATCACGATGTTGGGAGTCGTTTCCATAACACAGCCGGCAATCATGAGAATGGCGATCATGATAAGAATAATCAAATAGGGATTGCTTGTCAGGGATGTCATGAAGCCCACGAACGCCTGTGGAACCTGCAAGCTGGCCAGGGTTTGGGCCAGCGGCAGGCTCATGGCGATAATCGGTACAATGACACCGCTGACTTTGGCGGACGTTTCCAATATCTTCGGAATATCACTGAGCTTCAGGGTCCGCTGCAAGAAACCGATAATCACCGTGCTGAGCGCCGCCACGGCCGCGCTTTCGGTGGGTGTAAAAATGCCCGAGTAGATGCCGCCCAAAATGATGACCGGGATGAGGAGCGCAAAGCGTCCGTCGTATACGGTTTTCAGCCAGTATCCAAGGTCAAAACCCGCGGTACTGTTTTCGTAACCTCTAAAACGGTTTACAATCGCATTGGCTACCATGATCGAGAGCAAAATCATCACACCGGGAATGGCGGCGGCCAGAAACAGGGTGGATGCACTGACACCCAACACCAGCCCGATGATGATATACGATATCGATGGCGGGATTAAAATCCCGGTGCACGCTCCGGCCGCGACCAGCGCGCAGGCATAGGGCTTGGGATAGCCCTTGGCCGCCAGACGGTCGATGGTGATTCTGCCGATGGCGGCCGCGTCGGCCGCATCCGAACCGCTGATGCAGGCAAAAAACCCGCAGCCCAGCACGGTCGATGTGCCCAACCCGGATCGGCGCGCGCCCATGGTGGCTTCGGCCACGTCCAACAGCTTACCGGACAAACCGGTCCGCACCAGAATGTCGCCGGTCAGAATAAACAGGGGCACCGCAATCAGTGCGAATGAATCGATTCCATCGAACAACGCCTCCCCCAGCAGGGTCGGTGGCAAGACTTCTGTTAACAGCAGCATGGTAAACGATCCGATGCCGATGACGACCCAGATGCGGACGGCCAGTAAAATCAGGACGACCATCAATATCAAAGGTATGAAAAACCCCCATCCGAGAATGACCTCTTCCTGTTGCATTAGATATTGTTGCAGCATGTGTAGACTCCTAGTCGAAAAGTTTCTTACCCTTGTATATCGGACGACCGGCCTTGAGGTCGGAAACATCCCGGATGATGGACTGGATCAGCCGCGCAATCATCATGGCGAACCCGAGCGGTACGGCCGCCAGAAACCAGGCCAGACTGATGCGCAGGCCATGGGTAACCGAACCGAATTTGAGCGAGACCAGAACAGACTCCAGGGACCACCAGAAGGCCAGAACGGCCAGCACAATCGTAATTATATCGCCGAAAATCATGATCACGGCACGCCATTTTTCGCTGACCATTGGCAGGATTAAATCGATGCGAATGTGAGCGCGCTCTTTGATGGCCGCCGATGCGCCGATCCAGGAAACATAAATAAAGGCATAGCGAGCCATTTCTTCGGCCCAGATCGAAGAATAGCTGAGTGCAAATCTCCGGAACACTTCCATGAAGATCGTGACCACGATCAGGGCATAAAGGGGCAACAGAAGCCACCGCTCGCCGTTTTCATCGATATTGTGGAGTATATTTTGAATCGTCATGCGTTCACATCCTTGTTATTATAGATGTTACCGGTGATGCAGTCGGTGGCACCGCTGCGGTCAGCGGTGCCATCGTCACCATTAGTAAGCCTATACGTCATGTACGTAAAAACGCCCCATGGTATTGGCAGCTTTTTCAAAACTGTCAAATTTGCTCAGGGTACCGGCCAGTTCTTTTTTGAAACTATCCCATTGGGGCAATTGGGCACCGGCTTTTTCCACCCACTGCCTCTTTTCGCTTGCGGTCGGTACGTAAAATTGAACACCGGCCGCGGCCAGTTCGGCCATGGCATAAGCGCGGGCAGCCGGGACTTTGGCCAGGTTCTGCTGCATGGTGATTTCACTGGCAAACTCGACGCCCTCCTGCAACTTTTTCGACAAGCCGTTAAACCATTCCAGGTTACAGGAGTAAACCTGGCTGTCGGGCACGGCTCCGTTGAAGGTCACCCAGTCCAACACGTCCTTGAACCCGAAAACATGCAGTGCTTCAACCGAAGGATCCAGGGCATCGGCCACGCCCTGTTTGATGGCCGAAGAGGTTTCGCCCCAGGCGACCGGGGTCGGATTGGCGCCCAATAATTGATAGAACTGGGCCAGAATCTTGGACCCGGGTACGCGGAACTTGACGCCCTTCATCTGGTCGGGTGTCTTGATAGGACCGGCAATTCCCTTGCGGGTGGCCACCACGCGTGGATCGATGACGACGTACCACAGGACCTTAAAGCCTTTGGCGGCCACCTTGGGATTGACTTCATTGCGCCAGGTCTCGGAATTGACCAGGTTGACAAATTTTTGATTTTCACCGCACCAGTAAGGAATATTGATTAAGTCCACCACCGGGGCAAAAGGCGCAAAGTTGGAAATCGAATGCTGGGCGGCCTGGATGGTGCCGCCTTGCACCTTTTGGGCCAGCGCCGAGCCCGCGCCAAGCTGGCCGCCGGGTGCCAGTTTGACATAAATCTGTCCATTGGTGCAGTTCTGAATATTTTCTTTCATGTCCAGTTGCATGATGGGATAGCTGCGCGATGCCCCCAATATGTATGCGGTAGCGATATTCATCGTATATTTGGCCTGTTTTTTGCGCATGGTCTCTTCCCTGGCGACCTGCGCGCTGGCCTCTTTGGAATGCAATACGCCGCTGAACAGCGCTACCGTGGCAGCCGTAAACCCGAATTTGGCGGTCAATTCCATAAAACGCCGCCGCTCAATCTCTTTGGGACCCGATTTTTTTTGTTCGTCATTCTCCATTTTTTCACCTCTTTTCTGTCTGTGTTAAATGCAATTTTTCAGCCGTTTCACGCTTCAAGGCAGCAATGATCAACAGGATGCAAGATCCGAACAGCATGAGAAACTCGGCCAGACTCCCCAGATGGGGGAGACTCAGGCCATATGCGATATTGACTTTACCCACGATCACGTTGATAAAGTACAGGGCGAACAGAAGAAAGCAGACATATAGCCAATTTTTTTCCCCTGTGCCAATTTTCCGCTTGATTGTTGGTGCGATCATGGGTCTTTACCTCCATGTGGATTCCGGGTCTAAACCTTAGACACCGGTGTTACTTGATAATCTTATACATGGCATTACAGTCTTCCTTGCCATATCCGGCACTGCTGGCCGCTTTGAGGTACCCGAGGGCCACCTGCATGGTTTTGGGGCTCAACCCCCAGGCCTCCGCCATCTCGCATCCCAGGCGGACATCCTTTAAAGCCAGGTCCAGACCGAATCGGCTGGCAAAATCTTTTTCGGCAAGCCAGGGCCCGCGCACGTCCATCTGAAAACTCTTGGCACCGGTGTCACCCAACAGTTCCAGCAGGAACCTGGGCTCGATACCGGCTTTTTCACCGATCCGCATACCTTCGGCCAACACGGCCAGATTGGTCATTCCGATCATATTGCTGATCAGTTTCAGTGCACAGGCGGCTTCCACATCACCCATGTAGTAAACCGGATTGCCGATAATTTCAAGTACCGGTTTTAACTCCTCGAATACTTTTTTATCGCCGCCGGCAAAGATCGGCTCTTCGGCTGTTTCAGCCTGGGCAGGGGTTTTGCCCAATGGGCATTCGAGAAATTTCACGCCTTGCGCTTCAGCCGCGTCGGAAAGCTTGCGGGACGTTTGCGGATCGATGGTGCTGACATCGATATAGACAGCGCCCGGTTTCATCGCCTTGAGCAAGCCGTTTTCGCCCAGCATGGTCTCTTCCAGGTGCTGGGGCAGCGGCAGGCTGGTAAAGACGACATCGGCCGCCGCCAGCTCCTGCAGCTTGGCAGCTGCGTTGCCGGTGCTCCCCGCTTCCAGGGTTCGCTTTACTGCCCCGGGGTTCAGGTCGAATACCAGGGTTTGCTTGCCGGCACGGATCAGGTTGCGTGCCAGGCCGCCTCCCATGGCCCCCACACCGATAAATCCAAATAACATAGTGTCACCTCCTGCGTAAGGGTGATACCCTCATATGCGTTAAATAGTTTTGTGGAAATGCAAATGCATCTTACATACTGTGCAGGAATCTCAAAAAGATGAACGTCGAACATCGAACATCGAACGTCCAACATCGAATTCGAACTGAACATCGAGCACCTAATTTACAATTCGATACCCATTTAATTTTTTCCAATCGCTTCAAAGCCAGTAATGAATACATCAACTAATTTTTCTATTTTCTCTCAACAATCTTTATGATTCACTGCGATTATTTGTGAACCTTTTATTAGATGAATTTCTCGAAGTTTTCATAAGACGTCTGTAGTTCATCTTTTTCATTCATGATTCGATGTTGAATGTTCGATGTTCGATGTTCATTTTTCTCCGTTCACTTTCACATACCCGGATCGAAATAAAGAACTTAACGCATGTGGGTATCAGCCCTCGATTTAAAGTTAGGCGCTCTCGTAAAGTTTGGTCAGCACAAACTCTTCATGCCCGAGCACTTCATTGGCGGTCAGGCGGCCGTTGCAGGTCCGCACGAGCATGTCGAGCAGGTTGTCCCCCGATTCATCCAGGGTCATCTCTCCCCGCAGGATGGCCGAGCAGTCATAATCGATGTGCTCGGACATGTCTCCGGCCGTGCGCGGATTGGCCGTCAGTTTTATCACCGGTTCGATGGGATTTCCGATGATATTTCCCTGGCCGGTTGGGAAGAAATGGGCCACGTAGCCGCCGGCGGCCCACAGGGTAACGGCCTCGGCCGCTGCCGAAGACGTGTCCATGTACCACAGGCCCGGACCCGTGGGCGTTTCGGCTTTGTCCAGCACACCCACGTACTTGCACTGCTTGCCGATCTTTTGCATGTTGCCGAAGGCTTTTTCCTCGATGGTGGTCAGGCCGCCGGCGATATTGCCCTTGGTGGGCTGGCTGCCCGACAGGTCATCGGTTTTGTAGCGCTCGATCATTGCCTGATATTTGTCGAAGGTGGCCATGAACTGTTCGGCAGCCTCCGGTGTGGCGGCGCGCGCTTTGACTTCCCGTTCGGCCCCGGTAATCTCGCTGGTCTCGCCAAAGGACAGGGTGGCGCCCATGGCTTCGAGCTTGTCAAAGGCATTGCCAACGGTGGGGTTTGATGCAAGGCCGCTGGTGGTGTCGGATTCACCGCACTTGGTGGAAACCCAGATCTCGCTCAAATCGCACTCTTCACGCCGCAGTTCACTGGCCCAGTGCATGTACTCTTTGGCTTTCCAGCTGGCCATTTCCACGGTCTTGATTTCACCGTGGCGTTCGATACTAAAACCGGTGACGGGTTTGCCGGTTTTGGCGATGCCATCGACGATGAGGTTGGTCCATTGCGGTTCGATGCCGATGACGACCACCGCAGCCACATTGGGGTTGGCGCCGGTACCGATCAGGGTGCGAAAGAACAGTTCCAGATCCTCACCGAACTGCAGGCGCCCGTATGCATGCGGAAGCGCCTTGCAGCCTTTGGTATTATGGGCCACTTTTTCGCAGGCCGAGTTGCTCAAATCGTCCAGGGGTAGAATGATGACATGGTTGCGGATGCCCACGCGCCCATTTTCTCGTCTGTAGGCCATTACTTTGGGATTGCTCATGGTTACCACCTCCTTGTCTTCAGATTTTGGGTGTGGACGTGACCACCCTTTTTGATGTCCGCCACGACCCTTCCAATGTCAGCGCCGTATTTGATTACGGATTCGTCCACCTTGTGGTCGATCATGGCGATTTTGTGACCCAGGGGGATATCGTCCAGTACTTTCACGTCGACCGGTTCCTGGGAATCCATGTACAGTCCCTCGGCCGTTTCACCGGCCTTGACGTCGACGGTGGCGACACCGACACTGTCTGATTTTTCATGAACCAAAAATTGAATCATCGCGATGACTCCTTCCTTAATTTAGTTTACGTTAAATATACCGGCCCTGTGGTTATGGACGGGCTACACGTGGTAAAAATATGTCGTATTGGCATTGGGGACCACGGCGATGCGCGGCCGGTCCTTGGAGGCATGCACCCATTCACCCACGATCACCGTCGGGTCGGCAGCCCGCAGTTGGCATTTGCTGAGGATCCCGGGATCGATATCCGAGAATACGGCCACATCGAAGTCGACCAGGGTTCGACCGAACAGGTAAGCCTTGTGGGCGCCCATCTTAAACCCGGTTTTTTGAAAATCGCTGAGAACCTCTTGCGGGGTCGTAAACCGGGAAACGTAATCAAAGTAGATGTCGTCCCCGACACCCTGGGGCGAGGCGGCCAGAAGCAGGATATGTCCCCCCGGTCTGAGCGCCTGGGAGGCAAGATTGAGCCCCTTTTGCGCCTGATACAGACAGATATCCTTGGGATGGCCGCCGCAGGATGCGATCACGATGTCGAATTTTTCACCGATGCCCACACCGTAAAGGGCCGAACAGGTCGCAGCCCCCTTTTGGAGCACCGCCAGGGGTTGGCCGGCCAGTATTTGGACGATGTTCTTTTCGGCATTGAGAACGACGTTGAGCGCCAGTTGGATGCCGACCATTTCACCGGCTTCGTTGAGATCCTCGCGCACGGGATTTCCCGCTATGCGCCCGACCCGGGCCCCCTCGTGAAACATGAGGCTGTGATTGTGCTCGATGGTATCCCATGCCGCACACCCAATTACCACGCCTTTGGCGCCGCCGGTAAATCCGACAAACTGGTGGGGGTCGATCTGGCCGATAACGATCTTAAAATCGGCGCCGGCAAAATCAGCATTGATCCGCACCGGTGTCTTGCGGGCGCTCAGGCCATAGTCCACCATAGGATTGTGCAGGGCGTCGTGGGCGATAACCCGGCAGCCCGAAGCAATGGCGCCGGGAACGACCCGCTCCCGCCCCCGGTCATCCAGCGGGGGGTGCAACCCACCACCGATCACAATGGTGATCGCGGAGGTATTCAAGGCCGGCAGGGCTTCGCGAATCTTTTCCAGGATCACCGGCAGAATCGGTTCCAACGGAAACGGTCTGGTTTCATCCGGCACGGCAATGGCAATCGATGCGGGTTGGGCCCGCCGCAGCATTTGCCCGAACGATTCACACCCCAGAGGATCGCTGAGCGCTTTCTCTAATGCGTCTGCAATCGATCCAACCACAGGGAGTTCGGCCGGCTTTAATAGCGTAACATCAGCCCGGTCCGGAATCCGGATCAGTTTCCGGCCATCGCCGTACTTGAGTTCTATCTCCACGTCATAGCCCGCAATCTTTCGAGGTTTTCGACTATCGGTATTCAGCAAGGTCCATGCCACCCGTACCTTTGTCCATATCTTATTGTTATTTATATATTTTATTTTTAGGCTGGACAAATCGGGAAAAAATTGGTGCCAGATTTTAGGCGCCGTGACCAATATTGGTCGTAATTTTCGGAGAAAATGCATTGGGATGATAGAAATTTGTAAAACTCGAAAATCTGGTCCTGGGGGTCCGCAAGATTTACTATTCGGGTGAGTCGATCACAGGCACCGGTTGGATAGGGCGGCAAACCCCAATGTGGTTTTGACCGTTTCATAGCGAATGTCAGAAATCTGTTCCGATTGACGTTGTTATAAAATCCCCCTGTCCCCCTTTGATCAAAGGGGGAACCCAGCAAAGCAGGTATGGGTCTCAATCACCGGTATTCACAAAAAGCGATGCCGGTGGGTAAGCGTTCCCTCTTTATAAAAAGGGGGCCAGGGGAGATTTTCAACTGGCGCATAGTCCTTTCAACCGGAACATAATTATGACAACCACCATAGAGTTCAACAACACCGTAGTTATGGTGGTTGTCAAAAATATGTGCCGTTTAGATAGATCGTACGCCAGTTGAAAAGCAAGCCGGAACAATTATGGAAATGTTCGGAGTGCGGAGTTATTGATAAAAAAATTTTAGAGCGTTTGGATAATTAGATGTTATCGACAATACACACAAAACTTAAAAAACTAACCATATCGAAACGTTATTCTGACAAACGCTCTAGCTGCACGAACAAGGGATCGATTTTCAAACTCAAACGAATCTGACAGCCCAAGCACCTGATCGTTCATCGACCTTCATCTTTGGGCCGATTTAGACACAGGTTGCAATTAAAAAAATTTTCACATATGAAGGGTTGCAGAATGTGGAAGCATTGCAGACCCGGCCCGAACATCGCGGTCTGCCGATCGGGTCTTCCACACACCAGCTTTGGGTAGCCATTGCAAAAGAAAAGCAATTGAACATGAATTGGGGTAGCATTACCACTGGAAAGGTGCCCAATATCGGTCACTTTGTTTATATACGGGCACTCAAATTCTGCTGTGGATATTCGATAATTTAGCTTGGCCATTCATTACGGATGCTTAAAATGCTTCACGCGAGCGGCATATCCGGTGCACAAACGGATTGGATTCGTGTGCCGCTTGATCTATTTACCATTTTGCAAAGGAGGTGCGTTGTGAAGAATTTCGTCATTGCCGTCAGCTGTATGGTTGCTGTTCTGGCCTTCAATTCCCCGGCGCTGGCCGATAGCTATCCGACCAAAACGATCACCTACCAGATACCATTCAATCCGGGCGGCCAGTCCGACCTGGAAGCCCGCCGGCAGCAGCCTTTGCTGGAAAAGGACCTGGGCGTCAAGGTTGTGATTCAATACAAACCCGGCGGTGGCGGATCGGTGGGTTGGGCCAACATGGTCAACAAGAAGCCCAACGGGTATTTCATATCCGGCATCAACATTCCGCACATTGTCTTACAGCCCCTGGCCCGGGGACAGGCCGGCTACCAAACCGAGCAACTCGAACCCATTGCGCTGTTTCAGGCCACGCCGATCGGTCTGGCGGTGCTGAAGACATCCAAGTTCAAAAACCTCCGGGACCTCATCGGGTATGCCAAAAAAAACCCCGGGGCCATCACCTGCGGTGGTTCCGGTACATGGTCAGGTCACCACATTGCGCACCTTCAGTTTCAAAAACTCGCCGGCATAGAGATGACCTACATCCCTTCGAAAGGGGCGGCCCCCAGTGTGGCGTCATTTTTAGGCGGACATGTCCAGGCCCTGTGGGCGAATTCCAACGACCTCTTTCAGCACAAGGATAAAATCCGCGTTCTGGGTTTCGGGACCGAAGCGCCTTTCCCGCCCATGCCTGACGTGCTTACGTTTAAAAGCCAGGGCTTTAATCTGCTGGCCTCCATCGACCGTGGCGCCGGCGCACCTCCGGGAACCCCGACCGCGATCATCAAACGTCTGGAAACTGCGTTCCTGTCGATAGCCAACGATCCCAAGATCAAGGCCAAGATGCTCCAGGACGGATTCGTTCCCATCGCCATGGATGCGGCCCAGTCCAAAGCCTATATTATGGAAAAGGTAAAGGAGTGGGCACCGGTGGTAAAAGAATTTAAAAAGTAAACCCTTGAGATCCGGGAGCGTTACCTGCCTGGCCCCCGACAAAAGCCTGAGTGGAACCGATGATAGAATCTGCAATTTCCGGTTTAGCGCACGTCTTTGAGCTGTATAATTTCATTTTCCTTTTCGTCGGCGTGATCATGGGCATCGTTTTCGGTGCCCTGCCCGGTCTGACGGCCACCATGGGCCTGGCGCTGCTGGTACCGTTTACTTTTACCATGTCGCCGGCCAGCGGTTTGATCATGCTGGCCGGCATTTATGTGGGTTCGATGTATGGCGACGCCATCCCTGCCATTCTGATCAACACCCCGGGAACACCGGCTGCCATCGCGACCACCTTCGACGGTTTTCCACTGGCCAAAAAAGGCATGGCGCAGCACGGGTTGGTGGCCGCGGCGGTGGCTTCGGCCTTCGGATCACTGGTTGCCAACGTGGTCCTGGCCACTGCGGCCCCGCCGCTGGCCGAAGCCTCGCTGAAATTTGGTCCTCCCGAATACTTCTGGCTCGGTATTTTCGGTTTGACCATTATCGCCACCCTGTCCTCGGGATTTATTTTCAAAGGGCTTCTGGCCGGGGCTATCGGCCTGGTCCTCAGCACCGTGGGCATGGCGCCCCTGGGCGGGGATGTCCGCTTGACGTTCGGCTTTCCCGAACTTCAGGCCGGCGTGGAGCTGATCGTTGCCCTGATCGGGTTTTTCTGCCTGCCCGAGATTCTCAGCAGCGTCATCGGCCAGCGCCGTGAGTCCTATACGTCCAAAAAGGTCGTTCCCAGGCTCTCGGTTGTGGGCGAAGTCATCGGTTCCCTTTTCAAACGGCCCTTCCTCATGCTGCGCTCGGCCGCTATCGGAACCATCATCGGCTTTGCCCCGGGGGCCGGCGGCAATATCGCCAGCATGGTCTCGTACAACGAGGCCTGCCGCTGGGACAAGCATCCCGAAGAGTTCGGCAAGGGTACCATCAAGGGCGTAGCCGCCTCGGAAGCCGCCAACAGTGCCATGGCGCCGGGCTCGTTGATTCCGCTGCTGACACTGGGTATTCCGGGCTCCCCGCCCGCGGCCGTGATTCTGGGCGCCTTGATGCTCCACGGTATGAAACCCGGACCCGAGTTGTTTACCGCCTATGCCGATGTCACCTTCGCCTTTATAATGGCCCTTCTGGTGGCCGCATTCATGGTGACGTTGATCGGATGCTTCGGTTCTTTTGTCTATGCCCGGATAATCAATATCCCGGCCCGCTTATTAGCGCCGGCCATTGTTTTTATGACCGTCCTGGGATCCTACGCCATTCGAAACAACATGCTCGACGTATGGATCATGTTCATTTTCGGCATCATCGGGTATCTGAGCAACAAGCTCAAATTTCACCCGGCCCCCATCGTCCTGGGACTTATTCTGGGGCCCTTTGTCGAGGAAGGGCTGGTACAATCCATGCTGGCCGGCAGGGCCGCCGGGGGGGTTGTGGCATACATGGTTTTTAGACCCATATCACTGGTGCTCATCAGCATGAGCCTCATGTCGGCCCTGTGGCCGTTGTTCGCCGCCTGGCGCACCCGCAAGCGCCGATCAGTCTCGGAGGAATCGTAAACCGGCATGCTTAACGCGGATCTTTTTATCGGTATTTTCGGAATGTTGTTCGGCGCTTTTATCTTCGCCTTTACGCGCGATCTGAGCAGCCTGGGAGGGGTGTTTCTGGATGCGGTACTGGTGGCGATATTTTTCCTATCATTCATTATGGTAGTGAAAAGTTGGTTAAGGCCTGAAAAACTGGCCATTTTCGATTCGGTCGTGGAACGCAACAACGTCCTGATCGGGATCGTTATCCTGCTGCTCTATCTTATGCTCCTGCCCGTCATCGGCTTTTTGCCGTCAAGCTACATCTTTTACCTGTGTTTTAACCTCTATTTGGCCGAAGACCGCTGGTCGCGGCGCAACCTTCTCCAGTCGGCCGTGCTAAGCGTGGTGGTCGTCTCGGTCTTCTATATGATGTTCTATTATTTCCTCGGGGTTCCGCTTCCGCAGGGAGCTCTGTTTGAATCCTAGAGCGTTTGTCAGAAAAACGTTCCGTTAACCAATGCTTTACAAAGTTGTGAATTTTGAGCTTTAAAGGCAAGATACTGGATACTAGAAACTGGAAACTGGATCGATGGTTCGCTGCGCTCATTCTTTTAAATAACGGATAGAATTCCTTGATCCAGCGACCAGGATCCAGAATCCAGCATCCGGAATGTTCGATCTAATTATGTATATTATCAATAAAAAAACCTTGACCCATTCGGAATGAATTTATGCCAAGCGGTATGACTCGCCCACGGTCCACCTAAACGGAACCTATTTTTGACAACTGCTATTAACTCCAGCCCGGACATTGCACGCATGGGTGACGTTTATTGCCAATTGCTGAACAGATAGCATGCAGTGTTCGGGATAGAGCCATTTAATGGCCGGGTCACATACCGCCGATGGAGACGTGCTTGGTCTCCAGAAAAGCATCCAGGCCCTCGGTTCCGAGCTCGCGTCCCCAACCGCTTTGTTTGAATTCACCGAAAGGGCAATTGCTCATTGTTGGCGCGCCGTCGTTAATACCGAGCGTTCCGGCTTCGATCGATTCGGCCAGCCGAAAAAATCGATTCAGGTTGCTTGTAAAGGCGTAGGCGGAAAGTCCAAACTCGCTCGCATTGGCCTTTTCGATGGCCTCTGCTTCGCTTTCAAAGGCACACACCGAAGCCACCGGCGCAAAAATCTCCGTATGCATGCAAGCCGCATCAGCGGAAACATCCGCGAGCACAGTCGGCTCGATGAACGACCCTTTATGGCCCCATCGCCGCCCCCCGCACAACACGCGCGCCCCTTTGGAAGTGGCGTCCTCGATAAACGCCAGTGTATTTTCCAGAGCCTCCATGTCAATCAGCGGTCCGACCTCGACCCCGTCTTCCAGTCCGCTGCCCACCTTCATATCCTTTACCCTGGCGACGAAGGTTTCCAGGAAACGTTCGTAAATCGGCCGCTGGACATAGATTCGATTGGCGGCAATGCAAGACTGGCCGGTATTGCGAAATTTTGCCATCAGCACGCCCTCGATGGCCGTGTCAAAGTCGGTATCGGCAAAAACCAGCACCGGAGCGTTTCCGCCGAGCTCAAGCGACAGCTTTGTCAGGGTTTCCGCGGCGCCCTTGACGAGCTGCTTTCCAACCGGGGTGGAACCGGTAAAGGTGATTTTACGACAGATGGGGTTTTCGAGCAGTTCGGCCCCGATCTGAGCGGCCTGACCGTTCACAATCTGAAACACACCGGGTGGCAGACCGGCCGCTTCAACGCACCTGGCCAGTTCGACGGCAGAGATAGGCGTTGCACTGGCCGGCTTGGCAACGACCGGGCATCCGGCGGCCAGCGCCGGCGCCATTTTCCGCACCAGCAGTGCCAGCGGGAAATTCCAGGGGGCAATCGCTCCCACCACGCCGATCGGTTGTTTCAGAACCAGGTGCCGCTTGGCCCGGACCTGGGGGGACACCACCCGACCGTAAGCGCGCCGGGCTTCTTCGGCAAACCAGCGCAGGTGGTCAATGCTCATGGCGACCTCGCCTTTGCTCTGGGCTATGGGTTTGCCGTTTTCCATCGTAATAACACGGGCAATGTGGTCGGCACGCTTTGTAAGTTCGCGGGCAATCGCCAGCAGAAAATCGCCGCGCTCCATGGCCGTCAAGGCGCGCCATTGGTCCAGGCCGGCCTGTGCATTTTCGAGCGCACCTGCGACCTGATTCCGATCGACTGTGGCCACCTCGGCGTATACCTCACCGTCGGCAGGGTTGACCACCGGCAGCGATTGTCTTCCTTCTACCCAGTTTCCGTTGATATATAGGGGATGTTTTTGCATTTGATTCTGCTCCTTATCTTTATATTTAAAAGTCTCAAATTTTTTTTTGTACCAATTATGCCGTACAGGGATTATAAAGCTAAATAACAAACCGACTGAACATCGAACATCGAACGCCCAACGTCGAACATCGAATAATGATGTCGCTTCGCTCCACCAAAATTTTTATAAAACTCTGATTAGAATATGCTATTTATTATCCGTGCAAATCTGTGTTAATCTATGTCCTAATTTTTCAAAAATGGCAGAATTCCTCGATCCGATATCTAATATCAAATATCCAAAATCGGGCTTTTACGGCTCCGAACAATCTATTACTTCAGTTTTTCACATTCAAAATTCGAAGTTGGACGTTCAAATGTCTTTAGACCACGTCTTCAGCGTGGTTCGATGTTCATTTTTTAGTCGAAATCCGATAGTTTCACGGCTTAAGATTTAGAGGGTTTGTCAGAATAACGTTCCGATATGGACAGCTTTCGAGTTTTGCGTCGGTTGTCGATAACGTCTAATCTGGCCTGATCAAAACGCTCTGAAAGTTTTTTATCATTAAAAAACTGTACTGAGGATGAGTAGATAATCCCAATGGTATTCAGCTGATCGACCGTAGCTCACAGATTAACTAAAAAAGATAGAATTCCTTTCCCCAATTTCAAATTTCCAGTTTCAAGTTTCAAATATTAGACAGCGCGCAAGCGCTTCCACAACCCTGGCCCAGAACTGGGTACCGATCGGATCTCGAATTATCGGAGCAATGAAAATGATCTTGACATAACCACCCCGTTTTTCGCCTGAGCACCAGGG
>Ga0126335_1000246_pt1 | contig 25457 bp, 25 predicted proteins | sample OlaspJWI45metaG_FD_108409 | JGI IMG/M metagenome (GOLD analysis project Ga0126335, IMG submission 108409) | Marine gutless worms symbiont microbial communities from Oahu, Hawaii - Olavius sp. 1 OAHU.JWI-45 metaG | ecosystem: Host-associated > Annelida > Digestive system > Unclassified | place... | reverse complement strand
GCCAGTCCGATGTCATGGTCATTGCCGGCACCATGACCAAAAAAATGGCGCCGCTTGTCAAAAGGCTTTACGATCAGATGCCGGATCCCAGGTGGGTCATCGCCTACGGCGGTTGTGCGTCATGCGGCGGCCCTTATAATACGTATGCGGTCGTGCAAGGGACGCATTATGTGGTACCGGTAGACGTTTATATACCCGGGTGCCCGCCCCGGCCCGAAGCATTGATGTTTGGTTTTTTACAGTTAATGGAAAAGATCAAGACCGAAAATCCGTTTATCCTTAAAAATAAAGAAATAAGGTTCAAATAAATGGCCGCAGACCCCCGAAATCCGATCTTGATCGATCATCTGCAAAAGCGCTTTAAAGACGGGATTATGGCGACAACCGTCTTTAAAGATGAAGTAACCCATCTGGTAGCAAAAGGCGCTCTGGTAGAAATTTGTGAACATTTAAAAAACGATCCGGACCTGCAGATGAACTACATGGTGGATGTTGTCGGTGTCGATTACGCCCCGGCGGCGCCGCGCTTTGAGGTCGTTTATCATCTGTACTCCATTCCCCGAAGGCATAGAATCCGTCTGAAGGTCAAGGTCGCAGAAGGCGAGCGCCTTCCATCCGTTACTGCTATCTGGCCGGCCGCAGATTTTCCGGAGCGCGAGGTTTACGATATGTACGGCATTTCTTTCGACAACCATCCCAATTTAATGCGTATCTATATGCCCCACGACTGGGAAGGGTTTCCATTAAGGAAGGACTATCCCCTCAAGGGCTACAAAGACCAGTACAATCCTTTTGGCGAGGAAAAAGAAGAGCTTCTATAATGGCGGAACACGAAGATTTCCCGGCAACCCAAGAAATTACGCTGCATTTCGGCCCCCAGCATCCTTCCGCCCACGGGCTGCTGCACCTGATTGTCTCATTGCAGGGCGAGAAGATCGTCAAGGTCGACCCTGATATCGGTTATCTTCACCGGGGTACCGAAAAGATCGCCGAAAACCTGCAATACAACCAGATCGTGCCGTATACGGACCGGCTGGATTACCTTTGTGCCATGAGCAACAACCTGGCCTATGTCATGGCGGTGGAAAAACTCCTCGACATCGAGATGCCCGAGCGGACACAATACATCCGGGTCGTGGCCGCGGAGCTGTCGCGGATTGCAGGACATCTTTTGTGTGTCGGCGCCTGGGGATTGGATCTGGGGGCGATGACGATTCTGTTGTATGCGATGCGGGAGCGCGAGCTGATCCTGGATATATTCGAAATGCTCTGCGGCGCACGGCTGACCCTCAGTTATATGCAGGTCGGCGGTGTGAGATACGATTTTACCGAAGACTGCCGGCAAGCCTGCCTGAACCTGGTAAAAATAATGCCGCAAAAAATCGATGAGTATGAAAGGATACTGACCGGAAACCGGGTCTGGATCAAACGCAACCGGGACGTTGGCGTAATATCCGCCGAGGAGGCCATTTCAATCGGTTTAAGCGGTCCGGTCTTGCGGGCCAGTGGTGTGATGTGGGATATCCGCAAGCATGAACCCTATCTGGTGTATGACCGCATGGATTTTGTTGTACCGACCGGCACTCAGGGAGACTGCTTCGACCGCTATATGGTTCGGATTGAAGAAATGAGACAATCGCTGCGCATCATCGAGCAGGCCGTAAACGCTATGCCTGAGGGTGCGTTCAACGTGGACGACGCGCAGTTGATTCCGCCGCCGCATGAGCAGACCTATGATAACATGGAAAATTTGATTCACCACTTTAAATACGTTTCCCACGGATTTAAAGTGCCCCAGGGCGAGGCGTATGCTTCTATTGAATCGCCCAAAGGCGAGTTGGGTGTTTACGTCGTCAGCGACGGCACGGAGAAGCCGTTTCGGCTGAAGCTGAGAATGCCCACTTTCATGAACCTGCAAGCCTTGAATAAGATGTGCCGGGGCGGATACCTGGCAGACGTTGTCGCCAGTTTGTCAAGCCTGGATCCGGTGTTTGGTGAATGCGACAAGTAAAGGATCCGACCCGCAGGGCGGGGCTTTGATTTGCCCCGGATGGAATATGTATTACGATAGGCAACCGCCGCAATAATGGCAAAGTGGAAAGACGGTACCCCGGGAATGTTGAATGAGTCGATGATAGAACAAATCAAGGCACTGGCGAATCTGTATCCGGATAATAGGTCCCAGGTGATGGGCGCCCTGTGGGTTGTGCAGCGGGCCAATGCCTGGAAACTGACCAAGGCGGATCTGGAAGTTGTTGCCGAATTACTGGATATCTCTCCGGTTGAAGTGCAGGCCGTGGCGACGTTTTATACGATGTACAACCTGATTGAACCGATGGGGCGATATCACATTCAGGTTTGCCAGAACATATCCTGTACGCTGCTGGGTGCCGAAAATCTGATCGCCCACCTGGAAAAGGTCCTGGGCATAAAGCCCGGTGAGACCACGGCGGATAAAAAATTTTCGATCAGCACGGTAGAGTGTCTCGGCTCCTGCGGCACTGCGCCCATGATGCAGATCAATGACGATTATTACGAAAGTCTGACCCTTGATAAGGTTGATGAAATCCTGACCAATTATCAATAGCCGGCAATTATGGAAAAAATACTGCTCAAAAATATCGGCCGGCCGGAATCACACCGGCTGGAGAATTATATTAAAAGCGGCGGCTACGAGGGGATGAAGGCGGCTCTCAAGCTAGATCCGGACACCGTTATCCAGCTGATGAAGGACTCCGGATTGAGGGGCAGAGGCGGGGCCGGTTTTCCCACCGGTCTGAAATGGAGTTTTATTCCCAAGGATCCGAAATTGACCAAGTATCTCGCCTGCAATGCGGACGAAAGCGAGCCGGGCACCTTCAAAGACAGGGTTATTATTGAAAAAGATCCCCATCTGCTACTTGAAGGGATCATGATTGCCAGCTATGCCATCGGTGCGGCGATCGGGTATATTTATATTCGGGGCGAATACGAGTTTGGTGCCAAACGGCTGGATCAGGCGATCGCGGAAGCCTATGCCAAAGGCTGTCTCGGACGCAATATTTTCGACTCCGATTATTCATTGGATATTTATGTCCACCGGGGCGCCGGCGCATATATTTGTGGCGAGGAAACTGCGCTATTGGACTCCATCGAGGGATTCCGGGCGCAACCCAGAATCAGACCGCCATTTCCAGCCCTGGCCGGACTCTACCATAAACCGACCGTAATCAATAACGTGGAAACCCTGGCCTGCGTACCGTCGATCCTCGAAAAAGGGCCGGAATGGTTCGCATCCATCGGGCCGCCGAAAAGTCCGGGACCGAAACTGTTCGCTGTCAGCGGGCATGTAAAAAATCCCGGAGTCTATGAGCTCCCCATGAGTCTGACGATCAGAGAACTGATTTTTGACCATTGTGGCGGGATGCGCGCAGATAAAGCCTTCAAGGCCGTCATACCCGGTGGTGGCAGTGCTCCGATGCTTTCAGCCGAGGATATCGATACACCGCTGGATTTTGAATCGCTGGCCGAAAAGGGCAGTATGTTAGGTTCGGCCGGCGTTATCGTCATGGATGAAGACACCTGTATGGTAAAAACCGCCCATGTCATCAACCGGTTTTTCAGCCATGAATCCTGCGGTAAATGCACCCCTTGCAGGGATGGCACGCCCTGGATGACGCAAATTTTAAAGCGGTTGGAATACGGCGAAGGCCGCCAGGGAGATATTGAACTGCTGGAGAGCCTGTGCACCGGTATATTCGGCAACTGTTGCTGTGCTCTGGGCGACGCTGCGGTGATGGCGCTGAGGGGGGCGCTTAAAAATTTCAGAAGCGAGTTTGAATACCATATTGCCCATAAAAAATGCATGGTGTCAGGCTAACGATCCGGTGCCGCAAAAATCGAGGATGTATGGCAGATAAATCCTCTGTTTGCCCGGTTCCACGTCTTCCTGGTTCAACCAGGTATGTCTCATTGATTAAAACCCTTTGTGCCGACAGCCGGCACTTTTGAACATAAGGCTTAATCCCGAATGCCCACTGTAACGATTAATGGAAAAGAGATTACCGTCGCTGAAGGCACCCTGATCCTCGATGCCGCCAGGATGGCCGGTTTCTATATCCCGACCTATTGTTATCAGGTCGATCTTATCGGTATCGGTGCCTGTCGCATGTGCATAATTGAAATCGAGGGCCAGCCTAAACTCGTGGCTTCCTGTGTCACCCCGGTCATGAACGGTATGAATATATTTACCGAATCGGACAAGGTAAAGGCAGCACGGGCGGCCATGCTCGAATTTTTGCTGGCCAACCACGGTCTGGACTGTCCGGTTTGCGACAAGGGCGGTGAGTGCGAGCTGCAGGATTATGTCTTTAAATACGGTCCGCACAAGGGGCGGTTTGCTGAGACGAAATACCGCTGGCATGAAAAAGACTACATTATCAGCCCGGTGATCATCAAAAATTCCAACCGCTGCGTCCAGTGCATGAAGTGCGTCCGGGTTTGCAAGGAAATCGTCGGCCAGGACGTTCTGGACGGCCTCTACCGGGGCGAGTATCAGGAAGAAACCTCGTTTTTCAGGGGGATGCTGGACTGCGATCAGGACGGCAACTGCATCGAAGTTTGTCCGGTCGGCTGTTTCATGCGGCTGCCCTTCAGGTATAAAACCCGGCCGTGGGACCTGAATTCGGCCGATACCATTTGCCCCTACTGTGCTACCGGGTGTCGGATGGTGATTGAAGAAAGAGACGGTGTGGTGATTCGATCCCGGGCCCAGCTGGGCGTGGGGATCAACAGTGAAACCCTGTGTGCGCGGGGCAGATTCGGGTACGATATCATCCATCACCCCGATCGACTGACCACGCCGCTATTAAAAAGAAACGGCCAGCTGGAGCCCGCCACCTGGGATGAAGCCCTGGCCGTGATAAAAGAACACCTAAAGCCGTCCGACCCGATGAAAATCGGTGGCATTGCCTCGGCCCGTCTGACCAATGAAGAACACTTTCTGTTCCAGAAACTTTTCCGGAATATTTTCGACAGCGCCAACATCGATTCAGGTATTCGCTGGAATCCGGTTGCTGTGAAAGCGTTCGTTGCCGCTGCCGGCATGCCTGCCGGCGGCGTATCGATTTTTGACTGTATGGCCGCAGATATGGTCCTGATTATCGGGACCCAGCTTTCCGATGAAAACCCGGTTACCGATTATATGGTCCGGCGCATGGCCCGCGAAAACAACACCCCCGTTATAATCGCCTCGCCCAGAGCAATGAAGCTGGATTCGTCGGCACGCCTGTCTTTAAGGCATCTGCCCGGTACCGAAAAAGAAGTACTTGCAGCAATCGCTCTATCTTTGGACAGCGATACCTGGCAGATAGCGGCAGCTTCGGCCGAATTGGCCGAGATACCCAAATTGCGGTCCGACGACTGCTTGCGGGCTGCCGGGGTCGCGCAAAACCAGATCGAAAATGCGGCCGAACAAATTCGAAAGGCAAAATCGTTAGGGATCGTGGCTGGAACCGAATTTTTGAAATTCCCGGAAGGCTGTTCCGCGCTGGCCCTTTTGAAAGCTGTCTTAAAGGCTATGGATAAGCCGGTCACAGTTATTCCGATACTTGACCGGTCCAACCAGCGGGGCGCCTGGGAGATGGGCGTTCATCCCGAACTTGCGCCGGGTTATCAACAAACCAGCGCACAAACGGGTCTCGGACACGCGGCAATACTTGCGGCGGCTGAAAAAGATGATCTTGAATCCCTTTACATCATTGGAGAAGATCCACTGGCAACCTTTTGGGATGAGGCGTATGTGAAAAGCGCCTTGTCGAGAGTCAATTTTCTGCTCGTTCAGGATATATTTATGACCGCCACGGCCCGAATGGCGGATTGTGTGCTGCCGGGATCCAGCTTTGCCGAAAAAGAGGGCACCTTCACCAACCAGGAAGGACGGGTCCAGGCCATCAAACGCCTGATGAAACCGCCGGGCAAAGCCTTCGGCGATCGTGAGATTATCGGAGCCATCGGAAGACTCTTCGATCAGACTTTTACGCCCAGAACCAAGAGTTCTGCGCCCGTTTTTGAAGAAATCAGGCAGGCACTCGGCATGTACCGGGATGTTAACCTGGCTTTTGTTAATCAGAGAAATGAGGACAACGATCTGGACAACCGGGCCGCTTTGATCAAGACTGCGGATGCTGACGTGACAGCCGATTTTTTCAGCTTTCAAACGCCTCCGTTAGAAGACACCCTGGCCGGATTAACACTGATCACGGGTAACCATCTCTTTCATTCGGGAAGAATTTCGCGAAAATCCGAGCTGCTCAACAGCCTTCTGGAAAACCCGATTGTTGAAATCTGCCGGGATGATGCAGACGCCCGGGGCCTGGCCGATGGTGATAAGGTCCAGGTAAGTTCCAATCGTCACGAGGCGGTACTGACGCTCAAGACCAAAAGAGGATCTATACCCGGGGTGGCCTTTATTGATGAGAATTTTGAGGATATTGCGGTCAATCGGTTTTTCGAAAATGGTGTCTTTTGGGCCAAGGTTACTATCAAAAAGGTTATGAAATGATTTCAACTTTTCAAATACACTCAAGAACACCAACCTGTTTTATAAAAATACGTTTGGGACACAATGCCAGCAGGGAGTGATCACATGGTCGATCCAAAGTTATTGCAGAAAGAGCCGTTTTTCGCCGATCTGATCGATACCGAACTTGAAGTCATTGCCACAATCGCCAACCAGAAGAATTTTAAGGTCGGCGAGACCATTTTCAAAGAATCCGAAGAAGGTCAATCTATATACGTGATCAGAAGTGGGGAAGTCAAAGCCAGTGTGAGCGCGCCCAATGGCGAAAGCTTTACATTGACCATGTTGAAAGACGGCGACATTTTTGGTCAGATGAGCTTTATTGACGGAAGACCCCGGTCTGCCACGATTGTTGCAACCTCGGATGTTGATGCGATCGTCATGGAGAAATACAATTTTGAAGCAATCATTGACGATAATCCCCGGCTGATTCACAAAATCATGGTTAAAATCGTATTAAATGTCCATTCAATCATGCGCGGGATGAACGCCCGTTACATGGAAATGATTAACTATATGTGGGGGAGAAAACGGTTTACATGATTCCGGATGCCGCCGTCATCATTGAAGTTGTTCTGATCATGGTCAAGGTCGTGTTAATGACGCTGCTGTTGTTTTTACTGCCGCTGCCATTGACCTGGATCGAAAGAAAAGTAGCCGGGCATATTCAGTCCAGGCTGGGACCCTACCGGGTCGGCCCGCATGGATTGTTCCAGCCCCTGGCGGATTTGATCAAACTGCACTTTAAAGAAGACATCGTTCCGGATAAAGCCGATAAACTTCTTTTTAAACTGTGCCCCCTGCTGGCGCTGATTCCGGCATTTGCGGTATTTGTGGCGATTCCCTTTGGAGACCGGATTACACTGCCGATCATTAACAAAGAAGTTACCCTTTACATTGCCGACATGAACGTGGGGTTGCTCTATGTGCTTGCCATTGCCAGTCTCGGGATATATGGGATTATCCTGGGAGGCTGGTCGGCCAACAGTAAATACGCCCTTTTAGGCGGATTGCGATCCTCGGCGCAGATGATCAGCTACGAGGTTGCGTTGAGTTTTGCGGTAGTAGGGGTTGTTATGTTGAGCAACTCCTTGAGCCTGGTGGACGTGGTAACCAGTCAGAGCGGCGGTTTTTGGAATTGGAATATCGCCTATCTGCCGGTGGGGCCGGTCTGGTTTGCGATATTCCTGATAGCGGGCATGGCCGAAGTCAACCGCATCCCCTTTGACCTGCCCGAGGATGAAGGTACCCTGGCCGCCGGATACCATACCGAATACAGCGGCCTGCGGTTTGCATTCTTCATGCTGTCCGAATATGTGGCCATGTTTACCGTATCGATCCTTTGTGTCGTCCTTTTTCTGGGCGGTTGGAATGCCCCCTTTGAGCTGCCGGTGCGGATACCGCCGATCATCTGGTTTTTCATCAAGGTGGCCGTGTTTATCTATTTTTTTATGTGGATCCGATTCACCCTGCCAAGGTACCGCTATGACCAGTTGATGCAAATCGGCTGGAAAGTGCTGATACCGTTGTCGATGGTCAATATTCTGGTCACCGGATTCATGCGAATTTAAACCGCGTTGCCGCAGGCAGGATAAGAAATCGTTCATTAAAAACAATTATCCGGATGGTAAGAAAACAGTTCGCTTATGATAATTGCTATACTTAAAAAATACACGCATCATATCAGGTAATTATATGTCTTCCAATAATGCTGAAAACAAACTGCTTGAACTTGTTAAAAAGATTTTTTTTATCGATTTTATCAAAGGGCTCCGGGTAACCTTCGGCTATAATGTTTCAAAAAGCATTACCGAGCGGTATCCGGATGAAGAGAAATGGATACCCTACCGGCGGTTCAGAGGGGTGCACACCCTCTGGCGCGATGAACAGGGCCGCGAATTGTGTGTGGCCTGCGAGCTGTGCTCCAAGATCTGTCCGACCGACTGCATTACCGTCATTCCAATGGAAAACGACACCGGCCGGGGCATTGCCGACCGGGTGCCCCGTGTCTGGGATGTCGATCTGTCAAGGTGTCTTTTCTGCGGCTATTGTGAGGATGCCTGTCCGACGACCGCCGTCAGGCTCGGCCGGGAATACGAGTATGCGACCTATGACTTGGAGTCGGCGGTGCTGCACGTGGATGAACTGCTGATTCCTCAGCCGGTGCAGGAGTCCTTTAAAGGCGGGGTGCATGCCAAGGCCCGTTTGATCAGAGATAAAGACGCTATCAGAGTAGAAGCCGATTTGAACCAAGTGCGAAAAAGAAGAACCTAATGGAACAACTCTTTTTCTACATTTTTGCAGCGATCGCCGTGATGTCTGCCCTGGCGGTAATTACGGTCAAAAATCCGATTCACAGCGCGATTTTTTTAATCATCTGTCTGCTGCAGGTCGCCGCCATTTTTATTCTCTTAAGATCCCCCTTCCTTGCGGCCGTACAGGTATTCATTTATGTCGGTGCGGTTGTGGTCCTGTTTCTTTTTGCTGTAATGATGCTGGATATTGGAAAGGAGCGCTTAAGGGAGCGCATCCATGGTCAATTAAAATATGCCGTTACGGCCGTGATCGTTTTTTTTGCGCTGGCCGGCTACCTGGTTTTTAGAGGCCGGCTGAGTGCTCCGCTCGGAAAATACACGCAACTCGAACTGGCTGATAACACCGAAGTTTTGGGCAGACTTTTGTATACCAAATACATCTTCCCCTTTGAGGTCGTCTCTGTCCTTTTACTTGTCGCGCTTATTGGTGCGATTGTACTGGTTATTAAAACAAAAGAGTGACCAAGGCATTGGATATGCTGACCCTGACACATTTTCTCGTCCTGAGTATTTTACTATTCTGTATCGGTGTAGCCGGTGTGCTTTGCCGACGTAATATCATCATCATTCTGATGTCTTTGGAGCTTGTTTTCAACTCGGCCAATATCAGTCTGGCGGCATTTTCCTATTATCTGCAGTCCTTGAACGGAACAATCTTTGTGGTGTTCAGCATTACCATCGCTGCCGCTGAAGTGGCGGTGGGACTGGCCATCCTGGTTGCCGTTTACCGAAGCAGGAAAACCGTATATGTCGACGAACTCAATGTGATGAGAGGATAGTCAACCGTTATGTTGCAATCTGCCTGGCTAATCCCGGCGCTGCCGTTACTCGGCGCGATCGTCAACGGTCTGGTCGGCAAACGAATCGGCCGGCAGGCCGTCGGCCTGATCGGATGTTTGACCATAGCGCTGTCATTTCTCATCTCTGCAGCAATTTTTGCCAACTTGATTGCTCTGCCGGCAGCCGACCGCTCCATCGTGACGGAGCTATTCTCCTGGATTACCAGTGGCGCTTTTCAGATCAATGTATCTATTTTGATCGATCCCCTGTCGGTCTTGATGATGATGGTTGTCACCGGTGTGGGTTTTCTCATTCACGTGTATTCTGCCGGCTATATGCATAGCGATCGGGCCTACTGGAGATATTTCAGCTACCTTAATCTGTTCGTGTTTTTCATGCTCATGCTGGTGATGAGCGCCGACTATCTGGTCATGTACCTGGGCTGGGAGGGGGTTGGTCTGTGTTCCTACCTGTTGATCGGTTTCTGGTACGAGAAAAAGTCCGCCAGTGATGCCGGTAAAAAAGCCTTCATTGTCAACCGGGTCGGCGATTTCGGGTTCATCCTCGGTATTTTACTTCTGCTCTGGACGCTGGCCGATCAAGGTGTTTTTTCCTTACAGTTTGAAAAGGTGTTCAGCAATGCGCAACACATACCGCCGGCCAGGCTGACGGTAATTACGCTGCTGCTGTTTACCGGAGCCGTCGGCAAGTCGGCGCAGCTTCCCCTGCACGTTTGGTTGCCGGACGCCATGGAAGGTCCCACGCCGGTCAGCGCTTTGATCCATGCGGCCACCATGGTTACGGCCGGTGTCTATATGGTGGCGCGCAACAGTGTACTGTTCTCCCTGGCGCCGTTCACCGGTGATGTGGTGGCCGTTATCGGCATACTTACCGCCTTTTTTGCGGCCACCATCGGTCTTGTACAAAACGATATCAAGCGCGTCCTGGCCTATTCGACCGTCAGCCAACTGGGCTATATGTTCGTGGCTGTGGGCATCGGGGCCTATGCGGCGGGAATCTTCCATCTGATGACGCATGCTTTTTTTAAAGCCCTGCTTTTTCTGGGCGCCGGAAGTGTGATTCATGCCATGGCAGGGGATCAGGACATGCGCCATATGGGCGGGCTGTATCCGCGCTTGAAAATTACGGCCGTCACATTTTTTTGCGGTGCGGTCGCCATTGCCGGGATTCCGCCGTTCAGCGGCTTCTGGTCCAAAGACGAGATCCTTTGGGAGGCCTTCAAGGATGGGCACACCCTGATCTGGCTCCTGGGGCTGTTTACGGCGTTCATGACCGCCTTTTACGTATTCAGGCAGGTATTCATGGTCTTTGCCGGTCAAAATAGATCCGATGCGCATACCCGGCAACATCTGCATGAATCGCCCAAGGTCATGACCATTCCGCTGGTGATCCTGGCTGTGCTGGCGCTGGTCGGGGGCATGGTCGGTATTCCCTTTTTTAAAGGCGGGTCTCCGCTGCACAACTATCTGGACCCTGTGTTTGTCAGCGGCGCCCATGGCCTGACACACGGCAGTCAGGGGGTTTCACATGCCCATCTTGGACTGGAGCTTCTCCTGATGGTGGTTTCGGTCGCCGTCGGTCTGCTGGGAATTCTGCTGGCCGCTGTTTTTTATCTGGAGCCACTCAAAGCCCGCATGCCGTCTTATCTGAATCCGGAAGCATTCTACCAAAGATTTAAAAACGTTTATACGCTGCTGTACAATAAATACTACGTGGATGAAATTTACGATGCGGTAATTGTCAGACCCCTCAAAAGGTTTGCCCGGTATTGTTATGCCTTTGATCTGACCGTTATCGACGGGATCGTAAACGGTGCTGGCTGGTTCACCCGGCTGGCGGCCTGGATATCGCACAAATTCGATATTTATATCGTGGATGGGGCCGTCAATTCGCTGGCGACCCTGGTTGACTTCAACAGTGGATTTTGGCGGAGAATTCAAACCGGCTTTCTGCAAAACTATGCCTTGAGCTTTATCATCGGGCTGGTAGTCATCGTCGGCAGTGTACTGATTTTTACGTGATGATAGAAAATACCTTCAACATACCGATCCTGAGTCTTCTGATTTTTATCCCGCTGGCGGGCGCCGGATTGGTGTCGCTCATGCCCCCGACGCAAAAAGATGGCATTCGCTTGACCGCTCTGGGTGTGGCCGCTGTGAATTTTCTGATGGCACTGACACTGCTTTTCGGGTTTGATCCGTCAACCCATAAAATGCAGTTCGTCGAAAGCGTTGCGTGGATCCCTGAAATCGGCGTGTCGTATATTCTGGGCATCGACGGAATGAGCCTGCTGCTTTTGCTGCTGACCGTCTATATTACCGTGGTCAGCATCGTTTGCTCCTGGTCGGCCGTGGAAAAACAGGTCAAGGGATACATGATCTGCGTGCTGCTGATGGAAACCGGCATGATCGGTGTGTTCGTATCGCTCGATCTGGTGCTCTTTTTTGTGTTCTGGGAAATTGGCCTGATTCCCATGTACTTTTTAATCGGCATATGGGGCGGGGAGCGCAAGCTGTACGCCACGCTGAAGTTCTTTCTGTATACGGTTTTCGGCAGCGTTTTGATGCTGGTCGGTATCATGGCGCTCTATTTCGCACACGGCCAACTAACCGCTGAGTATACCTTCAACCTGCTCAAACTCTACGAGGTCAACTATCCCTACCATCTTCAATGGTGGGTATTCCTGGCTTTCTTTTTGGGTTTTGCCATCAAAGTGCCGGTCTTCCCGTTTCACACCTGGCTGCCGGATGCCCATGTCGAAGCCCCGACCGCCGGCAGCGTCATTTTGGCCGGCGTCCTGCTAAAAATGGGCACCTATGCCTTTGTACGCTTTAACCTGCCGCTGCTGCCCAGCGCCAGCATTGCGTTTACACCGTTTATTCTGGTTCTTGCGGTGATCGGCATTATATACGGGGCGTTTCTGGCGCTGGCCCAGCAGGATATCAAAAAATTGGTGGCCTATTCGAGCGTCAGCCATCTGGGGTTTGTCATGGCGGGCATCTTCGCCCTGAATCAGCAAGGCATCGACGGGGGAATCCTGCAGATGATCAATCACGGGATATCCACCGGGGCCTTGTTTCTCATCGTGGGCATTATTTATGAGAGACGGCATACCCGTCGCATTGAGGATTTTGGGGGCCTTGCCCGTGTCATGCCGGTGTTTGCCGCTTTTGTTATGGTGGTCGTCTTTTCATCGATCGGACTTCCGGGAACCAACGGATTTATCGGCGAGGTATTGATTCTTGTCGGTATCTTTAAAACCAGCATGCTGACTGCAGTCCTGGCCGCAACCGGCATCATTCTTTCCGCCGTCTACATGCTTTGGATGTATCAACGCGTTATTTTCGGCCGGATCACTCAGCCTGCCAATGAGGGTTTAAAAGACCTGAACAAGCGTGAAATCGTTACCCTGGCTTCGATCATTTTGCTGATCATCTGGATCGGCGTCTATCCCAAGCCGTTTTTGCATCTGACCTCTGCCGGCACTTCGCATCTGGTATCAACCATCCAGAAAAAACATGCCCAGACACAGGCCGTGAGGGTCGCCAATCGGGTTCAGGGACAAAAGCCTTTGCTGTTCGGCGGTTCTACGACCGGTCGTCGAAATTCCCATTTAACGCATATCGAATTTAGAAACGAACGCCTAACTGAAAGATAAACGATGACGACCATCGGCACCATCGCAAACTTCCCCATCCTATCATTGATTGCGTTTCTGCCGTCTTTGGGCGCTGTGTTCATTATTTTCTTTGTTAAAAACAGGTGGGAGGACGGCTTAAGATGGAGTGCCCTTGCGATTGCATTGGTCACCTTTTTACTATCGCTTTACCTGCCATTGACCTTTAATGCTGGTACGCCCGGGTTTCAATGGGTGGAGAAGTCAATCTGGATAGAGCGTTTCGGCATATCTTATTTTCTGGGCGTGGATGGCATCAGCATCTTACTGGTGTTGCTGACCACCTTTGTCACGGTTGTCTGTATTCTGGCTTCCTGGACGGAAATAACCATCAAGCTGAAGCCCTATATGGTGCTTTTTTTGGTGGTGGAGACCGGGGTTCTGGGCGTGTTTATGTCCCTGGATCTTTTTTTGTTCTACGTATTCTGGGAAATTGTCCTCATCCCGATGGTTTTTATCATTGGTGTTTGGGGCGGCGGACGCCGGCTCTACTCGGCGATCAAATTTTTCCTGTTCACTTTTACCGGCAGCCTGTTTATGCTGCTGGGTATTCTGGTCCTTTATTTCTACCACGGCCAGCTGACCGGCATTTACACCTTCGATGCGACCATTCTTTTCGAAAATCCGCTGGCACCGCAGGTGCAGCGCTGGATATTTCTGGCCTTCTTTTTGGGTTTTGCCGTTAAGATTCCGATGTTCCCGCTGCACACCTGGCTGCCGGACGCGCACACCGAAGCACCCACCGCCGGCAGCATTTTACTGGCGGCCATATTGCTGAAACTCGGAACTTACGGGTTTTTGAGGTTCAGCTTGCCGCTGTTGCCCAATGCAAGTATATTCTTTGCACCCTTAATGATTGCGCTGTCCATCGTTGCCATTCTTTACGGCGCCTATGTGACCATTGCCCAGAAGGACATGAAAAAACTGGTGGCCTATTCCAGCGTCAGCCACATGGGTTTTGTGATGCTGGGATTATTTGTCTTTAATATGGAGGGCATAAAGGGCGGCCTGCTGCAGATGATCAATCACGGCATCAGCACCGGCGCGCTGTTTCTGCTGGTGGGTATGATCTATGAAAGAACACATCGGCGCATGATCGAGGATTACAGCGGCTTGATCAGGGTGTTACCCGTATATGGCATATTATTTTTGGTAGTTGCGCTGTCTTCTATGGGGATGCCGGTGACCAACGGGTTTATCGGTGAACTTTACGTGCTCATCGGAGCCTATAAAGCCCACTGGTTTTTTGCCCTGGTGGTTGTGATCGGCGTGCTCCTGGGTACGGTATACCTGCTGTGGATGTTTCAACGGATATTTCTGGGCGAAGTTAAAGCCAATACATCGAATTTGCTAAAAGACCTGGGGCGTCGGGAATTGGTCGCCGTGGTGCCAATCATCATTATCATATTCTGGATCGGAGTCTATCCAAAACCGTTCTTACAGGTAACGGACACCTCTATCAGCAACCTTTTGAAGACCGTGGAAGTAAATTCGCAAAGAAGCGTTGAGAACAATCATAGTTATGCCAACGCCGGTCGGCGGTCAGCCCCTATAGCGGATGCGCGGCTGCAGTTTGCCAATTGTCCGTCATGCAGTGAGGATCCGATCCGATCCGGTTTTCGACATTGATGCTCTCATATAAAGTCGGATTTTCCTATATAGAGTCATCCCGGCGCAGCAGACTGTGTCGTAATGCGAGAAAATCGATAAAAAGATCTCACGCAAAGGCGCAAAGAAAAAAAACGAAAAAGAGAATTCCTTGATCCAATCCGCCAGACCAACGGCGGACAAGTATCTAAGATCCAATATCCAAGATCAATGCGGTCGCACATACAGATTCCAGTATTGTTCGACATAATTAATTTCATCTGAATCTGGAAAAATCAAACGATGCTTATTGAGAGTTTAAATATCAGCTTCACCGCCATCATGCCGGAGATTCTCTTGACCGGCCTGGCTTTAGCGGTGCTTGTCCTGGATTTTTTCCTGAGAAAAAAAAGTAAATTCATCCTGGGATATTTGAGCGTTGCCGGTCTGTTGGTGCTTCTTCCGGTCGTCCTGGTCAGCATCGATGTGAGACCCTCCTTTGGCGGCACCGTTATCGCCGACCGCTTTGCCACTTTTTTCAATATCATTTTTATCGTGGCCGGTATTCTGGCAACGCTCATGTCTATGGATTATCTACAGAAAGAAGACATTCATCGCGGGGAATATTACTATATTATCCTTTTTGCCATTCTTGGCATGATGGTGATGGCTTCTTCGAACGATCTTTTAAATGTCTATGTCGGGCTGGAGCTTATGGCCCTGTCTTTCTACATCCTGGTTGCCCAGAGATATAAAGACATCAGATCCACCGAAGGCGCCCTCAAATATTTTATACTGGGCGCCCTGTCCTCTGGAATTCTGCTTTACGGTCTGTCGTTTGCCTTTGGCTTTGGCGGGACCACCGATTTGCATCAAATTGCCCAACATGCGGTCGGCGGCCAGGCCCGCAATCCCTTTCTTTTGCTGGCGATTATATTAATTATCGGCGGTTTTGCATTTAAGGTGGCGTTGTTTCCTTTTCATCTTTGGGCTCCCGACGCCTATGAGGGTGCCCCGACCCCCATTACGGCACTGCTTTCGGTCGGATCAAAAGCCGCGGCTTTTGCGGTTTTTTTTAGAATTTTTATTGTCGCTTTGCCGGAATTCCAGCCGGAGTGGTCAAAGCTGCTGTGGTTGCTTTCCGCTGCCACCATGCTCTTTGGCACGGTTGTGGCGATCGCCCAGAAAAACATTATCCGGATGATGGCCTACAGCAGCATCGCCCATGCCGGTATGATCCTGATAGGGATGCTGGTTTCCAATCAAACCGGCGCATCGGGCATGCTGTATTACCTGCTGGTCTATACGTTTATCAATATCGGGGTATTTGCCGTGGTGACGCTTATCGTGACCGGTGACGGTCAAGGGGAAAAGATTAGCGACTACAAAGGTTTGGGCTCCCAGCACCCGTTGCTGGCTTTTTTCATGACGCTCTATCTTCTGGCGCTGGCCGGCGTGCCGCCGACGGCGGGCTTTGTCGCCAAATTTTACATCCTGGCCGCTGCCATCGAGGCTCAATATTATTGGCTGGCGATCATCGGGATCATCACCACCGCGGTGGCGTTGTTTTTTTACGCCAAGGTTATTTTCTACATGTATATGCGGGATGCGGATGGATCAATCGAGCTCGGCACAGCGGGCATTTCCGGCAAAACAGTGCTTCTGATCGCCGCGGCTGGAACCGTCATTCCGGGGGTTTATCCGGCTCCCTTCATTGAAATGGCCGTCAGGGCGATTGAACCGCTGCTATAGCGGTTGTTAAAAAATCTTCTGATCGGATTGCAAATACAAACCGTGCAGGAGCGGATTCAAAACCCGCCCGCAAGGCTTGGAAACTAAAGAGGGATTGAGCGTGACCGAAACAGAACATTACATACTAAAGCGCAGATAAAAAGTCCTCACGCAAAGACGTAAAGAAAAAAATAGACAGAATTCCTTGATCCAGAATCCAGCCGGGCCGCCGGGTGAAAAAGAGCCCGGAGGGTTTACCCGCATGCGGCGGCGCCAGAGGCGACCAGGGTGAGGGTGATACGATTAGCACTTAGGAGTAAAATGGAAAACGAGGACATCCACAGTCGCGACAGCGAGCAGACGACCGATCTATCCGAGCGCGAGATTCCGTTTGATGCCACAACCAATTTTTCTCTTTTGGGTTGGCTCTGGGATAAGATCGAAAAAGCCAAAACCTCAAAAAAGCGGGTCGATCTCAACCTGGAGCCTTAGGGGTATCAAAGCCGATCCAGGCTGTTTTTTAGTTTAAAGCCGCGCAGCCCATCAAGCGCCTTATTGCCTTTATACTGGATCATTACTTTGTGGCTGTCTCCCATGCCAAAAAAAAGGCCTTTGATTTTCAGCATTTCAGTCTGAAAATCGGAGTTGGTTTTCAGCTCGCTCGATACCATTTCTTCAATTCCCAGAGAAGCCAAAAATATCCCCTGGGTACTGTATCCCACTGATTTAAGTCCCAACGCTGGTCCCCAGTCATTGAGAGAAGTAAAATTGACGTGGGCGGTGATGTCCTGCTCGCCAACATGCAAGTAGGGGTTTTCATTGACTGTGTGCTTGTGGTAGCAAAGAAGAGTTCCCTGGCGCCTTTCCGGTGCATAGTATTCGCGGGCAGCGTATCCGTAGTCTATGGAAACCACAAATCCCTCTGATAGAATGTTGTCAAGGCGGCTCAAATAATCCAGGATGTTCAAATTGATTTCAGTTCGATAGCCTCTCAAGGCCGGTATTTGATAGCGGTTGATGTAATCATGCAGATGGGCGGTGCTTATTTCAGCTTTTATCTCCTTGTAGGCAGCACTGTCTGCATACACATAAATTTCTTCAAATCGGCCGTCCGCCTCAACCAGGTGAACCGGGAAGGCATCCAGAAGTTCGTTTGAGATCACGCAACCGCAAAACGGGTCGACCGCCTCGATCGATGTCTTCCATTCGATTCGATCGGTGTAGGCTTGCAGTTGTTCCATCTGTTGTTGAATGGTGTGCAGATTTTTCTCGACGATGATGTATCGCCAGTCGCCTTTCCATCTCAGTTTTCTTTGAACGTAATCTATGATGCCTTCGGCCAGGTATCCTTTACCGGCACCGATCTCAAGGATGGTAAAGTCGTGGGGATCGCCCAGCAAGTGCTTGATCTCATCCAGTTGATTTGCCAGCAGCCAGCCAAATATAGGGTGCAGGTGGGGCGAAGTATAGTAATCACCATGGGGACCTAATCTTGTTTTGGGGGTCATATAATAACCCAATTCGGGATGGTAGAGGCTCAACGCCATGAATGTTTCAAATGTGATCGGCCCCGATTTGCTGATCCGCTGCCGGATAATCTGGTCCAGTCTGTTGTGGCTCATCTTCAAATCTGTTTCTTTCGTCAATTATGGGTGAATATTGTTATCGATTTATTCTTCTTATCAAATGGATGCCTGGAATGTTTTTGTCAAATTCTTTCTGCGTATTCGGGGATTGTTCACGCTCTGTCCATACCGATGTCGATTCGGTGAGAGATATATTCGCAGAAAAAATGTTGACATCCGAATATTTAAGCAAAACACATAAAGGGGACGAAAAATGACTGAAACAGCGACGGAAGTCCAAAATTATACCTTATCCATGACGCGTGAGTTCAATGCACCGCGCGAGAAAGTCTTTCAGGCCTGGACCGACCCGGATATTCTGGTGAAATGGTTTGGTCCAAAGGGAGTATCGACAGAATCCGCCCAAATCGATTTAAAGGTTGGCGGAGAATACCATTTCACATTGAGACTGCCGGACGGAAAAACCGTTGATCATCACGGGGCTTACCGGGAAATCGATCCGCCGAATAAACTGGTGTTTACCGGGATTTTAGATGGACAGGGCTGTGCGGGAAGTGAAGGAGTTTTCGCTGAAACCATGGTTACTGTTGAGTTCCAGGATCTGGGCGGCGCAACGCGGCTTGCTTTAACCCATGAATTTCTGCCCACTGAAGAATCAAAAGACAGCCATTCATATGGGTGGAACGGATCATTTGACTGTCTTGAAGACGTATTGGCGCATGGATAGCATGCGGAAGCAACAGCGGGGGCTCAAGAGACAGTCCGTTCAGCAGCGAGGTCCATTATTCATTAGCTGATACGGTTGGATCTGAAGCCCCCTGGCTTTTACGGAAGCCAAAAAAGACAACCATCAAACTAACCCTCTGATTTTCAGACAAGATTCAGTTAATCGATTGAGGTCCGAAAATGTCATATAACAAAAGTTATGCGCGTGAAATGACTGTCTCTGCTTCACCATCAGCGGCCTATAGAGCGCTGACCGAAGGCATCGACCAATGGTGGACGACGACCAGCAATCCGATAACTTCAGCAGGGGATGCGGTCGCATTTAGTTTTAAACCAACTTTTTGGAAAATGCGTGTCAGGCAAATGGTTCCGGAAAAGTTAATTGAACTGGTTTGTATTGAAGCCCATCACGTTCACGCCGGATTGCCGGCGTCCATTCGAGAAGAATGGTTGGGTACCGTGTTGAGATGGCGCATTGAGCCGCAGGCAGGGGGTACCCGGATAGTTTTTGAGCACGAAGGTCTGGTCCCGGCGCTCAACTGCTATGATATTTGTGAAGCCGGTTGGGACCACTTTTTTTTAAATAGTCTGAAAAGCTATCTGGACACCGGGAAGGGAATACCGGGAGAAATAGGCGCGTAACAAGATAATATCATTTGATACTATCACCCGTATGCGGGTGCATGTCCATTCATCATAAACACCCCGTCATGCCCGCGCAGGCGGGCATCCAGATTAAAAATGACGCTATCCTTTTTTCACCAGGGCCACAAGCCCGATGCCGGCTGTGGTGAGGATGCCTGCCGCCACAAGTCCATACCCAAAGGAGCCCAGATCTCCGGCAAGGGCGATACCGGCCGGGAGCAGGCCGCCACCGATTACCGGTGCAACGGCCAGGTTCAACGAAAGCATCAGCGCGCGGTTTGCGGTCGTTGAGATTTGCGATGCCATGGACAGGATGGGCGGGAACAGGCAGGCTGTGGTCGCCGCCTGGAGATAGACCGCCGGAATGAGCCAGGCTTTGGGGCCTGCCCCCATAACCACCACGGCCGCACCGGTTAGGCCCAGTGCCATGGAAATGGTGGTCGTTGGGCTCAGTCGATCGGTGATCCAGCCGGACAGCAGGACCATCACCAGTCCGGGTATCCGGGACAGCCCCAGAAGCTGGTTGGCATCGGCCAGGTCAAAAGTTCTTTCGTTTACCAGGAATAGCGGCACCATGGCATAAACGCCGGTTTCGACCCCCACGGCCAGGCTTAGTAGAAGGGCCATGTACCAGAAGGACGGGTTGGTTAGGATGACTCGGATGCGGTCAACATCGGGAGGGGCGGGCCGATCGTGTGAATCGACGCCCAGCCCAGCGTAGACCACGCCCAGAATTGCCAGTCCAATCGCCAGGCCGGTGTAACCCAGGCGCCATGAGCCGAACATCACCGATGCTGTGGCCATAAACGGCACCAATATGAGCGCCAGATTTGGGGCCAATTCGTGAATGCCGATCGCTTTACCCCAATCCTGGGATCTGACAAGCACCGTGATCAGTGCAATGCCGGTCGGCACATACAGCCCGCCGGTTATGCCCAGCCCCAGAAATCCCAGATACAGCGCCCAGATGGAATCCACCCGCCCGATTACAGCCGTCACCACCGCGGTTCCCCACAGTGATATCAGGATACAGCGGCGATACCCCCATTTGGCCGCAAGGAAAGCAGCGCTGATTTGGCTCACAAAAAAACCGATGCCCATAACCAGGATAAACAGTCCGCTCTGGGTATGACTCAGCGCGAGATCGGCTTCCATCGCCGGCAGCAGCGGGCCTGCGATCTGGCGCGCCACAAAATTCACGAAAAAAATGAGCGTTAACAGCAGCACGGGCCCCAGGCATTTTCCGAGTTCGATCTTACTGCGGCGCCTGCGGTTAGATGTCACGGCGGATGGGGTCACCGTCGGGTCGACTGAATCCTGTTCGTTACGCATGGAAACTCCAGGCATATGCTTAAAAGAGGCTGCAGAGCTACCGGGCCCTGCCTGCAAAAAGTCATGCCGCATATACCACCACCGTCATCCAAACTCAAGCGCAACAAAGGTCAAGATAAATTCGGAGTGCTCTTAAATGCGAAGTTGAGGAGTCGCTGCGCTCCACCGATAACTATTTACCTCTATCCAATTTCTAATCCGCCAGACCCGCGGTGGACAAAAATCTAATTTCCAGCCGTTGCTATCGGATATGAGCTCACGGCATAGGCGTGCCTTCCAAGATCATGGCGATTACAAATCCCGTTTTTCCGTTTCGTCACCGATATGCCGATATCTGAATTTTCAAGGTTTAATCACTGGCGCTTTACATGGCCTCTATTGGCATTAGGTTTAAATGTTATGTTTTGAAAGGAGAAATGACAATGCGATCGCATTTTAATAGTCCGATTTGTTTGATCACCATCATCGCTTTTGGTTTAAGTTTATTATTGTCGCCGGGCGCATTGGCGCACCATGGATGGGGCTGGGCTACCGACGAAGAGTTCGAGATCACGGGCAGGATCACTTCTGTGAACCTGGGCAATCCCCACGGGGAGGTCACCCTTGATGTTGAAAATGAGAAATGGATTGTGGAAGTCGGGCAGCCATGGCGCAACGCGCGCGCCAGACTCACAACCGAACTGCTCAGTGTGGGACGGATTATAACCGTGCATGGCCATCGTTCTGCCAGGGCAGGGGAGCGACTGGTGAAGGCCGAGCGTGTGATTATCGATGGCAAAGACCATGACCTGTATCCGGACCGAGAGTCCTGATCGGCCGCTGCCGGTGTTCCGATGACAGGGGGCTGGATCGCTGCGCTCGAAGCGACGGTGCTGGCAGCAACCCTGCGAGGGTCCGTATGGGCCTATCCGCTGGTCAATGCCGGGCACATCCTGGGGGTAGCGCTTCTGGTCGGGGCGATTGTGCCCCTCGACCTGCGACTGATAGGATTGTGGGCTTCCGCGCCTTTGCCACCGTTGTGGCGTGTGCTGACGCGCACCGCCGCCGTGGGCCTTGGACTGGCTGTCGTCTGCGGAATACTGCTGTTCATCACCCGCGCGACGGCGTATGCCCAGTCCGACCTTTTTCTCACCAAGATGGCGGTCGTCGGTGCCGGCCTGGTAAATGTTTTGATCCTGCGTATGGCTGTACCGGACGATCTAATGGCAGCCCGCTGGACAACTGCGAAACTGCCTGGGCGCGTCCGACTATCCGCATGCATATCGTTGGGGACCTGGCTGGTGGCCCTGGTATTGGGACGTCTGATCGGCTACTTCTAGCTCAGAGTCCCTGAATAACAAATAGTTCTTGTTTTGCAATTATTTCTGGGACAAAATACGAGATCGAATAATTCAACGTGTCGCTATGAAAAACAAATTATACAGCATAAAAACCTGTTTCTTTACTGCGATCTTGCTTCTTTCCTTCACAACACCCGCTTTTGCCCAGGACCTGCTATCCGGCAGGTCTCTTATCGAGGGACTCCGCCAGGGAGGCTACATCATTTATTTCCGCCACGCCGCTACCGACTGGTCCCAGAATGACACCGTTACCGCTGATGGGGAATGGACGAGCTGCGACCCGGATCGCATGCGACAGCTCTCAGACCAGGGACGCCTGGTTGCGCGTCAGATCGGTGCGGCCATCCGGCGTTTGAAAATTCCCATCGGGCGTATACTTTCAAGCGAATATTGCCGCACGCGGGAAACAGCACAGCTGATGAACCTCGGACCGGTGCGACCTACACGGACAATCATGAATATGCGGGTGGCAGACATGGTCGGCGGTCGGGAGGCCGTTGTCGAGCGCACCCGGCGGGAACTCGGTAAAAAGCCGGACAAGGGGACCAATACGATTATCGTAGCCCACGGCAATCTCATGCAGGCGGCCACCGGAGCCTACGCCGGTGAAGCCGGAGCCGGTATTTTCGAACCGCAGGGAGACGGGCAGTTCCAGATCGTGGCGCAAGTCGTGCCGGAGGAATGGGAGCAGCTCGCCGACCGATTCGGAACAAATTAGAGCATTTTTATAAGCCTGTTCCGAAAATGATTTATTCACTTAATAGCCATAACTATGCCATCAATAACTAGAAAAAAAGGAGGTTGACCATGAGACTCAACGAAACAGACTTTTTCAAAGATATCGATCCAGAGGTGATGAACAAAATCACTGCTATTTTCAACGAAGAAGATCATCCCAAAGAAACGGTTTTGTTTGAAAAAGATGAAGCTGCCAAATCTATTTTCATTCTGAGAGGGGGCACCGTAAATTTGGTCATCAAAGATGGCGGTATCTTTGCCATACCTCTGTCCAATCCGGGAGAGGTTTTTGGCTTGTCCGGCATGGTTGAAGGCGGTATTTATATAGCTTCCGGGATATGTGCAACGGATGCCAGGGTTGTCAAAATCGATAGAGATGAGTTGAACGCAATATTCGATCAGCATCCGGATGTAGGGCTGGTATTAGTTAAAAGGCTGGGAGCCGTGTTGTCGAAAAAACTTTCCAAACTCTATCGAGATCTTTTCTCCTGCAGCTGGACTGAACCTGTATGATGGCAAAGGAAATCCTGGCCGATCCGGATAACAAGATTCTCCATGGTCTTGTCTTCAACCCTGACTGTAACCAGATGCCCGGTGCCAGTGGAAGGTCAATCAAGGGCCTGAACAACAAAACCTTTTAGATAATATTCATTGAAATACAGGATAGTTGGATCGATGGTGGGGTATACTGGAGTATGCTGATTTCAAGGAAAATCTATTGGGGGTTCATTTAACACGATTGTACTGTCGGTGTGCCCATGATTATATGCGTTTTTGATATTATCGCGCGAAAGCCCCTATGCAAATCTCAATGTTTGATGAGGCAACGCGCGAAAACATGAGCTATCCCATGGTTTCCCCACAAGAGGAAAACCTGAAGCTAAATCGGGATACAAATAAAAAAGGTGGCCCCCATATGTTCTCCATCACTTCTAACCCATATTTTTCCACCATGCAACTCGATAAGACTTTTTGTTAAAGATAAGCCAAGTCCGGTGCCCTGGAAACGACGACTTGCAGAATTGTCTACCTGCTCAAAGGGTTGGAAAATCTGCTCTAAATCTTCCTTCTTCAACCCGATGCCGCTATCTTCAACCCAAATTTGGAGGTAATCTGTTGAGGATTCGGACAATCCCTGGAGATGCGCATCGGCTTTGGAGATAAATTTAGCTGCCAACAAAATGTTTCCGCCGGGTGGGGTAAATTTGACGGCATTTGACAACAAATTATAAAGTATTTGCTTCAACTTGCGTTCATCTGCATCTATAGAATCCGGTATTTTATTAATATCTGTCGCCAATTCTATCCCATTCTTAATTGCTTTTTCCTTAAACTTTACAAGGCTGTTTTCCAATACATCTCTGATATGAACTTCCGAAAGCTGAAGCTCAAGTTTTCCAGCTTCAACTTTGGCAAGATCCAAAATATCGTTGATTAAAGAAAGCAAATGCCTACTGCTTCCCTCTATATCTCGCAGATATTCCTCTTGATCATCGTTCAAACCGCCAAAGGTTTCATGGAGCAACAATTCTGTAAAACCGATAATATGGTTCAAAGGGGTACGGAGCTCATGACTCATATTGGCCAGAAACTCGCTTTTGGCCCTGTTTGCGAGCTCTGCTTCCGCAGCAATTTCATTCGCCTGCTTAAGTGCCTGGTTGAGTTCATTGTTTGCTTTCTTTAAATCAGCTGTTTGCGTTTGTACCTTATTTTCTAAATTTTTAGCGTAAGCATTGACGCTATCCTGTCTTTTACCTCCTATGCGGGCAAATAATCCCAGCCAAAAGGGCGCAGAATTGATAATCCAAAGAAGCGGCTCTGAAGTCTGGGCTTGGACTGCAGACGCTAAGGATAGTGTGTGTGAAAGATCCCAGGATTTTATAACCGTTGCAACAATCGGAAATAAAGTACCGAATAGTGCTCCGTAAAGCGCGTAGTTATTGGCCTCAGTTCTAAATACAGATCTCATATAATTGAATTTTGTTCCGAAATTTGGTGCCGGTGTAACAAGTCAGTATTGAATTGCCGCAGGCCACATCAAAGCGCATCATCGAATACTCAATGCATCTGCAACAGGTATCTTGTTTTAATAAATTATTGGCCTTTTTTTGCCTTATGAACTTCATATCGGTATTTATTCGGCCAACTTAAGAAAATAACAAATCCACACAAAAACTCGTTCAAAGAAACTTTGATTGCAAAAATAGGATCAGCCGTATGATAACATTCTTAATTTTATTCACCTTGATGAGCTACTTCGAAATAACAGGGGTTGCTTGAGCCGATTGCGCCGCTATCAAGTTATTTCCTGAATTTTGCACGCAAATCAGCGCTATGAACACTTTGCAGTAATTTTCTATTTTTACTGCAGTATTTTAAGGTCAATCTAACGGATAATTTTTTCTTTTATAATTACTTCTT
>Ga0126335_1000245_pt1 | contig 25500 bp, 25 predicted proteins | sample OlaspJWI45metaG_FD_108409 | JGI IMG/M metagenome (GOLD analysis project Ga0126335, IMG submission 108409) | Marine gutless worms symbiont microbial communities from Oahu, Hawaii - Olavius sp. 1 OAHU.JWI-45 metaG | ecosystem: Host-associated > Annelida > Digestive system > Unclassified | place... | reverse complement strand
GTTTTACCATCTGGGTACCTCCTGTTTTTGGTTTTAGTTGGTCCTAAACCCAATTATTACAGGGGACCCAGATGGTTTTTCAATTATTATTTTCTAATTCATGCAAGATCGAGGTAATATATCGCTTGAACTAAACCATGTCACGCCGCTTGTTCATCAGGCAGAGCATTCCGTACCCTGGGTCAGCTTATGATTCGATACGAAATCGTATGTTCCGATAATGCTTTAAACGGAGGAGTAATTGATGAAACCGGTAAAAAATAGAATAAAAGAAACGATTTTAGAGGGAAAAATCGAGAATCTGATCGCAATCGGGGCTGCCACGGCTTCGAATTGTATTCCCTGTTTTGAACACATTTATGAGAAAGCGATAACATCCGGTATAACTTTAGCAGAGATTAGGCGGGCTTCGGAAATTGCAGGACAGGTAAAAGCAGGCGCCCATATTGCAATAACCAGTACTGTCAGTGAACTGGTTGGAGATGAAGAAGAGACCGGCGATTTGCCATGCCGGCAAATGGCGAACAAATCTTGCGGCTGCTGAAAGCATGTCACCCAATTGATTTTGAAAGAAATAAGGAGGCAAAAATGAACAATTGCGAAAAATGTAAATTCCGAGTCAAATACGATCAGAACTCTCGGTCATTGTTGGGAAGAATCTGGAAATGACATGTCGGATGGTGCCCGGGCTGGAAAGCTTATGTTAAATCCCTGGCAGATGAAAAGTGCATGGCAGTAATAGAAAAATACAGTTAGGTTAAACCGCTATACAACCATCAGTCATCTAATTGAAGCGTACCCTGTCCGCCCGAGGCGGACCTGAGGCGGACAGGGAATGCCCTCGTTATCAAGGTTCAATTTTCCCATGCAACGGGGCATGGCAATGGCCGGACTTTATCAAGAGAATATTCAATGCGTAGATATCAAAAAAGTGAAGATATCTCCAGAATCAATGTTTCAGCCCAAAGCCACATCCAGGGTCATCATCACGGCAAAACCCATCATTGCGCCGGTAGTGGCCGCATCGGAGTGTTTTTCGGCCTGGGATTCCGGAATTAACTCTTCGACCACCACATAAATCATGGCACCGGCGGCAAAGGCCAGGGCGTATGGCAGAAGCGGGCGCATGTAGATGACCGCCACCGCTCCAAGTACCCCTGCCACCGGTTCGACGACACCGGACAGCTGCCCGTACCAGAAACTTTTCCCTCTCGAAATTCCTTCGCGTCGCAGCGGAACCGATACGGCGGTGCCTTCGGGAAAGTTTTGGATGCCGATGCCGAGGGCCAGTGCAACCGCGCCACCCAGGGTGGCTGCCGGCAAATCGGCGGCCAGGGCGCCAAAGGCCACGCCCACGGCCAGGCCTTCGGGAATATTGTGAATGGTGATCGCCAGTACCAGCAGGACGCTTCGGCGCCAGCTGGTGCTGACCCCTTCGGCTTCTTCGACGGGAAATCCGGGATGCACGTGCGGCAGCAGCTTGTCGATAACCCAGAGAAACGCCCCGCCAAGCAGAAATCCGATAGTTGCCGGCACCCAGGCCGGCCCGCCGGATTCTTCCGCCATTGCGATGGCCGGTGCCAGCAACGACCAATACGAAGCGGCGATCATCACGCCTGCGGCAAAGCCGAGCATTGCATCGAGTACTTTGCGGTTAATACGCTTGAAAAAGAATACCAGACCTGCTCCCAGAGCGGTCATGAACCAGGTGAAAAGCGTGGCAACAAGTGCCTGATATACCGGATGCAATCCGGAGAAATAGGCGATCATCATCGTAACCTTTCTGTGTCCGGTTTAAATGTGCACTTGTATCAAGTGCCTGTTCCAGTGTCCTATATTTAGTGACTTTGAGTGGTTTGCAGGTGGTTTCGTCGTGCGGCGTTGCTTTCTGCAGCTGCCGGTACCAATGATTATTCTTCACCTCATATGTATTTTGATGGCTTCATAGCATGATGTAAACAAAGGTTCAATTTCGATTTTGATAATCAGCGGCGTATCTGAAAAATTCGGATACGAAGGGACCGTCTAGCCCGCACTAAAATCATCATGGTGTTTCTTACCAATAATTCTGGTGGAATTGGCCACAGCGAGCATAGCCGTGCCCATATCCGCGAACACCGCTTCCCACATCGTGGCAAGCCCCAGCGCTCCGAACAAAATAAATACTCCCTTAACGCTAAAGGCCAGGATGATATTCTGCCAGACGATCCGGCGTGTCTGTCTGGCAATGGAAACCGCTTCGGCCATTTTCAGGGGCGAATCTTTCATCAGGACGACATCGGCCGTTTCGATGGCCGCATCGCTGCCCAGGGCTCCCATGGCGACACCGACATCGGCCCGGGCGATGACCGGGGCATCGTTGATGCCGTCCCCGACAAATGCGATTTTGTGGCCTTTTGCGCTCTGACGTTTGAGTTTTTCGAATATGTTGACTTTTTCTTCGGGGAGAAGTCCCGCAAAAAATTCATCGAGCTGGAGTTTTTGCGACACCGCTTCGGCAGCGCAATAATTATCGCCGGTCAGCATCGCAATGTGTTCAACACCCACGCTTCTGAGTGCCTGCACGGCTTTTTTTGCATCCGGTCGGATCCTGTCGCCGATCGTGATATAGCCGGCGTAACTGCCATCCACGGCGATGTGGGCCACCGTGCTGTCGAATTCGCATCTGGAATGATCGACAGACTCGATATGCAAAAACGCATCGTTTCCGACCAGAACCGTTCGATCACAATATTTGGCGGTGACACCTTTGCCCGAAAAATCGGTGTGCTCAACCACTTTTGACGGGTCGATCCGGCCGCCGGCCTGAGTGTAGGCAGCCAATATGGAGAGGGCTATAGGGTGATTGGACTGCAATTCTGCTGCCGCGGCAAATTCCAGCAGCTGATCTTTTGAAAAGCCATTTAAATTGACCACCTCTTTGACATCAAACACACCCTGTGTCAGGGTACCGGTTTTGTCGAACACGACTGTTTTGACCGCGGCCAGGGCATCAATGAAGTTGGAGCCTTTCACCAGGATGCCGCTGCGTGAAGCCCGGCCGATGCCTCCGAAATAACCCAGTGGAATACTGACAACCAGTGCGCACGGGCAGGAAATGACCAGCAGCACCAGGGCGCGGTAAATCCAGGCCTGAAAGGCCGCTCCGGTAACCAGGGGCGGAATAAAGGCGATGCCCGCGGCGATCAGAACCACCGCCGGGGTGTAATAGCGGGCAAAAGTGGTAATGAATTTTTCGGTTCTGGCTTTTCGGGCGGTTGCGTTTTCGACCAGATCCATTACCTTGGCGATGGAAGACTCCTGAAACAGGCGTGTCACACGGATGGTCAATGCACCGGTCTGGTTGATCTGGCCGGCCATGACCGGGTCTGCGGGTTTGATTGCAAGAGGCACTGATTCACCGGTCAGGGCGGATGTATCCACCTGTGAATTTCCATCCAGCACCTTGCCGTCCAGGGGGATTTTTTCTCCCGGTCTGACAACGATAATGTCACCGACCCTGACGGACTCGGGTTCGACTTCACGCAGACCCTCGGCGGTCTTTAAAACCGCCCTGTCCGGCCTGGCGGCCAGAAGCCCGCGGATCGACCGGCGGGAGCGTGACACGGCCAGTTCCTGAAGCAATTCACCGATCTTATAAAAAATCATGACCCCGACGGCTTCCGAATAGGCCTGGATGGCCAGCGCGCCGCCGGTTGCGATCACCATGAGAACGTTTTCATCAAAAAACGTGCCCCGGCGAATCGTTCGCAGCGCACCCAGCAGGACATTCCACCCGGCCAGCAGGTAGGCGGCCAGCACCATGGCCAGTTCCAGCGACCTGGATGGCAGCCGGTAGGCCGAGTGCTCGAAAAACAACACCAGCAGAAACAGAACGAGTGCAGCCGCAAAGATGGCGATCTCTCTGGCAAATTTGAAACCCGTCGAAGGTTCCATCGATTCGGCGGCCGCCCTCGAGGTGCCATGGGGTATGAGTTCGACATCAGGCTCGATTTTACGGACCTGTTCAATCACACGCTGCATATCCGTTGCGCTCACATGCAGTGTCAGATTGGCAAAATCGAGTGTGGCATCATAAACGCCGTCCAGCTTTTTCAGATTGTTTTCGATGTTTGCGGCACAGGATGCGCAATCAACGTTGCGAACATGGTATTTTTGATTGGTAACAGATTCCATTCGTCGATGTCCCTGCCCGGTCAGCCTTCCAGGATGTGTTCCATTCCGATGTCCAGCAGTCTGCGGATGTGCTCATCATCCAGTGAATAATAAACGACCTTCCCGTCTCTTCTCGATTTTACGATCCGGGACTGTTTCAGATTTTTCAACTGATGGGAGACCGCCGGCTGTTTCATTTTCAGCAGCGCGCAAATATCACAAACACACATCTCCGATTCGCTCAGGGCCCAGAGAATGCTCAATCGTGTACTGTCTCCAAAAAGCTTGAAAAAATCCGCCAGTTCATAGAGATCTTCGAAATCCGGCATACGGTGCTGCACCGTTTGGACCGTATCTGTATGGATTCCTTTGATGGCACAAGTTTCAATGGCCGTGGTCATGATGCACTTTCCTTTGCTGAAGATACCGGTCAATATATGCACGTATGAACATATGTTAATTTGATCGGTTTGTCAAGCCTGTTCACCCGGCTGGCGCGTAACCCCAAACTTGGTCTCTAAATGCAACTCTATCGTTGACAGTATGCCACTTTGTAGCATATATAGGCTTGCGCAAATAAGGGGGCAAATGAAAGCGGAAATTCAAAAAACCAGAAGCGTCAACCCGCAAGCCATCATATTGGTTCTGCTGATTGTTTTTTGTGTCGGCATCATAATTTTGCTTCAAACCAAAGATGCTTCTTTCAAGCCATCCGGAACACCCGGACTCGGGAAAGGTGTGGCAGCGCCGAATTTCGATCTCCCCGATCTTGACGGCAATATGGTCAGTTTGGCTGATTACAGGGGCAAAGTGGTCCTCCTCAATATCTGGGCGACATGGTGTCTGCCCTGTGTGGAAGAGATGCCGTCCATGGAAAAGCTCCACCGGGAGCTGCAGGATGAGGATTTTGAAATCCTGGCAGTCAGTATTGATGAATCGGGGGCCGATGTCGTGCGCCCTTTTATGAAAAAACACAATTTGAGTTTTTCTGCCCTTACTGACACCGCCGGCGCCATGAAAAGTCTCTATCGGATAACCGGTGTCCCGGAAAGCTTTATCATTGATAAGGACGGAATTGTTGCAGAGATTGTTATCGGCCCAAGGGACTGGGCCAGTCCCGGCGCCATTGGTTATTTTCGAAATTTAGTGCAAAAAAATTAGTCCGTACATTCTTTGGTGCAATATCCGGATTAAAGAACAGTTATACGACCCGCGGGTTGCTATTGAATCCAGGACCATCATAAAAATGTCTCATTCAGATCCGGCATCCAACACAAACTGGACGATCATCTTTATGTGCTGGGTTATAGCCAGTATCTCAACCCTGGGAAGCTTGTTTTTCAGTGATATTATGGACTTACCTCCCTGTGCATTGTGCTGGTATCAAAGAGTGTTCATGTACCCCCTGGTGATAATTTTTCTAATCGGACTTTTTCCTTTTGATAAAAACATTATCAAATATTCACTGCCCGTAGCCATCGCCGGATGGGGCTTCGCCTTTTATCACACACTGCTGTATGCCGGAGTCATCCCCGAAATCATTCAACCCTGCAGTCAGGGCGTTTCATGTTCAGAGACATATCTGGACCTTTTTGGTTTTATAACCATCCCATTGCTTTCACTGGTATCATTTTCAATTATCGTAACATTGCTCTTTATATTGAGGAGGAGACTTTCCAGATGAAAAAACAGCATATCGTTTTGCTTTCAAGTATATTTTTGATCCTTGTGTTTGTCGTTGGCGTATTTTTTTACAAAGCCATGCTGGCAGAAAAAATGGGTTTCATGGCCCGCGAAAACGCTTCTGTCTTCGTGAGAGACTATTCGCAAACCTTTGGCAATGCTGATGCAAAAGTCTACCTTGTAAAATTTTCTGATCCTGCCTGTGAAACCTGCAGCGCCTTTCACCCCTTCGTAAAGCAATTGATGGCAACCAACCCGGGAAAGATAAAACTGGTTCTCAGATATGCCCCTTTCCATGATGGTGCCGATTATTTTGTCAAGATTCTGGAGGCGGCTAAAAGACAGGGAAAATTTTGGGAGACTCTGGACATTATGTATAAAACCCAGCCTTACTGGGCCAGCCATCACAATCCGCAGCCGCAGTTGATATGGAAATTTCTCCCAAATGCGGGGCTCGATCTGGATAAAATCAGAAAAGATATGAGTAACCCTGAAATAGAAGAAATTATCAAACAGGATCTTGCCGATGCTAAAACGCTGAATGTAAGGAAAACACCCGGATTTTTTGTAAATGGGAAGCCGCTGGCCAGCTTTGGATACAAACAACTGCAAGCATTGGTAGAGTCCGAAATCAACAATAATTATTAAACTTGGTTAATGGTTTCATAAGTAAGGAAATCGGATAATGAATACAGACAAAACGAACGGCAGCCTATCCGCATCGCTGTGGAATTTTTTTGCTTCGGTCAAACTGACCGTCGGGCTGCTGCTTCTGCTGGCCGGGACCTCGGTGATCGGTACCCTGATCCCCCAGAATGCCAACCCGGCTGATTATGTTCGCGCATACGGTGAAATCGTCTACCGCATCCTGCACGTGTTAGATCTGTTCGATATGTACTATTCCTGGTGGTTCCAGCTCCTTATTGGATTGCTGACCATCAATATCGTTGTTTGCACGGTCAAGCGCTGGCCGGCAATCTGGAAAATCGTTTCGGCCGTTGATTGGAAGATCGCCGCCCTCACAAACAGAAAGCCCCTTTCCGAGTATTCCGACCGGCGCAAACCAGAGGAGCTCGATCCGCTGTTCCGGAAAATAGCCCGGCGCCGATTACGTAAATACCAGGCAGAATCCTCGCCCGAAGGGTTTCGGATCATGGCCGAAAAAGGCCGCTGGACCAGACTTGCCGTACCCGTCGTGCACCTGAGCATCGTGATCGTGCTGGCCGGGGCGATGGTCGGTTCGTTGCTCGGCTTCGACGGATTCGTGAACATTCCCGAGGGAGAAAGCGCCGACCACATCCGGCTGCGCAACAGCAATGCGACCCTGCCGCTGGGTTTTGAAGTGCGCTGCGATGATTTTAATGTCAGCTTTTACGATACCGGGGCACCCAAAGAGTTCCGTTCACGTCTGGTGATTCTGGAAAACGGCCAGCCCGTCGTGGAAAAAGACATCATTGTCAATGACCCCCTGCGCTACCGGGGCATTAACTTTTTTCAGTCAAGTTATGGCCAGATGGCCTCCCGGGAGCTGCTGCTGAGTTTTACCAGTAAAGAATCCGGCAAGGTGTACCGCCGCAATGCATCGGTCGGCCAGACGGTGGATTTGCCCGAAAATGCCGGTCGGCTGACGGTGCGCGAATACAAGGAGCGCTACCTTTTCAGGGGAAAGGAAGTGGGAGAGGCGGTGCTCACGGTTCTGGAAAAACCCGGTAAAGATCCGATCGAGCTGGCGCTCTTGCCCCGTTTCCCCTCCTTTGACAAAATGCGCCAGGGCGATTGGATCATTGCGGTTGAAAAACAGGCCGAGCGTTATTACACCGGCCTGCAGGTCACCCGTGATCCGGGCGTGCCGCTGGTGTATGCCGGTTTTATTCTGCTTATTGCCGGGTGCTGGGTGGCGTTTTTCATGTCCCACCAAAAAATAGTTCTGGAAGTCCGGCAAAGCGCCAACAGCAGCCGCATAAAAGTATTCGGCTCTGCCAACCGCAACCGGCTCGGATTCGAACAGCGGATGCGCAAACTGACCGAAGAATTGAAAAAGCTGTAATTCGTCAACGCTATACACTTAAACAAGAGGCAAATTATGAACAGTTCTCTGGTACTCTCCGTAACGACATACGTTTATGGGCTGGCTGCTTTCCTCTATCTGGCTGCCTGGGTATTTCATAAAGATCAATTGAACCGCGCGGCGGCCTGGGTGGTAGTGATCGGCGTAACCGGCAACCTTGGCGGCCTGCTGTTGCGCTGGGCGGAATCTTACCGTCTGGGTATCGGCCATGCGCCGCTATCCAATCTTTACGAGTCCCTGGCCTTTTTTGCCTTTATGATCGCCGTCCTCTACCTGGTTATCGAATATAAGTACGGCCTGAAAACCATCGGGGCCTTTGCCATGCCGCTGGCATTCCTGGCCCTGGCATATGCCTCGCTGTCGCCCAATATCAGCGACCGCATCCAGCCGCTGCTGCCCGCCCTGAAGAGCAACTGGCTCATTGCCCATGTGATCACCTGTTTTATCGGCTATGCGGCCTTTGCCATCGCATCCGGATTGAGTCTGATGTATCTGATCAAAACGGATCAAGGTGCTGATGCAGGCAAACTGCTGGGGAAAATACCGGACCGGCGGGACCTGGATGAACTGACTTACCAGCTGGTTATTTTTGGCTTTCTATTTTTATCGGCGGGCATCATTACCGGTGCGGTATGGGCCAACTCGGCCTGGGGCCGATACTGGGGCTGGGATCCGAAGGAAACCTGGTCGCTAATCACCTGGTTTATCTACGCGACCCTGATTCACGCACGTTTTATGCGAGGATGGCGCGGCAAGCGCATCGCCGTGTTTTCAATAGTCGGATTTGCGGCCGTGATGTTTACCTATTTCGGGGTAAACCTTCTGCCTGGACTGCACAGCTATGGCGCTGCCTGAGGCAAAATTGATGGCAGCGATAGCCCTATGAAAGCTGATACCTTTTAGAGCGTTTGTCAAAAAAACGTTCCGTTAGTGATGTTTTTTGGATTCTTTCGGAACGGTCGTTGATATCTCATACGCCCTGGTCCAAACGCTCTAATTACAATTGGAGCGGCGACTTTTCCTCCACAGGATATCTCGCCCTGGCCCAGTCGTTCCAGCCCCCTTTGAGTATATAGACTTTACCATAACCGCCACGAACTAATTTTAGTGCCAGACCGGCACTGGTTTCTTCATTGGGTCAGGCTCAGTATAAGACCAACGCTTTGTCACGGGGAAACTCTTTGGCCCAGGCATCGAAAAATTCAGGCTGCCTCCTGACGGCACCCTTAATCTTGAATTTACTTTTTTGCCAGTCTTCGCTGTTGCGGACATCCAGAATAATGACATCCGGGTTGTCCATCATCTTTTCGAGCTGTTCCTTGCTTATGTTGGAAACGTCGTCTGCGGCAACCGTTGTTATGAATAGAAAGCCAACCCAGGCCAAACTTAATGCTATTGATTTTATTGCTGTGATATAGATAGTCTTCATTTCTCTTTTCTCACTTATCTGATTTTGAAGATGTGGTTATACTTTTGCTCAGCGCACTTGCAGAGCGTTTGTCAGAAGAACGTTCCGAACGACGTTTGGAATGTGAAATTAATATAGCCTCCTGTCCCCCTTCACAAAGGGGAAACCCAATATCGAACGCAGTGTCATAAAAGCTCAATCCACGGGGAAAGAACCTGGCCGGCGTAGAATGTTCTCCTCCAGAAAAAGGGTACAGGGGGATTTAGAAATAGAATCAAAAGGAACATATTTCTGTAACTGATACAATATAGCCAGCGAATCATTTTTATCAAGCATTGGCGCTTGAAGCGTTGCAGTAGTTATCAAATCGGAACGTTACTTAGACAAATACTATAAACACGGTTGCTGGGCGACAGGTGGATGGGATGTTTATTGCAATCGCTGCGATTTTGATAACCATTCACGGGCACGTCAACTCTTGAAGAGCCTTTTCACCAGTCCTTCTTTGACCGGTTCGGGTTCCGGCAAGCCCAACTGGCGGCAGATGGCGGCTTCTATTTCAGCCTGCGGTACATCTGACCCTTCTACAACAATCTCATCGCCCACCATGACAGCCGGCGCAACCGGCAGATCCAGTTCGAAATATTCATCGGTCATGTAATCGGTTTTGGGTTTGGAGGTGATCTGTGTGTCGATGTCATATTTTTCTTCCAGCACGGGAAGTATTTTCTTGAAATGCTTTCAGGGTTTGCCGTTGGGCTCATTCAGGAAAAAACGGACTTTCAACATCTTCTACCTCCTCTTTTTACTTAAATGCATATATTTCATCTCAACGATACCATTCGATTCAAGAATTCATCCGGCGTTAAAAAATCCACCAAACGCAGATCGCCCCGTTCTTTGCCACGACTGTCCAAAAACACCACCGTCGGGACGCCCTTGACGTTGTACTGGCTTAAAAGACGATCGTATTTTTGGTCGCCCTGACCGGTCAGGTCCACTTTTACCATGACAAAATCATCCTTCGATAGCTTGACGATGTCAGGGTGATGAAAAGTGACCTGATCCAGCTTACGGCAGGGCGCACACCAGGCGGCATAAAAATCGATGATCACCGGTATATTATCTTCTGCTGATTCAGATAAGAGCCTGTCTGAGTAAGGATGCCAGCTCACTGATGGCCCTTTGAACGCCTGGTTGCCGATTAAAACGGTTGCAACCACCAGACAAAGGGTACCCACAGTCATTTTAACCCAAAAAAAAGACCGAAAAGTGGCAACCGTTTTATCGAGCCATCCCAGATGAATACCGGCTGCGATGGCAATGGCGGCAAGGAGGTATGGTTGCAGCCGCAACGGAAGAATTGGAAGAACAAAGTAGGCGGCCATGCCGATGAGGATCCAACCCATCAGCCGTCGCATCCAGTTCATCCATTCACCGGACCCGGGCAGTTTTGAAAGTTGCCCGGAAAACATCGCCAGCACGAACAATGGGGTACCCAATCCCAGGCTCAGGGTGAAAAATATGAAAAAACCGATCAGGGGATCGCCCAGTGTTGCCACCCAGGTCAAAAGCCCCAGCACAAAAGGGCCGATGCATGGTGCCGCCACCACACCCAAAGTGATGCCCATAAAAAAAGAACCGAAAAATCCCTTATAGGACTTCGAGGCCGCCTGGGTCAGCCAGAAGGGAAGTCTGAGTTCCCAGAATCCGAAAAGGCTCATGGCAAAGGCTGCCAATACGGCTGCGATGGCAATCAGAACAAAAGAACTCTGAAGCAAAGCACCGATCAAGCCCCCGGTAAGGGCGGCACCGACACCCAGCAACGAATTGGTCAGCACCAGACCGCCGATGTAGCAAATACCGTGTCCGACCAGTCCGCTTTTTCCCCGTGTGTCTCTCCCCCCAAAATATGACACGGTAATGGGAATCAGCGGATAGACGCAGGGGGTGAGATTCAAGGCCAGGCCCCCGGCAAAAATGCCCAGAAGCGTCCAGAGCAGCGCCCAGCCTGTTAAGGAATGCTTTGCCGGGGCCTGTGTTGAAGGCGTTTGATCGATGAGCTTCCTGTGGGAAACCGGAAGCCCCTTTGATTGCCACTGAGGATATCCTTCCGGATACCGAAATACGTTTTGATAGCTCAATTGAACGGCTACCCGAGCCGCCGAATCGCTCCGGACTCATGCCAGGCCAGCTCAGTAAAATACAATCGATTTGCCCTTATCAGGCCCCAGAAGCGCTTTTAAATCTCCTTTTTTCTGCCATCTTGCCCACCACGTGGGTTCCATGGGGAAATTTATGCTTCCGGCTATGTGACCGGAACGGTGCTCCCATTCCTGACGCGTGTCGACCAGCAGGATATTTTCCCGATTCGACTGATACAGTTTCGACAACGCTTCTACATCTATCAACCGGTAGCCACCGTTTTCGGCCTCTTGTTCGACCTGGGCCATGTTTGCTGCCCCAATCGGTACCGGCAAATGAGAATGCCATAGCGCAAGCAAGGTTACTGCAATGGCAATACCTGGAATTAAGAATATACGAACCGATCGTTTCAACTTGAATCCCTATTGACAGGTACTTTGTTGTCACCCACCGAAATTGAAAAGCCCATTGCAAGCCAATCTTGAACGCCCTCTTCAAGACGTACGGCTTTAAATCCTTTTTTGCGAAGCATCTCGACGGCCTGGACCGCCAGCACACAATACGGGCCCCGGCAGTAAGCGACGATTTCCTGATCCTTTGGAAGTTTGGAAAGTAATTCATTAAGCTTTCCCAGGGGTACAGACAGGGCGCCGGGAATATGGCCACTGCGATACTCATCTGTCGGGCGCACATCCAGGACCGTGACGGCGCCATCTTTGACACGTTTCAACAGATCTTTCCTATCGACAGGCTCCATGCCTTCTCTGCCTTCCAGAAAGCGGCGGTTGATCATTTCGACTTCGGCCAAACGGTTTTCTGCCAGCACCCGCATGGATCGGAAAAACTGGCACACCAACTGGTCCGCAAGGCGGTATTTGACATACAAGCCTTCTTTCTCCGTTTCTACCAACCGGGCGGCTCGGAGCACTTGCAGGTGCTGAGACGCATTGGCAAGCGTCAGACCGGTCTCCTGACTAAGGGTTTCGACAGTTTTTTCACCCTGGCAGAGTAGATCTATCAGTTCCAGGCGTTTTGGACTGGAGACCGCCTTTCCAATCCTTGAAAATTGCTCATAAATGGCGTCTTTGAATTGTCTGTTTGGATTCTTCATGAGTCAGTCCTCAACTAATCAATAAATTAATTGAATAATAGATTAGTAAGACTCGCGTGTCAACAATTGTTTCTAAGTTTTCGCAATAGTGATTTATGAAAGGGCGGGGTTGTAGAACAGCAGCTAGAATTCAATTCCTCTTTGGGCTTTTATGCCCGATTCATATGGGTGCCTGACGGCTTTCATTTCCGTGACAAGATCGGCGATGTCCAGCAATTCCTGCGGGGCGCTGCGACCGGTAACCACCACGTGCAGGGATTCAGGTCTGGCGGCAATGCCTTTAACAAGCTCCTGTGCCGCAATCATGTTGTATTTAGCCAGATATGTCAGCTCATCCAGGATAACCAGCTGGTATTGGCCGGAACCGATGGCCGCTTGTGCCATCTGCCAGCCCTGCCGTGCTATTTTTTTATCTGCTTCCAGGTTCTCCGATTTCCAGGTGAATCCTTTTCCCATCACATGAAAGTCGATCAGGTCTTCGAAGCGTTTGAGCGCTTCCAGTTCGCCATAGCGCCAGGAACCTTTGATAAATTGGATAATACAGACCCTCAGGCCATGACCGGCCGCCCGCAGAGCCAGGCCCAGCGCCGCGGTGGTTTTGCCCTTGCCGTTGCCGGTGTAGATGATGATCAGGCCTTTTTTCGTCTGTTTTGAATTAGCCACGAATTTTCACAGATTATCACGAATTATATTTAATAATTAATTTTATTAAAGATCGATTCGGATAAAGGTCAATGCGTCGGTGCGGTCCACTTTTGACGCGTATTTTACAGGATAATGTAAGCTTTTGGTGAAATCACAAGAACCCCGACCCGGGTCGATCCATCTTCGCCCGTTGGGTTTACGTCTTCGTCAAGACTACGCCGCACAAGAAGATGCTATTTGTATGACAACAGAAATGGTTTCAAAAACCTCAGATCGCTCCGAAGGTCAAGGCGTGGGCTGACGAAAAAGTGCAGCATACAGTTGGGTACGTGAGCATTTGGAGACGGCCCGCAACGCCGGGATTCAGTGTTAGATGAGACTTTGAAACCATTTCTAGCTGTTTTCGGCGGGGTTAAGATACCGCTCGGCACACTTATCGACGCAGGCTTTGCAGAGGGTTTCGTCCAGTTCACTGCGGGTGTAATAATTGACAAACCCCTGGATCCAGTCGTCACCGGCCCGGGGGCACTCTTGAATATAGTCGATAAACTGGACCAGGCGGTCGATGGCGGCCTGGTCCATGGCATGCTCCATTCGGCAGGCGTTGGCTTCCGCTCTTTCCGGTTCAAGCAGCAGAACGTTTTCTAAAAAGGTCTGGATGACCGAGTGTCGTCTGGCAATTTCGCGGGCGATGGATGTTCCCTTGCGGGTCAGGGTAATATAGCTGTAAGGCTCGTAATTGATCAGATCTTTTTCGGCCAGGGTTTTCAGCGCCCCGGTCACAGATCCCCGCAATACGCCCAGTTTGTCGGCAATATCTTTTACCCGGGCGACCTTGTTCGTTTGCTCAAGATCCAGGATGGCTTCAAGGTAGTCCTCCAGGCTTTCTGAAAGCACCTTTTTTTTATCGTTCACCGCGATACTCCTTTGACAAGAATTAATAATCGGATAGTACATGCCATAATTCGTATTTCAAATCAAACAATTTTTTAATATTTTAATTTTGTCCTTGACGGCAAAAATAGTTTGGCGTACCAAACATTTCGTTTTTGGAAAAATCTTACTGTTTATCACCAACGTTAATGGTGTTTTTTATTCCGGCAAAGACCGTAAACAAAACCAGGGAGGATAAAGATCTTGAGAAAAGGGTTTATTTTTTCAGCCATATTTTTGCTAATTTCTGTCTGGAGCGTATCGGTATTCAGTACTGAGGTTGTGGTTTACAGCGCCCGCAAGGAACACCTCATTCGACCGCTGTTTGAAAATTACACCCGGGCCACGGGTATAAAGATAATATATATCACCGGCAAGGCGCCGGTCCTGCTACAGCGTCTCAAAGCAGAGGGCAAGAATACGCCGGCCGACATGCTGATTACCGTTGATGCCGGCAATCTGTGGCATGCAGCACGGGAAGAGGTCCTGCAGCCCGTCGATTCAAGCGTTCTTCAGCAAAACATACCGGCCCATCTGCGGGATCCGCAAAATCGCTGGTTCGGGCTTTCGGTTCGCGCCCGCACTATCGTTTACAGCACCGACCGGGTCAAACGGCAGGAATTAAATACTTACGAGGAACTGGCCCACCCCCGGTGGAAGGGCCGTCTGTTGCTGCGAACTTCCAAAAAAGTTTACAACCAATCCCTGGTAGCGATGCTGATCACCGAACACGGCGAGGACGAAACTGAAAAAATCGTTGCCGGCTGGGTCAAAAACCTGGCAGCCTCGCCCTTTTCCAGCGACACCAAAGTAATGCAGGCCATATTGGCGGGGCAGGGTGATGTGGGGATCGTCAATACATATTACTTCGGGCGGCTGCTGAAAAAAAATCCGGAACTTCCCCTGGCGCTCTATTGGCCAAATCAGCAGTCCGGAGGTGTCCACGTCAATGTGTCCGGTGCTGGCGTTACCGCCAATGCGCCCCACAAGCAGGCAGCCGTCGATTTGCTCGAATGGCTGTCGTCTGAAAAAGCCCAGAGTCTGTTTGCCGGAGCCAATATGGAGTATCCTGCCAATGCCGGCGTGCGGCCGGCTCCTGCCGTGGCGGCATGGGGAGATTTCAAAGCAAATCCAATCAACCTGCTAAATGCCGGTGTTTACCAGGCCGACGCCATCCGTTTGATGGACAGGGCCGGGTATAAATAATAACCATGATTGTCGTGACATGAGCGATTCTGTCTGCATCGATTGTTCGCCAACCGGGTTTTCAACCCGGACAGTCAACTTGCACAAAATTTTCAAGTACTTTGACGGCTGGCGTCTGGCGGCACTGGCTCTTAGCCTGGGCGTGGTGCTGCCGCTGGCGGTCGTGTTTATACATCTGCTGCATCCCGAAAAAGAGATCTGGCAGCACCTGGCACAAACGCTGCTCGCCGATTTGCTGTTCAACACGGCACTGCTGACCGGTGGTGTTCTGAGCGGCACATTTGTTATAGGTGTCAGCCTGGCGTGGCTTACCGGCGTGTGCGAGTTTCCGGGTCGCAAGGTACTTTCCTGGGCCCTGCTGCTGCCGATGGCCATGCCGGCATACGTATTGGCCTTTGTTATGCTCGGCCTGTTCGATTTTTCCGGGCCGGTCCAGACGGTCTTACGACAGTGGCTGCCGTCTTACAGGCTGTGGTTTCCGGATGTGCGTTCGGCAGGCGGTGTGATCGCCGTCATGACGCTCGCACTGTATCCTTATGTCTATCTGCTGGCCCGCAGCGCGTTCAAAACCCAGGGCAGAAGGGCTTTGGAGGCTGCCCGGGCGCTGGGATACGGCCAATGGGCGGCCTTTTTCAAGGTCGCCCTGCCCATGGCGCGACCCTGGATTGCAGGCGGATTGATACTGGTTTTGATGGAAACGCTGGCCGATTTCGGAGCGGTTTCAATTTTTAACTACGATACATTCACCACCGCTATTTACAAAGTCTGGTACGGCTTTTTTTCACTGGCCGCAGCTGCCCAGCTCTCCGCTTTGCTGGTTGTCATTGTATTTTTCGTCATTGTCGTTGAGCATAAGATGCGTTCGAAAATGCACTATACACAGACCGGCCGTATGACAATCGAACCGGAAAGAATCGTTCTGAAGGGTTTTTGGCGAAAGGCTGCCACGATTTTTGCGGGCATTGTATTTTGGGTGGCCTTCGGCATTCCCTTCGTCCAGCTCCTTATCTGGGTTTTCCAAATATTTACGGAAGAGTACAGCAGCCGCTATTTCGGGTACCTTGCACATTCGCTTTTGTTTGCCGCCATGGCAACCGTTTTGATCGTCACCGCCGCCATCTGTCTTGCCTACACCGGCCGAAAGCATCCTGACCGATTATCAAATCTGATGGTAAAAATTTCAACCATGGGCTATGCCCTTCCCGGAGCGGTGCTGGCGGTTGGCATATTCATCGTGTTCACCGTCATCGATAGGGGGCTCAACGCGATACTAACACCTGTCGTGAAACTGGAAGGCGGCCAGATTCTGCAAGACACTGTTCTGATCGTAATTGCAGCTTACCTGGTTCGCTTTTTGGCGGCCGGATTCAATGCCGTCAACAGCGCCATGCACCGCCTGACACCCAGCATCGACGAAGCTGCCATAAGCTTAGGAACGACCGGATTTAGTCTGATTCGGCGCGTCCATCTGCCCGTACTCAAAAACGGCCTGCTGACGGCGGCTATAATGAGTTTTGTCGATGTGATGAAAGAGATGCCGATCACATTGATGACCCGGCCATTCGGCTGGGATACCCTGGCGGTGAAGATTTTCGAATTGACATCCGAAGGCGAGTGGGAGCGCGCTGCCCTGCCGGCGGTTGTACTGGTGCTGGGCGGGCTTATACCCGTTATTTTGTTAACCCGCAAAATGGATGCAGTATCCAATACGGCTTAAAAAGGATTTCAGGTATGGCTTCGGCTCTTGAACTTCGCAATGTATCTAAATCATTCAATCATATCCCGGTTATCAGCAATCTCGGATTTACATTGCATGCCGGCCAGATCGGCTGCCTGCTGGGGCCCAGTGGCTGTGGCAAGACGACCGCCTTGCGTATTGTGGCCGGATTTGAATCGCCGGATGCCGGTCAGATAGTGATAAAGAACAGGATCGTGGCAACACCGGATGCCGGCGTGCCGCCGGAAAAGCGTCGGATCGGAATGGTATTTCAGGATTACGCCCTGTTCCCGCACCTGACTGTCGAGGAAAACGTTGTATTTGGACTTAAACGCGTTGATGCTGCCGAAAAGACCCGGCGGACCGCTGAGCTGCTGGATCTGGTGGGGCTTGATGAATACGCCCACAACTATCCGCATGAACTTTCCGGCGGCCAGCAGCAACGGGTTGCGCTGGCTCGCGCGCTGGCGCCGCGCCCTGAAATTCTGCTTATGGACGAACCTTTTTCGAATCTGGATGTGGTCCTGCGCGAGCGGCTGTCCATGGAAGTTCGCGACATCCTAAAATCATTCGGCATTTCAGCCGTCATGGTAACCCACAACCAACATGAAGCCTTTGCGATGGCCGATGTCATCGGGGTCTTGCGAAACGGTCGGCTGGAGCAATGGGATTCGGCCTACAACCTCTACCATCGGCCGGCGAGCCGAGCTGTGGCCGACTTTGTCGGTGAAGGGGTGCTGCTGAATGCAAATGTCATCGACCAGCATAAAATTGAAACCGGTTTGGGCATCCTTGAAGGACCGTTCACATTTCCCTGCCGAAATGGATGCCCTGCTCACGTACTGATCCGGCCTGAAGATGTTGTACACGATCATGACAGTTCATTTAAGGCCCGTATCATAAACAAAAACTTTCAGGGTGCAAACATACTCTACACCCTCGTATTGCCATCCGATGAAAAGGTGCTATCACTCGTACCCAGCCATCACAATCACCAAGTGGGTCAGGAAATCGGTATCGTACCTGAAGTTGGCGAAATCATTTTGTTCGAACAGAACAACCCGCTAAATTAAGGTTTTTTAACTTTTAGGTTGACATGGAAGAATGTTTGGTATACCAAACATTTTCGATTGAAAACATATACTTGAATTTTCGCGAGGTCATCAAATGGCTTGCATCAACTTGCGGCACATGCAAGTGGAACAATCCGGCACGATAAAAAGCGTTAAGGCCGAGGGCGAACTGGGGCGCCGCATACGCGATATGGGGCTGGTTCCGGGTACCAGAGTGACGATCAAAGGGCGCGCACCGCTCAAAGACCCGGTGGCCTTGCGACTGTTGGGATTCACGCTGACACTGCGCAATAATGAAGCAGATTTCATCGATGTGGAGGTTGATTAAATAAATGGTTACCACAATTGCTCTGGCCGGCAATCCAAATTGCGGCAAAACCACTCTTTTTAATGCCCTGACCGGCTCCCGGCAGCACGTCGGCAACTACCCCGGCGTGACGGTGGAACGCAAAGAAGGTACTTACGTGGTCAACGGGCAGAAAATGAACATCGTCGATCTGCCGGGAACCTATTCCCTGACAGCCTATTCGCTGGAAGAGGTTGTGGCGCGGGATTTTATCGTCAATGAGAGGCCGGCCGTGGTCATCGATATCGTCGATGCATCGAATCTGGAACGCAACCTGTATCTGGCTGTCCAGTTTATGGAAATGGGCGCCCCGCTGTGCATTGCCCTGAACATGATGGATATGGCCGAAAGGCGCGGGATTCAGATCGACTCCCTCAAGCTTTTAGAGTTGTTGGGTGTTCCGGTAATTCCCACGATAGCCCGCAACGGAAAAGGCAAGGCCGAGTTGATGCGGGCGGCCAAAGCGGTGGCCCAAACCAGTAAGCGGTCCGGCGTCCTGAAAATATCCTACGGCAACGACATCGATCCGGCCCTGATGCAAATGGAAAAACGAATCACCGAAACCGGGTTTTTGACCGGCAGGTACCTGCCGCGCTGGGTGGCCTTAAAATACATGGAAAACGATCAAAACGTCAAAAACTTTGGCAGGGTGGTCAATCCATCACTGGCAGACGAATTGGAAGAAATTGTCAGCAAAGTCGCCCTGCACATAAAAAAAACACTGGACAGCTATCCGGAAGCCGTGATCGCCGATCAACGCTATGGTTACATTCGGTCCATCATAAACCGGGGGGTCTTTACCAGGCAACAGGATCAAGGCCGGCAACACCTTTCGGATCGCATCGACAGGATCCTGACCCACCGTCTTTTCGGACCGGCCATTATGGCTGCCGTGCTGTTTGGCCTGTATCAGTTTACGTTTGCCTACAGTGAAATTCCGGTCGCCTGGACCGAACGTCTGTTCGGTTGGCTCGGTGGCCTGGCGGATGCCCATTTGCCGGAAGGGTTGCTCAAGTCGTTGATCATTTCCGGTATGATCGACGGCGTTGGTGGTGTCCTGGGATTCGTGCCGCTGATCATGTTCATGTTTTTCGGTATTTCCATCCTGGAAGACTCGGGCTACCTGGCCCGAGTGGCCTTCATGCTCGACCGGGTTTTCCGTATTTTCGGACTGCATGGCAGTTCGGTCATGCCTTTCATTATTTCCGGCGGCATCGCCGGCGGATGTGCGGTGCCCGGCATCATGGCCACCCGCACGCTCAAATCGCCCCGGGAACGATTGGCCACCCTGTTGACCGTTCCATTCATGAATTGCGGTGCCAAACTGCCTGTTTTTGCGCTGCTGGTGGGTACTTTTTTCATCAATCAAAAGGCCGCGGTCATGTTTTTGATCACCCTGATTGCCTGGGCCGGTGCCCTGCTGGTGGCCAGGCTGCTGCGGTCCACCGTTATCAAGGGCGAGGCGACCCCGTTCGTGATGGAACTGCCCCCTTACCGGCTGCCGACGCTCAAAGGCGTTGCCATCCACACCTGGGAAAGAACCTGGCAGTATATCAAAAAAGCCGGAACGGTTATTCTCGGTATCTCCATTATTCTCTGGGCCATGATGACCTTTCCCGGACTTCCGGATTCAGCCCGGCAGGCCTATGAGCAGGAACGCCAGGCCGTGATGGCCACCGCACCTGCAGCGGTTGTCGAAGAAATCGAAAAGGCCGGTTCACAGGTTAAATTGTCGTCTGCCGCAACGAACCTGCGTGCCGAATTGATTGCCGTCGACAGCCGCCAGGCAGAGGCGGGCTTGCGTTATTCCATTGCCGGTCGGATCGGCACGGCCCTGGAATCGATCAGCCGCTGGGCAGGCTTCGACTGGCGCACCAACATCGCCCTGGTGGGCGGATTTGCGGCCAAGGAAGTGGTTGTGTCCACCCTTGGAACGGCCTATTCGCTGGGTGAGGTGGACCCCGAAGAAACCGGCTCCCTATCCAGCACCCTGGCAACGGCGCCCGGCTGGCGGCCGCTGACGGCGTTCAGCCTGATCCTGTTTCTGATGTTCTATGCGCCTTGTTTCGTTTCGGTGGTCTGTATCGCCAGAGAAGCCGGTTCCTGGAAATGGGGCGCTTTTTCGATGGTATTTAACACCGTGCTGGCTTTTGCGATTGCCGTGCTGTTTTTTCAGGTGGGAACGGCGCTGGGTTACTAGTAAAAAAGTGGGGAGTGCGGAGTCCGGAGTTGAGGTGTTGCTGCGCTCCAACGAAAAAATAAAATTGATGGTCTCGTAAAAAATCGGAAATTTCTCTATCGCCTCATTCCGGCGAAGGCCGGGCACGCAGTGAAGCTTTAGTGCTATCCAGTAATTTCAGTACCTTCTCTCTTTCGAAAATAGGCGATCGGTCAAGATAAGGTTTCCCCTCCCCTGGCGGGAGGGGATCAAGGGGAGGGGGATAAAATGGTTGCAATCCTAATTCTATCACCCTCACCCAACCCTCTCCCATCAAGGGAGAGGGCTATGTCCGGGCTTATTTGACCGTAAAGTTTCAGATTCGTTCAATCCGGGTTTTTTCGCCCGGTCCGCCTGAGGCGAACTGGATGCCGGATCCGTCATTCCGGACTTGATCCGGGACCGGCATGACGGAATCGGACTTTTTACGGTTTTATCAAATTGGATTCTGGATACTGGATAAAGGAAATGGGGGGCGACCGGAACCTGTCCTTTGCACTTTCATGATTTCGGATATTAGATTTTGGATTTTGGATCAAGGAATTCATAACAGAATGAAACTGGAAATTTGACATGGAAAACATTATCGTGGCCCTGATTGTCGGGCTGGCCTTATTTTTTACCTTCAAAAGAATTATGAAAATGATCACTGCCAAAGGAAATTGCGGCAGTGGCTGCAGTTGCAGTGCCTGCGATGACTCAAGCAGTTGCAGTGCGGTTGACAAATACTTCCACTCGGCCGAAGACAAAGATTGCTGCAAGCCGGCATCTCAATAAATAAATTTCCCTGCAGCAGGCTGCGGTGAAATTTATTTTGAGGAGCCGAAAGGGATATATAAACCTGGCCTGAAGAAAAAAGCCAGGCAAACTCCTGCCGCAAGTACCCTCCCGGACGCTCCATGTATGCCCCTGCCGGTGTCAGGGGCAAATAAAAAACCCCTCAAGCATCTGCTGCTTGAAGGGCGGCACCCTGCTTACCTGTCCCAATCAAGGTTGTCTTGCGCTCTGTCCATCCGCAGAACTGTGACAATCATCGAGGCAGGTCTTATGACTTCCGGATTCTTCTACTGACCGCGCCTTACAGTTTTAGAGCGGATTTATATACTCCACCTGATAACCGGTTGCTGTGTTCTGCATCTCTTCAGGTTGTTCTCATATAGAAAACAAATCTCAATATCAAATGTTTGAAACTAGACGCGTCAGGATGTTTGAGACATTAGAATTTTGGGTTTCAGTATTGTTTGTTATTTGTAGTTTGGGGCTTGAAATTTTCTCAGATTAATCACTCACCCGATTTCAATAATACCAACCTATTTTATTAAGATACTTGTGGGATGCAATACCAGGCGTTCCTCTAAAGCCGCGGCCGAATTACTACCAGTACACGTACACGTCATATAATCTGAGATGAGAATCATTGCTGATAATACCCATTGATTCAATCCGTGCCTGGGCAGCCAGCATACGGTCAAACGGGTCTTTATGGTGGGTTGGCAACTGACCGGCAAGGAATGCGTGATCATTCAGGATAGCCAGTGTATCTATGCGGTTTCTATCAAGCTCCGATGGAATCAATTCTTCCGGCGGCTCATCAAATTCAAGCCGGCCCAGGGCATATTTGATCGATATTTCCCATGAACTTGCAACGCTCCAGTATATTTTATTGCGGTGGCTCTGGATCAACTCTCTGGCTTTTGCGGTCAAACGTTGATCGTACGTTATCCACCATATCAATACATGGGTATCCAGCAAGTATTGCATCAGGTGCCTTTACCTGTAAAATTCATCAAGCATATCGTCCGGCAACGAATCAAAAAAACTGTCTTTTATTCTTATTTTACCCTTTGCGGTTCCCGGTTTCCGATCCTCCTGCAGATGCTTGATCGGAACCAGCCTCGCAACGGGTTGGCCGTAGCGTGCAATTATCACCTCTTTGCCTTCTGCAATCAATCTGGATAGCTGAGTCTTGGCTGTGTGTATGTTGATTTGCTGCATAACGTATCCTTCATTGTTCTATTTTGAACTAAAGTTAGTTCAAATTCAGTTCCAAGTCAAGAGCTACCTGAAATGTAAGACTTTTTTCCGCTCGGTAAGTCGCAAAAAGCAGCCTTTTTGCATCAGACGGCGTAATCGCCTTGCGCCAGCAAGCGTAGTTGTCTACGTCGAGGATTGCAAAGAGGCGAGAACGCCGGCCTGGACTGAAAGATGCCGTTTATACCAGCTCAAAGTTTCCATCCATAAATGGTAGATTTCTGTTCAGGCCAAGGCCGCAGCCTTCTTTGCAACCGGAGGCGTAGTTTGCTACGTCGAGGATTGCAAAGAGGCGAGAACGCCGGCCTGGACTGAAAGATGCCGTTTATGGATGGAAACTACCAGAGTTTTCTGGCCCACTCCTCATCCCCCAGCCTGTTTTTAATGCTGACGATCAGCGCTGACATACGCTGCTTTGCGTCCGGCGCCTGCAGCGCTTTTTCGTAGATGCGCCGGGCCAATGACTCATCGTTCAGACTTGTCAGAACGGATTCGGCCAGAGACTTCAGATCGAGCGCATTGCGGCGCAGCTTCAGCTCGGCCGTTTGGATAATCCCCCGCACAAGCTCTTTATCACCGGTTTGCCGGGCTGCCGATTGGATCAATGTTTCGTAATCATTCGCATTTTCGCACAGACTTTCGGCCCTGGCATAACAAGCACGGGCGCGGTCCGTGTCACCCAGGCTGGTCAGCACGGCAGCGGCAACCGAGACACAGCCAATGACATTTTCGCAGGCATCTTTACCTTTATCGAACAACTGACCGGCCCACCCGGAATCATCCAATTTTTCCAACACGACCCGGGCCAGTCGAACATAATCACTGGCGCTGCTGCAGCGTTGCTCCAACCCGGAATAGATGGTCTTGACCCACCCGGTATCCTGCAGGTTGGCCAGAATGCCGTCGACCACATTGTTGGTATCGAGCTCGGCGGGGTTGTTTTCCAACTGTGTGGTGTAGATAGCGCGGACCCAATCGGAATCCTGAAGATCGGCAGAGATGGCATCGGCTAATTTCAGATATTGGGGGAAATACTGGCTCGATGATTCGGCCACCTGGTACAATTTGCGGGCGTAATGGGTGTCACCGGTTTGTTCCACCACATCACGGGCCAGATGAATCAGTGCTCCGGGCGATTCACATTCGTTTTCGCGGCCTATAAACCCGGTATACAGATCTGCTTGGGCTTCCCGTTTTTCCTGTTGATCCTTGATCGCCTCGATCCATTGCGGATCGTCGGCATACTGGATTATCGCTTCGGCCGTCTTTTTAAACTCGTCATTGCTCTTTACCGCCAGTTCAGCTCCTTTTAGTATTTTCAGGGCCGCCGGTTTATCCTGGATATCCTCGGCCAGTGATTTGGCCACATCAACCAGTTGCTTTGAATTGGGTTGGGCCTCCAGCGTTTTCTGATAGACGGCTGCGGCCGCAGCGGTGTTGCCGGTGTCCGCCAGAATTGTCTTGGCCAGTTTGGACAGCTGCTCGAATTTGGTATACAAAGCCTCGGCCTTTTTGTAGATATCCAGCGCCAGCGCTTTGTCTTCGAGCGAATCGATAATCGATTTGGCCAGGGCCATCAATTCGTCGCCTTTTTCCATCCGGTCGGCTGCTTTGCGATAGATGACCTTGGCATATTCCGTATCTTTTAAATCCTTAGCAGCAGCGGATGCCAGGGCAATCAAATCCTTGCCCGTTTCCAGAGCGCTCTCCCCTTTGCCTACCACCGAACGTGCCAAATCCGGATCTGCGAGGTTTTCGACGATACCCTTGGTTAGTTGGGCATAGTCATCGCCGGTTTTGCAGTTTTCGCCGGCCTTCTCGAGGATCGCCTTGGCCCTATCCTTGTCACCGAGCACATCCTGTACACCTTTGGCACATTCCACGAAATCGGCCACCGATTTGCATTTTTCGATGGCGGCATCGATTGGCTTTTGGGCCAGGTCAGCATCCGACAGGATATCCCGAATGCTCTGGCTCAATGTAAAAAGATCGGCGATGCGGGTGGCTTTGGCCTGGGCGGCGGTCAACACTTCCGCTGCCGTTTCGGCTGCTCCAATTTCTGCGGCGGCACTTGCCAGGCTGACCAGTTCCTGGGCGTTTGTGCCGAAATCCTTGGCCTGGGTCAGATACTGCTTGGCCCTTTCCTTGTCATCCACGGGATCGTTGGCGCACTTGGCAAACAGAATCAGCTCATCTATGGTTTGGGCCCAGTCCGCGCCCTCGTCCAGCAGTTCGGCCGCCCACTGCTTATCGGAAAGTTCTTGAACGATTTCTTTGGCCACGTTCACATAGTCTTCAGAAGTTTCACAACCCTCCGCTTTTTCTTCCAACTGTTCCTTGGTGCTCATACTTCCTCCTTTCAAAAAATTAACGAGACTGCAAATATCGCACTGTTACCCATAACATGAATGCTGATCGGCACCAGCAGGTTGTCTTCGATCTCATAGGCGATCGCAAAAACGATTCCTCCAACCAGCTGTGTCAGAGAAAAACCTTGCGTTGGATGGAGGGTTACAAATACGGTCGTGCTGACCGCAACAGCGACAAAGGCTCCCCAGCGGCGTAAAAATCCGTAGAGGATGCCACGGAAGAAGATTTCTTCGGCCACAGGTGCGATCAGACCGCCCACCACAAACAGAAGTAATACCTGAATTTTGCACGCAAATCAGCGCTATGAACACTTTGCAGTAATTTTCTATTTTTACTGCAGTATTTTAAGGTCAATCTAACGGATAATTTTTTCTTTTATAATTACTTCTTT
>Ga0126335_1000244_pt1 | contig 25556 bp, 16 predicted proteins | sample OlaspJWI45metaG_FD_108409 | JGI IMG/M metagenome (GOLD analysis project Ga0126335, IMG submission 108409) | Marine gutless worms symbiont microbial communities from Oahu, Hawaii - Olavius sp. 1 OAHU.JWI-45 metaG | ecosystem: Host-associated > Annelida > Digestive system > Unclassified | place... | reverse complement strand
TAGGGCTGTGCTGCGTTCAGGCTGGGTTTCCCCACCTCCTGTTTACGTAGGCATGTGGGGACGCCCACGGGGTCATACCCAAAATTACTTAAGAGCACCATCAATTTTTCTGGATTTTTATGTAGCAGGGGAAGATAATGGAGGCAGAGGTACCGACAGTCCGGGTGGGCGCCACCCCAAACGGACTAACGGCTCCCCCTCACAACCCCCTCCCCCAAGGTTTTTATAGGCCGGATGCCCTTCCTGCCGCCCAACCAACAGCGTCAACGCACTGAAGGTACAAGAACATACATTCCAAAAAATTATGACCAAACGCACTTCAAGAATACAATACTGGTCAGCACAGAAACCCCATGTTTTCCACCCCTGCTATCTCCTCCCAATATTTCCACTCCTACCTTTTCCGTGCCCATGTTTTCAACGTCCCCGTTATGCCATCTGTCTTTATGAGTAGTTGCTAATTACTTTTTTATTTCAGGGGTCCACTGCAGCAGGTACTAGTATGCATGTTTCCTAGCGGTTGTTGCATATCGTAGTTATGTTATACTGCAAGTAAGTAAGTAGATTGATAAATTTGTGTTCATGTGGCATTTCTTACTACCTAAACTGTCAAAGAGATGTTATGTGAGTGAGCTCTGCAGAATAACACACTATCATTTTCTACTGCACTTGTATTGACATTGTGGTCCATGGAAAAATGAATACACAAATGGAAAAGATAAAAATGCACTTCAGTTTGAATGAATGTTTAACAGTACTGTTTGTATAGTCTTTAAATATGCTGTTAAATAACTCATATGTTTTAAGATGGGCTGCTGTTAACTAGAATAGTTGTTGCGGGTGTTGATTGTCAGATGTATGTAATGCTGTGTTGATGTTGATGTATTGCGGTGCTGGTGGATGTACATTATGCAGGAATTACATTTTTCTCATCAACATGTGGTAGATCGTTACAGGTGTGACAACTGACGATCATGACTTCATCTTACTGGCTCCTCTTCTTACGTGTAAATGGACCTTGTTTCTTATTTGTTAAATTATATGCTGGAGTTGCTTTTACCTGTCAGTTCATCTTAAGTGTTGTCACTTTCTTTGCCCGTCACTCCTTCACTCTAGCCTGAAAAATTACTTTTCCACAAATCTTTTCCATCTTAGTCATTTCACCCTCTCTTCTGGACTGACTTTACAGATTTTAGGACTTTCGTTTTAACAGTTGGATTTGATTGTGTGTGGTGGACGAAGCTGGCTGCTAGTCAGCTTTTGACTACATTGCTAAACTTTTGCATATCGTGTGGTATCATACGTCATCAGAGAGGCTGTGAAGTTAGTGATAACATCATACATGTAACACATTGATAGTTGGACATTAACACTGACATTTAATGACAGCCATGACACGTGTTTACAAACAACCTGAAGTTGGTTGTTAGTACTACTGTGTTGTGGTACATTGATGTTGGGCGTGATGCTAGCTCATCTGGCTGACTATGTGCCAGTTTGGGTAGTTGTAATTCATTGCTAAGATTGTTGCTAGGTTGATAGTCATTTTTTCTTGGCTATAATGATACTTGTATGAAGATAGAGTGGGAGGTTTTGCATGCCAAAGGATGGAGAAAGGCAGCTTGAAACCAGAGGCGATCTGGAGATCATGCACACTAATGCTTGATTTCTCTATGACTCTGGGACAGTAATCTGTTGTAGGTCAAATTCTGTGTGGTGATATAAAAAGCCCAACATGTTTGCAATAACACAGCTGCATTTATTGTAATGTAGTAGATGACCAGGGCTGCCAGCATGAACCGTTGTATAGTGAACTAACAGTAAAGTGATGAAAACGCTGTACAAAAGCAGAACTGAAATCATTTAGAACTAGGAAATTTATGGCAAGCCTTTGCCATCACTGACAGATGCACAGACAACATAACCCAATTCCGTATATACCTCTTTTGCGTGTATAGGCAGACAGAGGCTTAAAAACTAGAACTGAACAAAATTCAAATACTGTGTAAAACTACTAGTGAAATGTATATGAATAATTACATCAATCACAACCAAAACTTTTACTTTGACGTTTCGATCTCTATCAGAGGCCTTCGTCAGAAGAAGCTTGCTCAGTTCTTCTTCCAGTTCTAGCCACGGTAGTGATGCGACGTGACAAGAAATCGGTCGTATGTGTGGCTCAGTGTGTAGCTGACCTCATCTTGGTTCATAGAACGCCGTTCCTCCTTCCGGATATGTACCGCTTCTTTGATCCATCTGGTACTTCTGTCAGACTCCCTGTCTAGGATTGTAGATGCTGGCCAGTTGATCAAGTGGTTGTCATGACAACGTCAAGGTAAAAAGTTTTGGTTGTGATTGATGTAATTTTTTATGTAAATGTTTTACCAACCTAAAGAATATGTTTTAGTATACTAGTGAAATGTTTGACCTCTGACCTTATTTCAACAGGTAAGGTTACTATCGTCACAGGGTCCTGTTAGGAATATGAGTGCATCACTGGCGTCTTCATTTTACTTCACCAGAGGGCAGCACATTTTGGCGTTGTTTAGCCTATTTTGGCGTTATTTGTGTATTAAAGCAGTGAATAATTTAAAAGCAAAAAGTTTGGGCATCATCCTTACACAACGTGCTATGTTTTTGCCAGTTTCTGCATTTAGATAGAGATGGATAAACTTATTTATATAGCGCCTATATACTCAAATGAGTCTCTAAGCGCTTCGGTCGCCAAACAGATGGGTTTTCAAAGACTTTAAAAGAGTCAAAGGTAAGTCCCGGCCGCTGTAATCCAGGTGGAATCCATTTATACTATTGTTGGTTTCTGAAATAGCATGTGGAGAATAATGTGCTCATTTTGGGCATTTTTTGCTTCATTTTTGGCATTTTTGCGAATTATGCCATAAGTAAAGAACTTTTACAGAAGTCTAAGTGCGTGCGTCATCCTCGTACTAGACGCATGCATCTATGTGCCAAATTTGACGTTCTTAGGCCTTCTTAGTCCTGAGATATCGTTTGGAGAAAAAGACACTCACTCACCCACCCAGACACCCACACAGCTTATTTTGCCATCCATGAACCACTGAGGAAAATGACTAAAAACTGAAATGGTTTTCAATACTGGAATATCACTGTTGTTTTTCTATTCAGAACTGATTTTGATATGTCACCGTGGAAAGTCGCTGGGATTCTGGACTGACTGTGGCCCTGGAGGAACAGTCACAGTTCTCAACCAAGATACAAGCCATAGAGCAGGTTGGTGTATGTATTTGGTTGCTACCAGATTTTGCCAGAAGGAATGTTTCAGACTGGTTAGTGGTAGATTTAGTTGTTTGGGTTTTTTTTTGTTATACCGGGTGCAGCCCGGGCCAGGCCTACGGCCTGGCCGGCTGCTGCCATAGTAAGATCGCCCGTGTGCGCGTACTGAGTTGGTTGTTGGCGTTGCTGACTAGTCTGTACTTTTGCGGGTGACAGAAGTACTGTCACAAGTACTGTCACAAGTGACGGAAGTACTGTCTCCAAGTGACGGAAGTGTCGCACAGAATAGCACTGTGATTGGTCAGCTAATCACACAATAGCTCTGTGATTGGTCGGGCTAAAAATCGATTCTTGCGCATAGGTTAATGTACTGTCACGAAAGTCTAGCATAATGTAATTTTTTTTATTCGAAGGCCTCTGAAGCTGAAATTTTTATATTTGATGTCATTTGCTGGTCTCCATTTTGAAAATTAGCCATGATTGACAGAGTAAAACTCACTTTCACTAACAGCGTCATTTCCAATCACCAGAGGCCGCCTCTGTAAAACAGCCACTATCACTAATATAATAATAATATCACAACAGTAATTAGTGCACTGCAGAATCGACAGGTAAGTAGTAGAAAAATTGAATGTATTGTTCTATAATGTGACATTTGTGATAATTTGTAATAATGGGTAGCTGTGGTATTTAAAAAGTCATCTTTGCAAAGAGATACCGCTGGGCCTTGTGGCATAAGGCGTAACGCGTTCGCATACGGAGGCAAAGACTGCGGGTTCGAGTCCCACCAAGGTCGTTTGTAATTTTTTTTTCTTAATTTCTCCAATTATCGTTCGTAAATTGTATGTAAATCTTTTTTCTTATAATAATACTAGTCAAATTCTTTTTTGTGTTAGAAATCTGAAATAAAAGTGGTTTGAGCGAAGAGCCACTTCTAATGAGCTTCGCTCTCCGGGCTAGCGCCTGGAGTTTAGGTTTCCTAATGGGTTATTAACTTTGATTAAATTGGAAAATCACATTTGTGTGTTGGATGTTTAGTTTATTGAGTCACGACAGTCACTTAACAGCAACACTGGAATTTGCTTGTGCTTATGTGTCTCATGCAAGGTATTTTCAAATATACAAATAGGTTTGTCTTTAAAAGATCAGTAAAAACATTGGCTGGCTGTAGCTTGCAAAGGCCTGCCATTGTTTGCATTGTATGACATTTGCTCAGCATTTGTAAATTTAGTGTGCTTTTTGATGTGTTTGACATGGCATTGCTCGTTTAGGACCAACTGCCTTTAAATGGCATTTTGGCATGAATTACATCATTACTTATGATGATTATTGCACACATTTTTGAATGACAGACAAAATATCTTAACTACACGTGTATGGATATTTGACTATGTAGCCTAGCTGAGTTCTACCACCCACATAGCAGTATTGTACGTATTTTTGCTGACATTTGTGTCATACGATAATGTTCAGAATCCTTGACCTGAGAGTTCACAGTTTGTCTGCTGATTAGTGTTGGTGATTATGACATTTTGTGTGTGCAGTGTAAATGTTTTATGACGTAATCGTCATCACCATCGTTTATTGGGTTCTTGCAGCCATAAGGCTGGATTAGCAGTGCAGTATAAAACAAGCTGAGATTACTAGTGGTGCCTGTTGTTCTCTCAGTGATCCAATGATCATCTACTTCGTTTTCTTCTGTTGTGTGCAGCATGCTGTACACTTTGGCATCCGCTTGTGGAGATGCCACAACACTCACACTGCTGTGGCATCCCAGGCGACCTGTCAGGGACTTCACCATCTTAGTCGACCTGGACACTGATGATGCACAACAGAGAGCCATCGAGCATGCTGACGTGTGCTTGACTGTGTCCAGTTGTCCATGATGTTGGTTTCACACATTTGTAAATGACAAACGAAATATCGTATATGAGTATGGTATACATGTGTGATTTGGCCATGGAGCCCAGCTGAGTCATATAGTTTTAACTCCCACATAGTATTGTGCCATATATTTTTGTGGCACCTGCCTGTTGTACAATAACTTTTGAAATCCTTGACCTGGAGAGTTTAATATTGGTTTACAGACTGTACATCTTACAAAAGGAAACCATAGTTTGTATATCAAGGTCATTGTGTTAATATAGCGATGGGTGACCACTGGTCATTTATACTCTCTTGGTCTTTAGCCAGCCAGCTGAGCCTACTGGTACTTACCTCAAAACTTACCTCTTCTCCAACTCTTTCCCCCCGTAGTCTAACCTTTCCTTGGACTGCACTTTTGGACTTCAACCCTAGCTCTACCCTGGATTTTTGTTTAAGACAACGGTTTGATCACTACGAGTGCGGCAGATTAAGCTGGCTAGGTCAGCTTTATGGCGCACTATAGTATAGTTTTACTTACTTATTTACTTAGTCATACCTATGTAGGTAGATGCAGTTAGTACTGGCCATAACTATGGTAGAAACATTAACTTCTGCATAACAATAGGCTTTCCTATTAGAGTTGTTCTGCAGAATGGGTCCACTACATTTCTTGGCTGGATTATGTAAAAGCTACCAAAAACAGGCTTTAGTTTGATTAAGCTTTGTTTTGTTGTGTTGGTATTTTTCTGGCTTTTTGTTTGATTTCCTGGAAGGCTAATCTCCAAAGTGACCAGTTGTGTGTTATTATTGGTACATTTATACAACGTGCTGAGTGTGGCATAAAACTGCTTGCTTACTTACTTTATCCACTTGCATTGTTGCTGTGATGTTGTAGATCTCACAACACTGGCACGGTGCACAGAGTGTGGAGACATTAAGACGGACACATTCGTAGCACATCGTATCTCTCTTGCCTAATACAGATTTGCTGTAAAATAGACGTAATGCATGCACTGCTGTTACTGTGGGCCCCGCTGCAGAGCTGCAGTACAGAGATTTTTGGTCTGCCTGATCTGACCCAGACACCTGGTACGATACTGTGGACCATAGCTGATCCTGTTGTTTGAGCAGTTCAGCCTGCTGGTGGCGTTAATCACAAACTCAGTAGAAGTGCTGATATTACTTTTTGCCCAGTCTGTGGCTACTATCCAAGCTGCAGACCGTAAATGTGTGTGTGAACCACTTGCTGGTAGACGTTACATGAAACCAAGGCTGCCAGGAACTCGAAAGCCCAGTAAACGTTAATGCTTGTTACACCAGCACGCCACAACGAATGTCAGAAATAGTCATTAACCAGTTTGCTGAGACGTTACTGTGCATATCTGTAGAAGAAACTGACACAAGATGAATGCTCGTTTTGTTTTACTGATCACATTAGTGGTTGCACTATTTATTTCTGATACAGACAATGCTCTGCTTGTTGTATATGCAAAGTTGTGTCATGTAACGATGCTTGTACATTGTGCCTCAGTCATTCTAACACATTTTTAATTCTCCTGGTACGTTTTTGCAGTCTTTTCACGACTATGTCGATGCAGTGTAATGCTGAAAGTTTGAAATGTTTCACTTTTTTATTGACAAGGTGACATCACATATGTATTAATCGCGTTAAACTACGTCTCAAGTCAGTGGATGAATAACAAAAGTAGTGCCAGTTAAGCCAAGACGTTTAGATAAAGGTTAAAAAGGTAAACATGATATAGCAGTAGCGCCTCTGAAGTTAGACCTTATGGCGCTATACAAATCTGCTTATTATTATTATTATTATTATGTAAACTAACCTCACCGGTACGCGAAATCGCATATCATAGGCCTATGAGGTCACACGGTGTTACTTGCCACCCGCATTTACCCCAGCGGAAGCTGGTACTCGATTTAGCGACACTGAACGGATGCAAAGCTGAGTTGACCTAAGTGGTGGTTACATCCAAAGATAGTTTACCCGTAAGAGACGGTCACCTACCTCAGAAAAAACCGGCAATGCCGTGACCGGGATTCGAACTCACGACCGCGAGGTATAAGTTCTAAGCGCTAGGCCTACACGACCGAGCTACCGAATGTGCTTTTGTATGCAATATTTTGTTACCATGATTGAATTGATTGTAATTGACATACTAAACGTGAGAAATGAAAGCACTCGAAACTTCACAGGTGCACGTTACTGGTATGATTGGACGTCAGTGACAAATACGTGGTATTCCAGCTTGCCTCGTTCTTCCAAACACAGTCTGAAAAGTGTCTTCGTCGTCTTCCTCCCAGTCATAGTCTGTGACGCACGGCGATTCATATTTGCCAAATAACTTCTCGAATGTGTCTTCATGACGCTCTGAAACTGGCGGTTTGACCTGCATCTTCTGCTGATTGGCATGTTGGCTGCAGAGAACATACTCCAGCTTGTTCTTGGACTCGTCGTTTACGGGCTCGTTTCTGAACCAAATAGGCCTCTAACAATGTCACTCATAACACCATGGTAGATCTAGGCCTGCACGGACATGACAACATTACCAGGGCAACCGGGCAATTTGCGCCGCCGCCGGGAGGCCTACATGTTGGGCAACAAAAGAGCACACACACAGCGTTTTGCTGCAGTAAATTTCAGGCAGATAAATTGTACTAAGCAATAGTAGGCCTAATAAAGTAAGGTCGGCAAAAAGTATAGGGTGGGGTGAGGTGCCTGCTTGGGTTATAACGCCCATGTCTTAATTTAAGGAAACGGCTCGATTTCATTCCTGTTTTTGTTTCGATTTAATAGTTGTATCAGTGGTGCACATTTTCACTCCGCATCGACATGCATAATGCAAACTATTGCGACCAATGATCCCGTAGCGTGGTGTGTTAGTCTTTGTTACGCGGCTGCGCTGTGCAAAAACAAGTATACTGATGGATGGAGGCCATGTTCAGGGTGGAGACTCTTAGGGACCCAGGACTGTGTTAAATGGGGGTCGCGACTCCTGACTGCGAGGAGAGGAGAGCGGGATGAATGTTGCCCTTTGTAGGGTACAGAAACATTCAAACATTGCTTAGCCTACAGTCAGTGCAGCCTTCGGTTCGCCGAATTGCGTTGACCTTTTGTTTTCTTTGTGTTTCACACATTTTACGGCCAAGTTTGTTCACCGGAAGTGCCACGGTTCTGGAAGAAAGTAGCCTTTACTAGGCCTACTTAGTAGGCAATCATCGTAATACGAAAACCTACTACGAGAATGCCGCACGCCATGCAAAGATCCAAGCTTGAAGCCTAACTGTAGGCTATTGGGGCAGATGAAAGTCGGCAGTGTAATCGAGAAGCACTAGAGCCGTCACAGCCGTGCCCATCCTTATTAGCGTCGCAGCTGAATTCAGATAACTCGGAACGCTTGCCTGCAGTACTTGGAGATGGTAGCTGGCGATACTCTGCCGAACACATTAATGAAAGTATTGGCTTGCGGGCGAGGTGGGAATCGCGGTGGAGTGCGTGATCGTTCAACCGTTGTCAAGACGTTGATGTTCTGCTTGAGGGCAGGCGGCGGCGTCACACGTGGGGGTGTACGCGGTTGACATTTCCCGAACAAGTCGTCGTACGTGTTTTCAAGCGGTTTTAGTGACGGCCGCGATGGAACGTATGGCGGATGCGGCCCGAAGAGACTGCGTTTCGAGTCGTCAAAGTCAGAGGTACGCTGTGGCAGTCGTAGCGGCAGCGTGATGGCCGATCCAAACAAGTTGAGGTTCGACTTGACGAAGTCGTCGGTGCGCACTGGAAGGCGTAGCGGAACCGGGTCATTGGGACCGAATACGTTGTGCCTGGTACGCTCGTACTCTTCGTTGACGACGGGTGAACTGCCAGCGGGAGGACAGCAGACCGACGGTAGTATGTCTGGTGCGAGGATTGTACGCGGCGTGGTGCAGCTGACGGGTGCCACGACGGGTCTGGCTAACGGCTGCTCGTCGCCGTGGATGTTCCGGCGAGTCCGTGTGAAGTCGTCGACAGCCGGCGGATGTGGGCAGTCACTGGGCGACCACCGAGGACTGTTGCAAACGTGGCCAGGGTCCGGACGACGAACCACGGGCGGTGCGGGTAGAGTTTCGCCGAAGAGATGGTCGTGGGTTCGGTCGGCTACTACCAGCGGTCGTGATGTGTAGGTCGGTTGAACGGTCATGTCGTTGTACCAGCTGGACTGTTGCAACGATCTCACCTTTGCGTCGGAGTTTATGACAGTCCGCTGCGGCACGAAGTCTTCTTCGTTCGGGTAACATCGGCAGTCCCTGGGGACCCACCGAGGACCATTATCCCTGGTGCGATGCGCCCGGTCTGCGTCACTGCCGTTCTTCGACTGACCAGTCATTCCTTCGTACCAGGTAGACTGCAGCGATCGCATGTAGGATTCGGTAGCTTCGGGCAGTACGGAGCATCCTGTGGGCGGCTCCGGTCGACAGATACTTGGCTCGAAACACCAGCCACTCTGTTTATTAAGTCCACGTCGCACACGAGCTTTCGGCATTTCGACTAGCGCTGATTCTCCGTATCTCGCTTTTACTGTGTAATTACTGTGACTAGCAGCGTCACAGACGGCATTTAATTGTCGCCATATTGTTGGGTCTTTTGAATGAGTGTTGCCGAGTGGTGTTGATAACTGGCGCCTACCATTTTGCACTCGGTTGCATTGCTGTCTTCCGAGCAACTATTCCCGTGTGATGTTCTTTCTCGTTTGTACGCTGCTTAGCTCATGCATTGATTTATTACGTCACAGATGCTGCATAATTATGGCGCGGTGGGCAAGTTTGGGGAAAAGTTTAGAAGAGCGTGCGAGCGGTCATCAATCATAATGCTTCCAAAACTAGTCACTGTCATTGGGTACTTTGTTGTCGCCGACAGTATCGGTGTCTAGCTTCAGCCAGTTTGACGTCGTTGGTCCAGAAAAAAATGTCAGTGAAAAACACGATACGAATAATAGAACGGCCACAATGCCATTCAAGGTCGTTTCTACTCATTTCGCGCCTTGCGTTGCGAGCAGTGGGGATAGCGACAACGAGTATTTCAAAGCAGCACATCAACAGAATGGGCCCCGCCTAACGGGACTAGGTGTCCCCTTTAAGTTTTTGCAAAATTTCACGTATAGTAGGCGTACTCGTTGTAGCCAGTTTGCTCGCTATCAGCTCTTAACATACTGCGACACTTGCTGGCATTATGATTAACGAGTTATGAGAAGTTTTCCAGTACTTGTCCTCGAACTGTATGTGCTTGTCCTCGAAACTATTGTTATAGGGCCTACTGCATCATCACCTGCATGTTTTATTATTACGCTTATTGGCCTGTTGTTAATAGCACCATAAAACAAGCCATAAATTACAATACATACACAATGAATATACAAAAATTAAACGAGAGGCCTGTCTTGCAGAAAACTGGTTTGACTAGAAATAGAATTTGAAATATCTAGCTTTTTAAAAAAACCTGGGCTGAGAGACCTACTATGACAGTGATACATACAAAATGCCAAACAGAGCTTCAGTGCAGCCTGCAGATACAAATCTGTCAACCCTGCGAAGTTCTTGTGAATGGCAGAACGTTCGATGGACCCTTAGCTTACTTTATGTGGCTGCTTCAGCGACAGCCTGATTATCCATCCAGTTTTGAATCCCTATTCAACAGGTTGGATGACTACAGACCATCTGTTTATGTCTTAGCCAGTCTCTTCAGTTCTTCACAGTTTCCAAAGCACACTATAGGTCATCTAGCACTGCAGCTGTATTCAACAAAAGGCCCTTGTGCCTCAAAGTATCTGCACTTACTAGCGAGGCGAGATGACAGTTCAAATGCAGCTAACTGTACAGTATCAGATAACCCAGTCAGTACTCGAGCCTGTCAGAAAAAGAAATTAAAATCATAAAAAGATAAAAAAATAAAGGTAAAGGACACATGATATAGCACCTCTTTATGAGGCAACGTCATCACAGTCGTGCTCAGTTATGGCACATGTTTCAAGGTATCACCACACAGTGTTACCACCCACTAACATGTTTATCCATACATCAGTATGGGCCTGCACAGCATGTTCCCAATTAGCTTCACGAATGACAATCCTACACCGACTGCGCAGCATACACAACTTAATCTCCAAAGTAGTGACACTTCACCAGCTCTGATATTTAACTTTGAAAACAATGAAGATCTCGTATTCTTGTATGTGAACACACAGAGTGCAGGAATACAAATCAGAAGATTATGAATGAATGAAGCAAGTTGAGCAGTCTCATCACAGCAGCTGGACACCTACATATTACACCATTACATCATTCATTAGTATTACAGCTCAAAGTTCCAGATTTTACACCATATCAGGCAATTCACTTTTAGCCATTCTGTACATTAAAAACAGGCAGTGTTGCATAGTCTGTGCTGTCTTTAGATCTGTTCCATACAAGAAATCATTGGTGACGGCTGACTTTGAACAGACCAAAGTTAACAAGGTGATAGACTAGTGCAGCAATTAAGCCTTTGTCAAAGCTAAAGGACAACACTTTGAACACTCGATGTTTATGGTATGAACAGACGAAATGTTTGTAATTCTTGTTTGTTGTGTTAAGGTGCAGAGTGACTGGCGGCCACACATCCAGTAAAATGAATTCGGGTGTTTCTTGGTGGAGGAACTCCACTGTCAAACATGCACAGTGGACCGGCACAACACCAGTGCACTGGCCTGCTGATAACCTGTTTGAACACAACTGACGAGAAATGCTGTTTTAATTAACATTACGTAGGTCAAATAATATTGATACCGGAACATTTTAGTTAAGTTATGCTGAAAAGTGTTACATGTTTGCTGAGAAAATTGACTCATGAATTGGTGTGGTAGACCGGCACTCTGTGCGGTTGCTACAGCAACCACGCAGATGGTTCTCGAACTATATCAAACTTTTTATGCACAACTAGTAGGCAATACCTTTACGATCTTCTCTGCTTAAAATTATCCACAATCGGCAAATGAAGCCAAAAAATTGTAGGGGTCCGGTTTTTTTGAGACACAATGTAGAAATGAGCAGTTGTGTTAATATTCCATCATAACTTCATTCCAACATCACTAATCAGATGAGGCCACAGAGGTTGAAGTGTATTCTACATACTATTAGCAGTTCTCTTAACAATTCTGATTTCTCTATAATTCACGGATCAATGTAAAATGAAAGCGGTAAGCCTAATGAAATTAATGACAGATATAATGTTTAAAAATAATTACACAAAATGCACATCTACATGTACTGAGAAGAAGCTGAATTGATAACAATCAATATAATTGTTGCCATACAAATATCACTTGAGTTTTGATGTTGTTCAGTTGAATTGTCCAAACACTATAATGTATTATGGTACATACGTGGACGTCGCTGAAAGACAGCCTTGAAATACTGAGGTTGGAGAAATCCGCGTTCATCGCCGGGACAAAGAATAACATTGTTAGCTGATCGGAAGAAATGCACGCCATCTGAATAATCAATTAAACAGTGAGTTCGTAAGCATATCATATATTTCTTGTAAATGGTTTAAATGCAGAGTCAAAGGATTACTGCACAACCCAGTTAACAATCATTAGTTTTGCCTACAGTTAATCAGCAAACATCTATCCAGCCACTGCGTTCACAAACTACTGGCTTGTTGCAGAAGTACATACATCAAACTCCTAAAACTGTACAACAATAGTCAGGTCGACCTTAACTGGATTTTTTTGCAAATTTTTATCAGCCTAGACTCAACCATTACTACTAGAGTAATTCAGAGCAAGTGAATATACACAGAGTTTAACATCCCACTTGACACACAGTGGTATTTCAAAGACAGGCAAGTGACTGCACTGATACTGACAACTGAGCCAATAAGATAAGAGAAAATACTGTATTTCCTCTAACAGAAGTCAAGTCTCAAACATAAGCTGGGTCTCTAATACCGAATACCATAGAGCTAATGGCACATAGGACCGGTGCATTGGGGTCCGGCTGTAAAAACAAGAGCAGCTCTGTTTTTATTCCCTTTTAACTCCATTTCAGAGGTTGAGGTGTATTCTACATACTGTTTATCAGCAAACATCCATCCACTGAACTGTATTTCCTCTAACAGAAGCCAAGTCTCAAACATAAGCCAGGTCTCTAATAGAAGCCAGAATCTAGGACCGGTGCGTGGCATCATTCGGGACATATTACATACCAGTATGTGGTTGGTTACGGCATCAAAAAGTTAAAAAAAGCGAAAAAGTTATAGTGTTACATTAAATTAGGAGCAGTGCAGTTTGTTGAATCACGGTGCTTATATACGTTTTTCTGTGAACCGAGTGGTTCCAGTAGAAGCCCTTGGATTCTGTTAGAACCACCCAGTTCAAGGGCTTCTATTAGAGGCAATACAGTATGCAAAAAACAAATATTAACCTTAGAATAAGCCAAATTCAGTTGTAAGAAAGATAAAGGCAGAGGACACCTGTAATGCATCTCTCTAAGAGGGAAACTCGTCATGAAAGTGCTACGGTATGGCACACGTTGTCAAGGGAGCACACAGTATTATCGTATTAATAAAACTTCTCAAACTTAAAACACAGAACTTCTCATGTGAGTGCAAAGGTGGACCACCCATGGAAGGAACAGAATAGAGAAAAGCTCTGATAATTCTTCGTTGTATCATCCAAACAATCACCACAGCTCCCGTAATGTCTACAGTCTGTTGCAGGGAAGGTGGAGCACTGGTTCAGAAACGCCACAACAGCCACACTAACCTGCCAGTGCTTTCTCGATGTCGACGTAAATTAGTACTTCACAGTTCTTGCGCATACCTACCACACACTATTTCTCACAGTGCACTACAGTCAGCACTTACAGGTAGCAACAAGGTTGTCTTTCAATCAAAGCTGGACCAACCATGTTTTGGCATTTTTACTGCCATGACCTTGAACTTGACCCCATGGCCTTAGTATAACAACGTAAGGTTTCCATAAGGAAGATGTGCCAGCACATCAAAACTAAACTCTCTAAGTCAAGGATTCCAAAAGTTATCACACGATAAACAAACAGACAAACAGACAGATGCCCACAAAGATATGCACCACATCACTTTGCAAGTGATGAACTAGTTCTTCTTCACTTCTTGGTGTTTTCTTTCCAATTAAATGCAAAAAAACATAAACTCACTGACATTTCAGTACATGCTAAGGAAGCAAACCTACAACATTTTGTGGAGTTTGGGGATACGCAGCACATAACCTGGTTTGCAGGTTTCAAAAATAGACAAGAGATAGCAGCAATGAAATATCTCACCAGATACAACGTGATCATCGCCAGGTTCACCAGGTGCAAAATGGATGTGGTTGCGTTTCATACGCGACAAGCCCTGGAAATGACAATGTCCGTCTTTATTCGCAAAAACATGCAGTTAACAAACAAGAAAGGTAACAGACAGAAGGACAGAGACAATAGAGATAAAATAGACGCACAAGATGCAATACAAACAAAACTAAATGAACAGTTCCACACATCACGTATGCACCGAGTGACAGCAACAGATGACTTAAAATAAGATAGGCATGTATCGTATTTACATCAAACATTTCTGACCAGAACTACTCATTTTTTACAATGACGAACTTTGCATATCTAGCAGCACTTGTGTAACATAAAAATGTGTTTTAAATTTAACCTACCAAGGCCACAAATAAAAAGACTCCGAATGGTTAAAACCAAATATTTTGCAATATACTGAGTTCCAGCATCTATTTAAATAATTTAACTGGCAAACCCTTAGCATAATGACAGATGAAGCATAAGGAAGGCAATATGATTCCATGAGAGACAGCTGCAAAATACTATCCATACGTTTAGACTGACTACAGACAGCATTACAAGCAGCAAAGAAAGAACACCTCACTGGGTTGATCTCATAACTTAGTTTCTTACCAGAGATTAGGTGAACACTTAAGTATTTAACACACTTTGACCAGGAAACAGTATGTGTGCCAGTAACAAGGGCTGTGTGTACCAGACAGGCAGCAGGACCAAAAGCAATGAGATTATACTTATTAGCATTAAACTGTAAGAAGTGCAAGTGGGTGCAGACATTGAGCATATCATGCAGACTCTGAAGAGACGGGCTCAGCAGAATAATATCATCAGCATATAGTATGCAGCCAACAAAAGTCTGTTTCACCCAACAACCAACACCATTCTCAGTCAAGGACACAATTACAGCATCAATGAACAGATTAAACAGAGCAGGGGACAGGGTGCTGCCCTGTCTGACTCCACTGTGCACAAAGAACACACTGGAGTAAACACCATTCCATCTGACAGTGCTACTTAGCTTACCATACAGCAACAATATATACCAAGGAACACCGGCTTCTAGTAACCTAGAGAAAAGTTTACAATAACTCATCACACGATCAAATGCCTTACTTATGTCTAAGGATGCAGCAAACACATTACTTCCATTTATAATAAAATGGTCAACGGCACTACGAAAAGTAAAAATAGCATCAGAGCACCCTGACTCTCTTAAAAGTAGCTAAAGCATCATCACATATGTGGAGAACGATACTCTCAAAAACCTTAGAAATAACAGGAGCCAGCGTGATGGCCCTGTAGTTAGAAGAGTCATTAATAACAGAAGATTTGTCTTTGACTAATGGAACAATAACACCCACACCGAGGCATGTTGGAACATAAAGTTCTGTGACACAGACTCATGTTAAACAACATTTTTAAATGAACGACAAGAGATGGGTGTAAGTTCTGTAAGCGCTCAGCACCAAGATCATCTGGGCTGCATGCCTTGCCATGCATAAGGCCACGTATGGCATTATCAACGGCCTCAACAGTAACATTAGGAGAACTGTTTCCTTTAACATACAACTTTCCAACATATCATTATATGGCATATAGGGCGAATATGTTGGCTGAATGTCTGCATACGAATCATAAAAGACTGCCGAAAACTGCTTGATGAACATATTAGCAACATCAGCATCATCGCAGCAGTCTTTAAACAATAACGACACAATTACCACTGACTTCCCATGTCTCTAAGTAAGTAAGTACTGACAACTTGTGTCAAACACACAAGCTTTAGACACAACATGACACAATAGCACAATCTTAAAACAACAGAACAACTCATCACAGCAGTCAACATATAAGTCTAATATATTCAACAGAACAACTCATGACAGCAGTCAACATATAAGTCTAATATATTCAACAGAAAATAATGTCCAGCCTGTAAATGAAAGTGATAGCTGTAAGTACCTGAACTAAAATACACTTCTTCAGGCCCGTACAAAGACTGTCAAAACAAGGAAGCAGACAAGTCGAGTGCCCCTTCTCCTCCCATCCCATCCACTCCCCTCCTTCCCCTCCCCTTAGAAGTAGGCCACCTTAAATCCAGCTAGGGAGTCTGGGGGAGTGCTGTAAGCTCCCCCAGCAGGGTCTTGGGCAGAGCCCCAGCCGAAATCGATTTTGCTGCATTTTAGCGTTAAAATCTGACATTTGGTGGCAACAATTTTAATGATTTTCATGAGAATCAACTTATCAAATTTCGTGCACTTTAAAAATTAAAGGCCAATCAGGACCAAAATCTGCACAACCTATAGTATTACTGATGTAAGTAAGTAAGTAAGTTAGTACATTTATATAGTGCGTCCTGTCGATCACGCCTTTAACGTGCTGGCACAACGCGACATGAGTCAACAGTAAACAGGTTGGTAGACATCCATCTAGGGAGTCTGGGGGAGCGCTGTAAGCTCCTCCAGCGGGGTCTGGGGCAGAGCCCCAGCCGAAATCGAATTTGGTGCATTTTAGCCGTAAAATCTGACATCTGGTGGCAACAATTTTGATGATTTTCCAGAAAAACAACTAACCAAATTTCTTGCAGTTTAAACAATAAAGGCAAATCTGGACCAAAATCATCGCCGAGGGGGGTGTGCGGAGGGGGTTACCGTTTGGTCTCAGATCCACAAGCATGAAATTCGCAACAAACAATTTAACACAAATATGTTACAAGTTACAACATAGGGGGTTTGTACGACTCTTTCTGCCATACTTTTTCTTTTTACAAAATTGCTCATTACATTTACGTTTATTTGTGTCTCAAAAAAGTTTAAACGACGAGGAATGAGAAGGCAACTGTCTCCTCATTCCCGAACGTAGCTACGGGTCTGTTCTTCAAAGTCCACCATGTTCAGTCATAGAGACATGTATTCATTAACTCATCAGCTCAGTGCCAGATAAACACACCTCAGACTGAATAATTTCCCACACTTTCTTGGAAGTCCCGTGAATAACAGCGGGAGCCTCTCTGGCATCAGTGATCTCAGTCAGTTCAAAGTCATTCACCTGCAACAGAATCAATCACAGTAATCACAGCTTCAATATCAGTGCATTGTTGTCATTAGTCTACTACATTATATTCACCATGCACCACACGTACTGTGTAATGTGCAACACCTTGAAAAGCTTGCACATAATTTAACAAGATGCAGAAACACATTGTGGAATGAAGACATCAGAAAGAAACTCCGTAATGTACAGAGAGCATCTAGCTACACGTGGAAGAGACTCAGCTGAGATTGTTTGGCCCAGTGAAACAAATACCAAATTCCCAATTGGCAGAACTGCACATCACTGGATACAATGAAACCCAAGTACCATCCATTCATGGCCAAAAACGCCAACTGGACAACACCAGGGAAGCGACAGATAGACAGGAACTACACAACAGGAAGTGGAGCGTTCGGAATTGTTCCTGTACAGACAGAGATGGAGAGACTTCTTCACTGACAGGCCCTAGGCCTACCAGGATCGTGGTACAATCTGCATGTGCATGGAGCACACAACCACATCTCTTCACTATATCCAGATACAGATGTTGACATTGATACATTCTGCAAGTAATTTGAGTTCCTAGCGCTTGTGAGAACTCACTTTCACTGAATGTCCTTGGTTTGCACGAATTTTAAGCCGACTGGATTCTGGGTCGACAACTAACTGAAATCGTTGTTTGTCATTATTTGTGACAACACGCTGGATATCTGCTGCTGTATACTGATGAAGACCAGGCTGGCTCAGCACATCATCCACGTACAAATAACCTCCTACATCAACAATGTATTCAAAAACTAAAAACACAAACAATGTAAAAAACATAAAATGAAATAATAAAAAAACTACAAAAGTTGTATTGCTGTATACTGGTTAAAATATACATATTCTATTCAATAATGTACACGTATAAGATATTAATATCACAGCAGTCATTGGCATTGTACAGGAAGCCAGAACTTACATTCATTAGTCTGACATTCAAACAGTCATTATAATGTAACAGTTCATTTCTACAGAGGCTGTATATAGTTGTTACATCTGTATTATTAATTCAATGTTCTCAGTTGCAAGTGCATGTCACTGCCATCTAACATGCAAAGGCAAACATTGGCAAACAGCATACACTGGTAAATTCACTTATTATCAGACATAACATACATAGTAAGATGTGAGCAAAATTACCACTCATAAGTGGGGGTCCCCCTTTCTTTGGTCCATGACGCAGGAAATATGACAAAGCCTTCGAAAGATGAACATCTCTTGGTTTATCCTGCAGCAATCAAACACTCTTGACATTTGAGCTTGTCAAGCATTAGTCACACTCATAATATGCTTAGTGGTGAAAGTCTGCCATGATTAGACAATGTCAATCTGCTGAGTTTCTTTGTAAATCTGAGTTTATCAGTACGACAGCAACCTCACACACGTTTCTTCTTCAGTAGCAAGTGTCCTGGTGGCTGAGTGTAGAAATGTTCACAACGTGGCTCCAGGTGACGTGATTCTGAGCACTATGCCAGGCTGCGTGAAGGCTGAAATGCTGCAGTGCAAGATCTTTTACCGTGGTCCACAACCATCAGACTCTTGGTCTGCGAGATACGGATGTTTCTATTCCCGGTTCAGAGACTGCTCAGCAGTGGTCCTCCACACTGCCTGATCGGGTGACACAACCAAAGTAGCTCAGTCTGGCGTCACGAACTTCCTGTGTAGTCTGGTGGCATGAGGGTGGTCCTGCTAATGACTTCCTAGTTAAAAATGTTGAGATCAACAGTTTTTGTAGTTAAAGAGAAGTTATGCCATCGATGGTACAGACTGCTGATGACCACCTTATTCTCTTGAAATTGGTAATCATAGCTGGCTACCGCACTGGTTAGCACAATTTCTATCCCCAGTTATTTTATTATGTTAGTTCTACAGGGAAATTGCTTCAGAACAAAAATAACACATTTCAAATGACAATTATTTTTATGGTTCACTTTCTGCAATAACAGAAACTGATACAGCAGTGACAATACAGTCCTAAAAGGAAAATGTTTTACGTTGTACAATGACATGGGACTCGCGACCATCGACAGAAGGTGGTAGTGGGGCACTCTATTTTCCACCACCTATCACTGCCTGGACCCCTCTGTGAAGTTGAAGAGTGGTGGTAAAATGCGGAATACTGAAAATTGGCAATGAGTAATTTGTGGAATTTTCCTACAAAATCATTCCACACTTTACCCGTTGTCGATTTTCCACATTCCGCACTTTGGTGATATAACGGATGGGTGCGCTCCACTGTTTAGTTCCACCAGTTGTATGTTTTTGTGTCATGCTATTTGCTTTTGACAATTTTCGTATTATAGGTGCAAGTATTTTGTTAATTAGAACTTTTGCATTTGGTAGCGCATGACTACGTCCATTTCTTAAATTATGTAAATATCTGACGTTGCAGTCATAGTTTGCAAAATACGTCTATTTTTGACATCACTATGTATAATGCTTATTACGTCTGCAATTATCTAACTCCCATGTTATGCATTATAATTCGTGTACTGCCATTAAGTGTTTGTTTAGCTTAGGCTTTCATTAGTTAACCAACAACAGTTAGGGACTGCATGTACATGACTGATTAAACGACACAAACACATTTTAGCTTCAGTTTATCTTCTTCTTTTGGATAGGTGCCAACTCAGTTCAGTAATATCGCACCGCAAACGTTTAGACCAATTATGTATCTATGCATACAAATACGTACAATCAACAAGCTGAAAAGTAAAAATAATAATAAGCTACGCAAATGGTGTTCAATTTTCGGATTAGTGCATTCTTCAATTTACCCTTAATTCTGCATAAAATTATGCAGAAAAATCCCGCAAATTACCCTATATAAATTTTGCGCATTCCGCATTTTACCAACGCCCCTCTGTGAAGACTGTCTTTTAATAGCTACAAAGTTATGATTAACTCTAGAACCCTCGTGATTACCATTCCTTTCATCAGAAGTCTTTCCCACATAATAATGAACAGTTACTAGTTTAGATACACGCATTCCACATCCATCCATCCAGCTGACGTTTCCTATCTTTTTATTGTGCAAGATAGCGCAATCATATTTAGAAAGTATTATTGAAAATACTGTATGAAAAACCAAAACATCCACTGGGAATTGGGGGAAAACCACAGTAGTGTTGCCGATAGACGTCATGAATATTAATGAACATGGTGTGTGTGTGTGTGTGTGTGTGTGCTGTTAGATATTCTTTGTTGATCGGTTATTGTTGTTTATAACGGCAAATTTACGTCTATTTACTCTATTAAAATCATGGTAGAAGACAGATCGTTGTGTAAAGAACTCGATCAATGGATTGAGCAATTAATGGAATGCAGACAGTTAGCAGAAAATCAAGTTAAGGCGTTGTGTGAAAAGGTTAGTATTGACACAGGCTTACAGCCGGTTCGCCAGCAAACAGTCGTAATTGGTCGTACGACTTCTTAGCTTAAATGACCAAACAAGTTGCCCGGATGCACAGGGGAACTTAAGTGGTCCCCCAGGTCCCCAAATCACGAAGAGTATGGAGAGGGGCAATTATGAGGAGGGAAGGAAGGACAGAAGGGGAAGGAGAGGTAGGACATGATAAGAGGGAGGGGAATGAGGGGAAAGGGAGGGAAGGAAGGAAAGGGGGAGAAGAGAAAAGGGCAGTGGAAGGTGGATATTGCAAATGGATCAATTTCATGCTTGTGTTATTTTTCATCCACAGGGGCAGAGAAAATGGGTCGGGAGAATTTGCGGGGTGGGGCGGATCTGGTCTTCCAGGTCTCTGATTGGCCAGGTGTGACCTGACATAGATCCGCAAATTCACCTTGCTCGAGGTGCCAGCAAGCCAAGCACAGCATTCGTGTAGTCATCATCAATAGTCAACCATCATGGCTAACTTCTAAGGTCTGTTTCACCTATTAGTGCAGACTGCAGATTCACTCTTATCACAAAAAAAACTCCAAATTAATGTTATGGATCTTTGTACTTTGTGGATCATTCTTGCAGCTTATAGGCCTAAGTCAGATCTAAGTGATGGGGGCATCCAGATCTGCTAAGGGAATTGTTCGTTAGCCTAAGTGTGAAGGCCATGTGTCAGTCATTATAATGAGACCTCAGAAGTTCAGATGCACCAGTTTAAGTCAGCTCCATAATTTCCAGATCAGTACGTACGTTAATATTAATGATTGCATCTAGATCCCACCCCCAGATCCGCCTCACAGAGCATACAAAACTGTACAATGTTAGTTGCGAGTCTGTGATTTCAGGTGGAGAACCGCACATCTTTAGCCAGCGCCGTTGCAGATTTGCAAAATGTTTGTTAAATCGGCCCCACAGAACTAGTCTTACTTACTTATTGCAGATCCGCCCCGCATTTTCAACTGTAATTTGATTCGCAGTTTGACCTAATTATACACCTCACAGATCCGTCCCGCAAATTATCCCGACCCAAGAATAGTGCCGAACTGAGGCTGTTTTTTGTTCCACCTGATCTTAATTTTAACTATAAACCATAAAATTCAGGCCTGGCTCTAACCCTCCTCTAGATAGAAATAGCGCTAGTTGTGCATTTTTCGTTCCTGTTGGTGAAAATAACATCTTCCCAACTCACCTGCTGATGTCAGCATGACCAGTTGGCTACACATGTGTATCGTCTGTGTATCAGCAGTAAATGTGCAACACTATAGCTGATAATAGCTCAGGATACAAAGTTAGAAAACTAACAGTCACAAGTCACAACAACATTAGACTACACTTGGGCATATTATTAGTACCATATTCAGTGTTTAGGAAATTTTATCAGGCACTTTAGTGAACTTTATTCTCCGTTGTTGCTGTCTTACAAGATGTAGACCAATGAAATGAAGCATATACTTGTGACAGTGCTGCTTTGAATTGTAGCAGTGCTCTGTCTAAAGTTACTTGTTTTACTTGTAATGAAATACTCAAGTGTTATTGCTAGTGTGTGCTGCTAATCTACTGTTTACAATTGTGTGAAGGCACGTGATATTCTGGCTAGCGAATCAAATGTGCAAGAGGTGAAATGTCCAGTGACCATTTGTGGAGATGTTCACGGCCAATTTCATGACCTCATGGAGCTGTTTAAGATTGGTGGCAAATCACCTGACACCAACTACCTGTTCATGGGGGACTATGTAGATCGCGGCTACCACAGTGTAGAAACTGTTACGCTGCTGGTTTCACTCAAGGTTTCCTATTGTTGTGTTTTATGCATTTGTTGTTGCTTGAATTTTAAGAGGTTGCTTTGCATGCATTTCAACATTGTATTTGTAAATTGTAGCAACTGCATTGGGAACTGAAAAACTTCTATAGCTTAAAAGTTAGAAGGCATTAAGTAAGTTTTAGTTTCAGCACTAACGTTACTGTAGTGTTTAGTGTTTTAATATAAGAAAGTGTATTGTCCGTTATGGGACATGATGATAGCTGGCCTGCCACGGTGCTCAGTGTGGTGCTGTCTTTACGGTACAGTTTATCAGAGAAAGTGACCCAGAAATGCCCAAAATGTACTTCCGATTGCGAATCAGATTCAGAATCGGGAAGCCCATGTTCCTATTTGAGTTTCCTATCTTGCTTCTTTCAGAGATATTTGTGTGTGACAGACGGACCAACAATGCAGACCATTACTATAGCTGGCTCCACATAATATTAGTGTAGGTGACAGCTTTGACTCTTGGTTGTGCTGCTTGCACTTAGTGGTCATTTGGCAAGTTGTTCAATGTTCACACATGTGTTTGTGTCATCAAGCAGTATAATGTGGTACCAGCCAAAGCATTCTGATGCTGCAAGCTGGAAAGGTATTTGCAGTCTGCTAATATGCTGGAAAGTAATGCCATATTAGCAGCCAACTGTTGTGGTTACGACAAAATTATGTGTCGTACAGCCTGACTACGTGTTGTCTGAGATCAGCTTTAGCCTTACAGCTCATATTGAGAATGGGGCTGTTGTTACTTATTTTACATTGCCCGAAGGTAGTTGTTTTCGGTCACATTATTAGTGTTATTACTGAATTATGTCTGTGGTTTGCAAATGATGTAGGTTCGCTTCAAAGATCGCATCACGATACTTCGTGGTAACCATGAGAGCCGACAGATCACTCAAGTTTATGGCTTCTATGATGAGTGCTTGCGAAAATATGGAAATGCAAATGTGTGGAAATATTTTACGGACTTGTTTGATTACCTTCCACTGACAGCATTAGTAGATGGACAGGTGTTGCACTGCTCTATTGTCTTTCTGCTGTGAAATGTTTTGAACATTTTGTACATACTAACTGCATAGATAAGTGCACTGCTAGGTCATTGATATTGATTGCATTTTAGTACTGGTAACGGCAAAAAAAATTAAAATAGTTTATTTAATGTTACAGTTTGGACGTAAAATATTTGGTAAAATTTTGTATTTGTATGCAGTTACCACTGTGATGCACTTGAACATTAACACTTATTAATTGTTGAATTGTGTTGTTGTGAAATATAGCGAGTTATTGGGAAATTAATTTTCATTCTGTTAACTTTCATGTAATTTTTGTGACAAATTATCCTACTTGTTACTGGGGAATGATTGCTTGCTGTAGATATTCTGTCTGCATGGTGGTTTGTCGCCGTCCATTGATACGCTGGACCATATCCGAGCACTTGACCGCATTCAGGAAGTGCCACATGAGGTAACAAGTGCAGGGCATTTGAGTGACGTTTTTTGCAGCTATTGAGTTTCTTTGGCAACTGCTGAATAGTTGCAGAGTATACACCGTGTCCGGAAAAAATAGGACCACTAGCATTTTAGGCATAACTTTGACAAAGTTAAACAAATTTTAATAATTTCTAGTACAATTCATCTTCTTGACGTTTAATTTAACTGCAAAATTATTTTTAAAAATACTATCACTACTTGCATAACGCTATGTAATGATGACGTAAGTTCATAGGCGGCGGAGCCTATGAGGCACGGAGGCTCGTGCCTCCTCAGAATTTAGGGCCCGGAGGCACGCTATGCAGCGAATCTAAATGACGCACTCTTGCCAAATCACTGTCATAACTAAGATTTCTTCTTATCACCTATTCAGAGTGCGGTCACGAAGATAAATCTGAGTATAGGACCATGCTTTCCTTTCTTTTTTGTTTTCATTTAACGTAACGCAACGTAAACTATTGTATTGTTGAATCAGCTCAACCAGTGGCGGTTTTAAGGAGGGGCTAATGTTGGGATTAGCACCCCTAGTTTTTAAGTTAGTCCCCCCAGTTTTGCCTAGCCCCCAGAGATAAAATTAACCCCTAAGTTAATTCTCACTAAAATAATTAAAATTGTTGCCACCAGATGTCAGTTTCTAAGCCTAAAATGCTCCATATTCGATTTCGGCTGTTTTATGCATTTGTTGGGAGCTTAAGCACTCATCCAGACCCCGTAGCCGAATTAAGAGGCCAACTTCTAAAAGGAGGAAATGGGAGGGGAAGAGTTAGCCCCAGTCCAGCCCCCCAGTTTCAAAATCCTAAAACCGCCACTGCGCAAAACCCTAACACACCCGTTGTGGTCACGTGATGAAAACTTCACATAATGACGTCATTTAGCTATAATTGGCCGTGCAATTATACACTTAGTCATTAATTTTAATTGTCGCTTATATATTACGTTGTCATGTCGAGTGGTCCGCCCATAAAACGGTTGCGGCAGACGATATTGTCATTTAAGAGTAGGCCTACAGATAGTATCGGTACGTTTTAACTTTCTCACAACTTTTTACAATTTATCCGCCCGCCTGTCCACTCGGCCCTGTGATGATTTTTAGCCGACCGTAACTACGTTACGGTTTTGCTAATTTTCAGCGTCAGTCCGTCTGTCTGTCTGTAACGTTCGTGGTTTGTGATCAGACGGAAAGAGATTACCGGCATTAAGTTTTTCAATGTAATGCTAATGCTAACCCTAATCCCTAACCTTAACTAACTTATGATAATTTTATAAAGACCACAATGTAAACATTAAACACGCCGGTAAGTAAACTCTAGTCTAGCCGAAAGGG
>Ga0126335_1000243_pt1 | contig 25574 bp, 16 predicted proteins | sample OlaspJWI45metaG_FD_108409 | JGI IMG/M metagenome (GOLD analysis project Ga0126335, IMG submission 108409) | Marine gutless worms symbiont microbial communities from Oahu, Hawaii - Olavius sp. 1 OAHU.JWI-45 metaG | ecosystem: Host-associated > Annelida > Digestive system > Unclassified | place... | reverse complement strand
TGCAACCGAACGCCGCGACAAACAAAAGCTTCGATGCTTGTTTGTCAGAAGCTGTATTAAATCCCCACCAAGCTGGTGAGGCCTACAGCAACTTGGCCATGGCCAGAACAACCAATGTCTTTCAGCACCGTACCACTCAAACCGCGGGATCGGAGAACTTTATGACTCTCTGACAACGCGTGCCATACCTGAGCGCTTCTACAATGAGGTTTCCTTATGAAGATGGGCTATATCAAGTGTCTTATAGGGCCACCTATCTTTATCAGTTTAACTTACCTTTTATCTTTTATGTCCTCGAGATTTCCAGTAAGTAAACTAACTGTCGAAAGTTACTCAAAGTCATCAATGCAACACCAACATTACGCAACATAGCTTGTGCGATAGCCTATAATTATTATATGGCTTATACGCATCGTGATGTAGCCACAGACAGTTATTTCACTGTACCACAGTCCACGTCTGAATTATTGTCGACCGCGTTGGGGTTGATCCACTGGAATTTTGTCAAAATGTTTGGTACAAGCAAATGAAGATGATGGAGGCTATTAAGCGAAAAAACTGACGACATATTCGACCGTTCTGATGCAGCTTAAGAGTGATACAGAAGAACGGACAAACGAAAATACAGAATGTGTGCCGAAGCATTTTGTTTAGTGTTTCCTAGAAAGAACATGAATGCGGAATACAGAGGCGACATTGTTGCAGTTCTGTGACGAAGTTTGAATGACGCCTGCATGTGCTCGGCGCGCACGCGGACGTTTGAGGTGTGGGCAGCCAGCCGCTGCGCGCCTACTAACTAGGCACCTGCTCGACTTCCAATAAAACTCGGCGCCGCTGCTCAGTGGCGGCGGAGTTTTCGAGGATCATTACCGGCTGGCGTCGGCGATCAGGGTGCCAATCATCGCAGCACCAGTCCAGGAAGCACAGAAACAGCGCCTCGGGGCCGCATTGGTCGACACGTGCGTCGTGACTGACTGACGGCGTTTGATGAGAGGCGTTCCTTAGCCATTAGTATAATAGACGAGCGCGTGCGACTCTCGCTGACATTATTGGACTTCAACAGAGAGCTGGTCAGAAAGACGTAGTCAGCAGCCGAAGTCAGTTGTATAGATAGCCTACTGTATGAACGTCGCGTAGCGTTTATATTTGAACTTCTGTGTCGTCTTCTCGTCTTATTTGTCCGCTAGTAGTATCATCGTTAGTCTCTCTATCGTATACGACTACACGGCAGTCTGTGAGCTATGTCGCTTGTGACTGAGGTGTACAACCGTGTCGTACAGTGTCAGGCGAACCAGCGTGTCGACCGACGAGGACGTCGACGTCGTCATCTTTCAGATCAGACCATCAAGACTGAAACTCCGTCACAGAGTGACGTAAGTTGTTTTTATTGCATTTCTAGATACTAAATGTTGTAATACAGTCCGCATAGGCCTAAGCTTCATAGGCGATTCTCGTGACACATTTAGGATGTTGCCACAGGCCCGATGGTAATGATATGATTCCAAAAAGCTACGATTTTGCTACCATTGATTAAAAATGCGTAATTATTGTCTTGTTTTGTTTTTGTGTTATTGTCATATCGTATCATATACATGAAGAGTCTAGACTGATCGCGTTGTCTGCCCGCGGGCTTAACCAGTTTCTCGATCAACAGCAATTGAGTCGCGTGGCGCTTGTCGAATTGTTTTCAGCGTATTCAATATAGTACGTTTATGCAGTTAAATGTCACCTATGAAAATAGTTACATTTTATGTTTAAAACTGGCACGTGGGCCTATATAGACAATTAACCGCTTTACATCGTCGTAGCCATCAATCGTCATTGTTGTATAGACGTCATCGACTTCGCCATCAACAACAAACTGTTCTATATCGTGCATAGCAGCATTATGAGCTATAAGTCTTTGTAGTTGCACTTGCAACACCCGATTTGTTTGTCGTTTATTCTAATTGCTGTTGTACAGACATTACGTAGTCGATATGTAGAGTTAGATTTGAGGCTAGAATTATTGACAGAAGAATTGAGGAGGTTAGTGCCGATCTACTTCTATCATTTTAGGCCGCATCGAATGCATGAGATGTGGACTATTGTGATCGATGTTCCCGGTATCTGTCAGGCTGTAAGCCTGTATGCGGCTTTATACGACTTCGCTGTGCAAACGCAAACACGGCTGAACGGATGGAGGTCCTGCCTGGGGTATGGAGACTCTTGGGGACCTAAGAAACACTGTATCAGATGGAAGTCCTGATTTTTCCTACGGATTCGATGCGGCCTTCGCCAAATTACCTTGGTCACTTGTTTTCAGATAGTTCAGTTGCATGATGTGTTTTGCGATGACAGGCGGTGCAGGTGCGATTGGAGCTCGGCCACAGAGCAATTCTGCGTAGTCGACCGACACCAGAAGGCTTGACCCACGACTGGGTCGTCTACGTGCGCGGCGCCGAGGGCAGCAACATTCAGCATTTCGTCGACAAAGTCAAGTTCCATCTTCATGAAAGCTTTCCGAAGTCGAAACGCGGTCAGTTTATTTGAAGTCCGTAATTAAATGTAATTTATTGTTATATTTTGGCGGTCGGTAGAACATTGGAATATTCATATTTCATCGTATGATCGCAAAACATGGCACTTTAATTAGCAAATACAACATACATCACATGTGGGAAATTGCATGTATCTTATTTCATAGGATGTTGTCAAACGCATCAATCACGAAATTTAGCGGTAGGCCTATTTTTGCATCAAAAGCTATAAATGTTGGGCAAATAAAGCCACATATGACCTGTAAAATGTTTTAAAACATGTCGAATGTTTTGAAACGTTTGCAGTGCACTGGCGAGGCACCTGTTGGACTAATTGTGATTACGATTATAAATCCAGGGTCGATGTATTCTGTAGCACTTGTTACTCGCCAGACCGTGGTAAGATAAGTCTCGTCTCGCCAGTTTTCAGACGGTTGACTGTGGGCCACCAGTGCAGAGTGTAGAGTAGGTGAGAACAATTTTCTCACGTGCCCGCCAAGTCGCGGTCAGTCTGTGGCCTGCCGATACCCGACCGCATAGTGCTGCTGCCGTCGTAAACTGCCTTCGCACGCACTGCCATAAACGCATTAAGACGATGTTCGAGATCCACTTCAAAGTGCCGGAACGCGGCTCGTAATGAGACAGCTTCCGTGCGGGCAGGGGTTCGATGACGGAAAGTGCACGGGAAGAGGAGGGAGGTACTATAGCGGGGCCTCGCCACACGTAGAATTGACCGCCGCGCGGCACCGTAATGAATTCCGGCGACAGACGCGAGTCTCTTTTCAAACGATTTTGAACCCATTTACACGTCTCGTGCTGTGGTTGTTCCTTATCGCCCGGCACTCCTGTATCGTTACAGCAATCAGATCAGATATACGGATAGGCCTACAATGAGTGCTGTCCGCACCTGCAGTTTCATTTTGGTGACACAACATTGTGAATTCTGATATATCTCGGTCAAAATTAAAATTATCAGGAATTAAAATGCTGTATCAGTCAATGTATTCAAATACTATAGGCCTGGGTGACTCGGTGGCTCATTGGTTAGCATCGCGGTTTGGGACCCGATAGGTCGTGAGTTCGATGCTCAGCCTTGCGATCCAGTTGCCCAGTGAGGCGTGACGGTTTGAATAGCTAACAATTATGATAGCTGTCACGTAGCGGTTCTGGGCAGACTGTTTACTCGCCGTAGTGGTGCCTAGACCAACTCAGCCTTCTATCCCTACGGAGTCGGTAAATGATGACCAGCTTCGGCTGAGAATTAAGGCAAAAGCAGGTATGGTTCATTCCATTCGTGGATAAACGCGTGGATCTGCAGGTAAAACTGTGTAATCCCTTGACAACGCGTGCTATATTTGAGCGCATCTGTGGCGAGGTACCCTCATAAAGATTCGTTATATATGAAGTATGCTTTACTTTACCTTTACCAAAAATTGTCTGAGACCAAAAGCAGTGTTAACGTTTGCAGTTCTGTTCTTATTTTTGGCAAACGTAATTAGTATTTTTCACAGAAAAGCAAGACAGCGCAATAGATTTGTTCTTTCTTTTCATCCACCGTTGAAATTGTGATATCCCAATCCAATGTTCTTAACGTGAATAGCATTTGTGTCTGTCCGCGAGAAAAGTCAAAAACTGCTACTGTAAGTTGATAGAGATAGGCTATGTGTTATGGTGAACGCCAAAAGTGCCTTGACGGTTATTTTCGTCTCTATTATTTCGATTCAGGCTATAACTGTGAATGCCTCAACTTGGACCTCCATCGGTTCCGCCGGTTTTGCACAGCGCAGCCGCGTGACAGACTAACATACCGCATTGCGGGATCACAAAAGCGCTGAAGTATGGCACACGTTGTTAAGGGATCACACAGTTTTACTAGCACAGTTTTACCTGCTAGGTGCCTTTGCCTTCCCAGCCGAAGCTGGTTCGTAGTCTTCATTTACCGACCCCGGAGGAATGGAAGGCTGAGTTGGTATAGGCACCACAACGGTGAGCAAACAGTCTGCCCAGGACTGCTACGTGACGGTTGTCGCAGCTGTTAGCTGTTCACACCGTCACGCCTCAGTGGACAGTTGGTGTACACAGCTGGCCCACAGCTGCTAGCCTGCTACCCTAAAGTGCAGTGGTCAGGCGTCGAACCGCGGCTCAATATGACTTATTGTGTCGTGTGAACATTAGTCCTGTTCAGAACAGCGGCGTTCGGAAAAAAATGCCTCTCCTGGACTTAGCAACTTTATTTTTGGCATGGAAGTACATCTTCAGAATACCTAGGTCATCTTTTCAAGTTTCAAGTTAATAAGCTGAAGGTCAGGTCACGGCAGCAAAAAAGCGACCGTGCGCAGGTTTGTGCTCATCTCAGAGACAGCTTAATTAGAAATTATACAGGCTATTGCGTTGTGCGTTGCAGTGGTCAAGGAACCGCCGTACCAAGTGGCGGAGACTGGTTATGGAGGTTTCACGATGCCGATTGACGTCTACATCAAGAACAATGGTGAGCCGAAGAAGATCCGCTTCCAGTACGAGTTGTTTCTAGGCACTGTCGGCACTATAACGCACAACCGGTGCGAGAAAATCACCTTTCAACAGCCTTCGCCGCTATTCCGCGAACGACTCGTCAACGGAGGCGCTGTAAGTATACGTAATTTGTGTGTCAGTCATTTTTACTGTCTGTCACACTGCTGCACTGTACAAAAACGGCTGAGCAGATCGAGGTCCTATTCGAGATAAAAACTTTTTGGGATCCTATACACACAAAGTATCAGCTGGGGGTCTCGATCCGCCTACGGCTAGAGGGTTCGATGCAGCCGTTGACCAAAGACTTTGTTTCTTGTTAATTTCACCCAATCAAATCACCACTTTCTGCTAAATCAGTCGGAATAACGATGCTGATTAGTTGACTTGTAGCTTTCAGTCGAGATGTTCTGGTGCTTATGCAGATAACGCCCGAGTGTGCCGTGCTGGTTCCGCGAGAAGGCGACGAGTCGTCGTCGACTGGAGATTCCAGTGAGTCGAGGTATCCGACCGCTGACCCATCGGTACAGATCGGTGTTGTTCACGGCCTCTGTTCGACCAGATCAGCGTCAGCGCCGCTGCCTTCACTGTCAGAGTGCTGCGACACTGACGACGTTGGTATCTTCGTTCGATAATTTCGCATTATAATATTATACCGTAGCTAATTACTTCATAGGCCTATACTGATAAACGGCAAAATGCAATATCTGAATATCTGACAGACTCGCCAGATGGCACCTCCAACTCAGGTCATTCCAGTAACGTCCAACCTTGAGTACTTGAAACATTTTCAGACATTTGACCCGGTATAGGTTTTTCTACTTTGAATTTTTAGACTTGAAGAAGTCAGTCTTGAATACAAGCCATGTAGTGTCTTTCCAGTATCCAGTAAGAAAGTAGATTCAACCGCTCAATAAATAATCAAGTATAGTGCTGTACATGTAACCATAAACTGTATAGTGATTACACCATTTACTGTGCATTAACTCAGCGTAGAAACACTTCTCGTATCGTAACATTGATTCAGTAAATGTATTTTTAAATTTGAGGTTAGCAACTGCATGTCATTTACGTTTGTTCGAATAATCTGTCGTGTGGTACGTTTCAGACTACATTGTTAGAAGGCATTTTCGATGTGGATAAAATTTTCACAATTTTGTTATGAAATAGTTTTTATCAGTTGTTTTATGCTTATTGTATACAGTGGGCATATCCGAGTGGCGTTGAGTTCTGCACACGACCAGTGACGACGACGAAAGTTGCTTCTGCTGCGAGCGAGACGGAATCCGGTCACGGACCTAGTGCCCGACCTCTGTCGTACCTTCAGCGCCGTTTGCATTGTCGTGTAGCCCTCAGTGCAACTCACCGCCTAGCGCCGTTGCCAGTCTGCGACCACGTTCCACTCCGATCTGCTGCCGCTGACGACCGCGGAACGACAAACTCAGACGACGTGATCGTCGTGAGCAGTGGCTGGACAAACGACGCCAAGCGCGCCGCAACCAAGTTTCAGCCAAAGTTGGAGCCAGGAGTTCACTTGTCCAACGTGCGTGATGTGTCGAACTTCCCTTCCGCGCAGCTGACGACTGTCGAGCAACCTCGTCGCGTTTTTCTGCCGTCACATCCTCGTGATCATGTTGAGCCGTCGAGAACCGCAACCGTTGCACCGTCTAACATCGACCAGTCGACAGCTCTGCGTAGCGCTGCCAGTGCACCGCGAATTCAATCACAGACCGTCACCACAGAGACGTGCCAGAACAACGAGCTAGTCGTTAAACGTGGACGTGGTCGACCGCGCAAGTACCCGCCGAAATCGACTGTTAGCAAACAACAGCACAAGTCGACGCTACCGACTACTGCTAAGACCGCCGGACTCCCGAGCGACCCGACACGAGACCGTTTGATCTGCGACAAAGAGAACATATCACCACGATCGTCTGCCGTCGTCGCTGCTAAACGTAACGCTGACCAACTAGACCGCAACATCTGGATGTCGAGCGCGGTCCGTGACGCCGCGTGCACGCTGAAATCGTTTCAGGCTTCCGATGCGACGACAAAAAAAGTCGTCGGTGTACACGAGCGACAGAAACTATTTGAACTGCCGGTCAATGTTGTCCTGTCCGATGACAACAACAACTTTCCGAAAAAGCCATCTGAGAAGTTGACATCCAACTTCTGGCTGAAAGACATCGATAAGGACAAACTTCTGTCGGTGTGGAATGCGCTTAAAGGTACATTACAGTCGGACGATTTTGAATCGAAGAATCGCAGAGACGAGGTCGGCGACTCGATCAAATGTCATACGACAGAACTACGCGGCGTCACGTATGAGGTAAAAAACGGCACTACAGAACATCATCAACGACCGAATGAGGTTCCTGAGACTCCAACGCTTGACGCGAGACAGACTTCGAACACAAAAGTTACATGCCAGCAAGCAGCAGTCAAGACAGTTCACTGGAAATATGCGGAAACCGACGATGTTGGACGGCCAGACATCAAGGTTCAAAATGCAAAGGTTTCAGACGAACCTTCTGCCGCGGACTTGCAGAGAACGTCACGTCCGTTTATTGACGATTTCGACGACAAACTTCCGCTGTTGGAGTCACTCGGAAAACCGCTGTTTACGTCCACACCGATCAAGCTTACAGATGCTGCGACGACGGCGAGCAGCGCCGCGGTTCCAGCCAAACGAGCTCGCGTGAAATTTCGGCCAGTGACACAGGCTCGTGACGTCGACGACGAAGATGCCGCTGACAGGGTGGAGTTATCCAAGCTGGCGGCGCTACCGTCCATGCAACAGGGCGCAGGGTCCAGCGCGACGCAGATCAGCGGCGTACGGCCAGCGGATATTGTCCGCGCATTCAGAACCATCGACAACGTTACGGCGGCCGCGACTTCGACGTTAGCGCTACAATCGCACGGAACGTCGCACACTCTGCCGTTTGTCGTGCCGTCGCAGACTCCGACAGAACTTTGTCAGCCGCCGATAATAGAGAGGATGATAAACGCCTATCAGCCCGTTGTCAGCGACGCTTCGTCACCAGCAACAGTGACGACGTCTTCGTCGACCGACGCGTCGCCGTCGCCGTGTGAAATCGTGCCCGGACAACTGCTACATTTCTACGGCGCCCAATACGACGGACAGCCGTACAACCTTAGTCCATCGTCTGGCGGCTTCGTCACAAAAGCTGCCAGAAAACGGCCGATTATCGACGATCTTGACATCCCAGACCGGAAACGTTTTCAGCCGGATGTGCCGGCGTCAGCTGTCAGCACGAGTCACGTGGCCGAGAACGTGGTGGCGCCAACTTCCGTTCGGCAGTCGAGTACCAGCGGCGTGCTGATGAGGCCGGAAATAAGTCGATCAGCTGGCGGTACTCAGTGTCGGCCGGTAGCGGAAATGACGTCATCACGTGAGGTGCGACGAGCGCCGAATGGTGTGCTGGTAGACGAGTTGTTGAGACTGCAGCGACAGCTGTCGATGGTCTCGGACGCCGCGACTCTACGACAAGTTGTACACATCATCGGAGAGACGGGACAGTACTTCGTTAACGACGTCACGTTCGACTTCGACCTTTGCAAGCTCGACTCGACGACTGTCGCTCGCCTGATTCACTGCCTTGAGGCCGCCGTAGCAAAATGATGGACGTCGTGGCTTCCTCGACAGCTGCTTAGCGTCACTTATACATACACAGTCTGTTATTTTGTAAATGTGTGCTGGTAATTCGTAGCCAAGCCTATAGAATGACAGCTGCGCTACTGTACAGATTAAATATTGTTTTCTATGCTCTTTCTGTAACGATATGATCGATGATATTTTGTTTTAATGGGTAATTTAGGGGTAATTTTTGTACTCTAATGTGAACATAGATTTGTTTATGATAATGTGTTTATGGACGCATGTGAACTTGTTTTGAAGTAATTATGACATAAAAATATAGAATATCGTCTACACCGACCGCCAGTGTGCTGCTGTGCTCTATTTTAATGCAGGGTCTTTTGTGTTAATATTTTTGTTGTAAATATGTCTAGGTTGCGACTGAAATAATATATTAGATACATTTTATCGACTTATTTGTGTTGTTGCAATCATTGAATAACACCGGGCAAAGCCCGGTTAGGTCGAAGGCCTACGGACGTAGCCCATAGTAAAATCACCCGTGTGCGCGTACTGAGTTGGCCGTTGCCGCTGCTGACTAGTCTGTATTTTTTGCCGGTCACACGATGAAATAGTGACGGAAGTACTGTCACACACAATAGCGCTGCGATTTCAGGCTAAAAATCGATTCTTGCGCGTAGGTTAATGTACTGTCACACAAAAGTCTAGCGAAATGAAATTTTTTTCTTATTCGAAGGCCTCTGAACCTGAAATTTTTACACGCGTTCGTTGTCGGTATTTGATGTCTTTTGCTGGTCTCCATTTTGAAAATTAGCCACGATTGACAGAGTTAAGATCGGCAACACTTACTTTGACTAACAGCGTCATTTCCAATCACCAGAGGCCGCCTCTGTAAACCGGCCACTACCGCGATTCGCGACGCAATAATATCATTTGTAATAATAATAATTTGTAATAATGGGCGCGAGTAGCTGTGGTATTTAAAAAGTCATCTTTGCAAAGAAATACCGCTCGGACTTGTGGCGTAAAGCATAACGCGTTCGCATACGGAGGCAAAGACTGCGGGTTCGAGTCCCACCAAGGTCGTTTGTAATTTTGTTCTTAATTTCTCGAATTATCGTACGTAAATCGTATGTAAATCTTTTTTCTTATAATAATACTAATCAAATTCTTCTTTTTTACTGTTAGAAATCTGAAATAAAAGTCGTTTGCGCGAACAGCCGCTTCTAATGAGCTTCGCTGTCCGGGCTTCGCCCGGAGTTTAGGTTTCCTAGTGGGTCATATATTTTAGCAGTTCGGAAAATATTAACAACAAATTTTACAATGCCAGCTAGTAGGCCTATAGTTTTACAAAATTTTGTCATAACACTTGAAGCCTGTGTTTATAGACCTCATAAAAACTTCAGGTTAAAAAAATAAAACTTTAATTAAGAAGATGTAAATTATAATATATGAAAATTTATCATTCTGTAGTGCGTGTAATGCAAAAGTTTTGTTGCAAACGACATAATATGGAAGTCAAATATCAGACATATTCACTAGAGTGATCTACCGTTAAAGATGCAGAAACTATACTGATATTGCACTAAAATTTTCTGATTAAATAGGCAGATGCCCAGAAATTTTTTACTAATTGATTGATTAATCGATTTTATTTGCTGAAAAAATGGTAAAAACACAAGCACAAGATCGACAATTTAAACGGTACCACGGCAGAACTAGAAAGGCAGTCGAAGCTGCTCTTACATCCGCCGCGTATAAGAAACACACAAAGATAAAACTAATAGCGAGAAAGGTAAAATACACAATAAAAGCTTAGTACGGCAAGCCCATTATGTGTCTGCCGCACAGGCCGACCCCAGACGCACAGACAGCACGACCGGAATGCATATTGCGTCTTGCGCCTAGACGCACAAAAATTCACCAACTACACAAAGCTTAATTTTACCATATAGCCTACATGGCAGCACATAAAAATAATAATAGCCTAATGTAGCGTTTACCCCCTTTGCTTGCCTCTAAACTGGTTCGTTCACTATGGTCTTCGCTTTTTACTGCCGAATGGGTAAAGCCTACATCTCTTCGGACCACGGGAGTTACTTCGTTTTTTCGTTGGGTGCCCGGCGCTACGAAGCATTCTGATACATTTCCCATGGGGCCTGTCGAACGAGAGAGTCGGGATGAGACAAGGCTGCGTCTGGTATCCATTATTCGGTTCCTATATTCGTTCCTTGGGTTTGGCCTATTGGCTATGTAAGTTCGTTCTTCGTTACGTTTCAATAGCCTGGAATAGGATTCCCTATCCTATGATCTTTGTTTCCTAATGACCTTGTAGGGACCCTCCCTATATTCATTATTATATTCAATCAATCAATTTTATTTGCTTAAAATGTCCAGAGATACACATATAAGGCTTTTCAATTGCGAGCAGGACAACAAGGCTGAGACCAGCACTAACAGCTAGTTCGTCGTTATCGTCTGCCACGCGTGGTCTCATCGAATGTAAGACATTTAAACGGTTACAGTAATTATGGTTTAACGTCACTAAACATAACATAGATGATCAGCGACAATTAAGAACTAATTTATAGAATTACTCTATTGATACCTATATTTTACTGCCCATTGAATTTTTCTATCAAGTGAAGAGGTTACAACATTATGCAACCGACTATCTCACAGTATGATATCTAATGTAGGATTGAAATTAAATTTACTACACGCTGCTTGAATAGCTAGACATACCACATTTTCGGACATTCTATGAGGAAATGTGACACTATTTCTGGTTTATTACAAGTTACACAAAGACCATTTGCATGTTTACCAATCTGATGGAGATAGGCATTTGACTGATATTTACCTAGCCGTAGCCTAGTTATAACTACTTCTTGATGCCGAGACATTTGCAAATATTTAACTTTAGTAGAGACAGATTTTACTATCGACCTATAATGACACCCGGTGTTACCATTATCCAAATTTTCTGCCATTTATTTATTATATAATTATCAACTAGAGAGTATGGCTCAGAGAGTTCTAGCCTATGTCTAAATCAATACTACAGTTTGCTGTAGCAAGGTTTGCTAATCTATCAGCAGATTCGTTTCCTTGATACCATTGTGGCTCGGTAGCTAGATAAAAGTAACCCAACATTAAACGATTACGGTTATTTTGGTTTAACGTCGCTTAACATGCGATAAAACATTTAAACGAAGTGAGCGCTGGTTTTATACCGGTTGGGAACTAGCTCTGCGCCGAGTGTTGATAACGTGCCGTTTCTTATATTAAGGGAAAGTGTGCTTATTCAATAGTTTCTTAGCGGTTATTCGTTATTGCTATTTGCTTCGTTCTGCATTTAGCGTGTATTCGTTTCTCGTTGTTACAATAATACAAATCAGTATAATACAAAAATAGCGTCACGAACTACAGCTAATAAAGCATAACAAGCCGGCCATGGGCAGTGACCGCTCAGCTGTCTTAAGTGCCCAATTTCGGTTTGTGATCAACGTCGGTCGGTATGTCTTTACATTTAAAATTGCAAGTCTCCATGTCCAGCAAATGTGATTGTGATATACGACTGTAATGACACCCTGGTTAATGTGACACAGAGGCACATAGGCGCCTACACATACGCCTTTAGAACAGCTTCTGTATGATAAGCTTTTCCTTAGCGAACAACGTTAAATAACCCAATGGCAAAAATGTATGGCTTCACTTGGCTGCAGATTGCCGAAAATCCTCAAATTCATGGCGCATATTGTCTGATCTATGCGAACTCACTGAAAGGAATTCAGACGAAAGAGCGACGACACAGCGGCGATGTGAACACGTGTTGGACGCATAAGTCAGAGTGTTAACAACGCCATTAAATTGGACTCGACGTTCCGTGGGTCGGCGACATGACATACGGTCGACGGCACGACTCAGCCTGGCAGAACAGTACTCGGCACTCGATCGAGTCGCTCCAAGTCGTCTAGACAACCTCCCTGCGACTCTTTAATGGACCTTTGCCTTGCCTTGTTTGTCTGCTGATTTCGTAACAGCGACTAGACGCCCGTAAATAACAATCAGCAACATCAGTAGCAGTATAACAGTAACAGCAGCAACAGAATTATTCTTTACGCAGCTCTAAAGACGGCAGATATGAACGTTTTGATGTCGACAACATAAGCAACCAGTAAGATTTTACATGTAATGTCAAGTACGTGATATCAATCAACAATGAACATTCGTGTTAGTTATTTTTTGTTATTTACATTTTGTTGCTGAATAGTCTAGATTTTCTATCTACTTTTTACGTTTACCAGCAATTACTTACTTAATACTTAGACTGCTGGAATATTGGGCGACGAGGCTTTTCCACCGACTCCGGTCTCTGACCACTCTGCAGCGAACACCACTCCAGCTGATTCTCATCTCCTACAAATTTTCCTGGAATGTCTGTCGTCAGGTCTTACTTAGGCGTCCTTTTTTTCTATCAGGTACCCACTGCATAGCCACGCTGGTCGGTTTATCTGGTGGTAGCCGTAGTATATGCTCTGCCAGTGTCAGTCTTCTTACTTTGACAATATTCGATAAGTCTTCCATACCAGCCCTACCCATCAACTCGTCATTGGTTACATGATCTTGCCATGAAATGCCCAGTATGGTGCGACGGTGCGCAAGCATCTTCGGTGGAAGACGTCCAAGGTGTGTGAAATTTTTGACGTTTCTTTCTACGTATCAGCTGCATAGATTTCTGTCGGAATCACGATTGATTTATTCAGATGTAACTTGGTTGACGTGTTGACTGTAGTGCTGGTGAAGATTGGGCGCAATCACTGATAAACTGATGTTTACTTTGCCCCGCCTGGCTCGTATGTCGACCTCTACATTACCTATTCGAGATATGTAAAGTTGTTCACATATTGTAGTAATTCTACGGTTTGTTGTCCACTGGCAACTGGAGGAAGAAGTTGTTTTATCCCAACTGACATCGTCATTGTTCTCTCACAACTGATGCGCAGACTCAACTTTGTTGCCTGCTCGCGTAGCTTTGTTGTCATGTCCTGGAGACTGTTGCGTGCATCGCTGAGCAATGCATTGTCATCCACAAAGTCTAAATCTGTCAGCCTGTCGTGATTGTACTTGATGCCAAATACTGGGTTGTCATTGTTTTTCTTGTGCTAATGTCAATGATGAGGAAGAACAAGAACGGAGGAAGCACATATCCGTGTCGTCATGATGACATCGTGAAGTTTCCATTCAGCAATTACACTCACGTCTATACCGCAAGTAAGTATGTATGTATGTATGTGTTTAATTCACAAATGACACACGCACCTTATGACAAATGTACGTCACTAATTCCACTAAATGGCTGTTTTTTCTTCTGACGTGAATTAAAAAACCGTCAACTCAGTTAAATTACGATGTCAAAAGTTGCCTTTATGATCAGCATGGATTCTCTGTAGTCAAGTGGCATCAAAACGAATTAAATTATTAGTTTGCTACAAGTCAAAGCATGATCAAGCACATGGAACTGGTGTCTCGTGACCCAATTTCTCCTTCAACATCTTATTTACACGATGCAGTGCGACATGTTTAGGCCTAGTTTAACGCGCAATAAAAGGCTGACGAACATCAGCACAGTTTAACGTTGACAGTGACGTTAAGCATCTAAATTCCTGTAATTTATCGACTTCTCACTTCAGAAGCTGGCCACCGGCGGCCTGTTACTGAAAGGTTGCTAACTTACCACTTTGCAACAAATTAATTGTCCTGTCAGAACGAACAGTAATTGGCATTCCACGATTCCAGTTGGTTGTTGGATGTTGTTCGCGTGCTCGCTTGTCGAATTTAACGGTAGTCCTGTGCTACAGAAACGCTGCACGATTTCGTCGGCAATTAGTGAATTTTTGTCAAGCTTGAAATTAATGAATTGTTTGTCGGCGTTTGGAAACATTGGATGGTTGGCCAATGGCCTGCCCACCACAGACCTATTTGTCACGCTTGTCACCGACACGTCTGCTGAAAAACGCAAAATGAAAGACATACTGTAAATTACTAACACTTGATAAAAAAAGTCTCGTAAAAAGTCTCTTCGCCGTAAATTAATTGCACATAAAGCATCGATAGCAAAACTTCATCTAGGCCCTACTTGATCAGATGTTAGTCGTCACCGCTCTCAAGTGTGTAAGCACCTTACAGCTAGTTTACAGCTAGTTGACATCTGCAGTAGTTCCAAATCTAAGACTATCTCGAGCAACTAGTGAAGACACTGACGACCTCTGCAGAGTCCAAGACTGTCGATCGCGCCCAATCTTTACGCCACTGCGCTAGCACAGCAGCAGCAGCAGCAGCAGCAAGCATGGAGTCACCAAGCAAGCGATCAGCTTTAGTCGCCGTAGAGCGACTTGCTGCATGGATGGCGTGCTGATCGTCATAGTTTTAGACCTTTGGACATCGCAGTGACTGTGCTGTCGAGACTTATCTCGTCAAATCTGTTGACTAAAACTCGGTTTCCGTCGTTCATTGTTCGCCGTAACCGGCCGTAGTCGTTATATCACCAATCACCTGCAGTGCAAATGATGTCTGGAATCTGGAATCTATGGAAATGAAAAAAAAACGACAGACACAACAAATATCGACGGCACATAACATTGTCTTAGAATAGTATTAACGCGGTGACGATTATGAGCAAACTGTCGGAATTCGACGTGCATCGGCGACGTCCAGATTTCGTCGTGCATCTTCAGGTCAACGAAAACACGACCACTCGGCTGTTTGCCTACCGAGACGACCCAGCGTCACCTGTGGGCGGCGGCGGTGCATTCGCGGCCGCCGGAGACGCACGACGACGAACATCAGTCCAAAGCGTCGGTGTTGGAGTTGGACTCGGTTTGTTGCTAAACGCGTCGATCAACAAAGCCAACTTCAGTCCGGTCCCGGTGCTTTCAACGATACAGGAAAATGACGCAGAAGGTTTTTAAAGTCTTTTCAGCTTAAAGACTATTTGTTCGTTGATAAATGGTATATATTGCCACTAGTTGATCTTCATCTTCCATATAGGTGCCAGCTCAGGTTGAGTAATATCGCTCCGCGGTGAAAGACGTGATAATATACTCGGAAGCGGCAGGAATTAAACTAGAAAGTCTACAGTAAGCGCATTATGCGTCTGCCGTGCAGTCCGTCACAGATAGAAACATCGCAGCTCATCGCAGCGACAGCTGCGTTTTCCGCCTACAGGCGCACAGACGAATAAAAATGACCACACATTCTTTTATAAAGCTCCGACATTCTCCGAGAGAATAGTTTCCGCTCGAGGCTACCACGACAAGCAATAGTATTACATGGAGTTCTGTCATGAATGGCGTAGAACGCCACACGCGGTAGAATGAAAATCTTAAAAAGATTTGTGGTTGATGCAAATAATTGTTTTTGCCTCAAGACTTTTAACGCAGCCGCAATTTAGCATTTGCTTACGAAACCTTTCATCAACATCCAACTCTCTAGAAATGAATTGATTGTCATATTGCATCTGTTTAATTTTTCTAATCAAACGCTTTTTGTGTTGGCTAGTACGGCCTACTGGACTGCGTAGTGCATCTGAAGCCCGACCTTTGTCATTTGCTAATTTTCCCACAGTATTTCTAAAACATAGTAGGTATAATTTTTAAAGCAATTATGATCAGTGATTCAGTATGGTCGACATTGGCATTCTTCACAGTCTACTGATTTATTATGATACCAAATTCCCTCTTCTTTCCACAGTATCTTCTCTCTAGCCTGCCACAAGTCACAGCGCTCTGGCAAGTGTCGAGACTTTCGCGTTTCAATGAAAATACGCCGCGTCGTTTACACTGGTTGACTGGATGCAGTGCAGTTACTGATGGTTGGTACTTGGTAGGGTCGTGTACATGTATTTATGTATATATAGGAGCGATGTACTTCTCCATCGCCGTCATACTTATCTACGGCATCAGCATAGCAATGCTCGTCGCTGCATCAACCCTACGTCGCAATCACACCGACTATGAACTGAAGAGTTTCATGCGCAGTTACTCACGCCTCGACGTCGAGCGACGATCACGCGAGAAACAGCGCACCCGGGCCGCCCTGAAGCGATTCGACAGGCTGACGTCGTCCGCCGCGTCGCGACCTGGCCTCGTCGCTATTGCCTCTGTCGCGCCCCACGCTGCCGCCGTCAACTTTAAGCCACCCGCCGGCTTGCCGAGCGTCAGACCGGTCAAGCTGCCGGGTCTTGGAACTCGGACTCCAACTGAATCAACGTGGTTGGACCGCAGTCCGCCGACTGTAAGCGTCGTCGACGTGTCTGCCGGCGAAAATTACCGTGATTACGCTGGTGGTGGTCCTCCACAGGCCGCCGTGTTCGGCAGCAACGCCACACTTCATCCTCATCACAAGCAGCGGCAGCAACAGCAACAGGCATCACATTACGTCAGCCGCTTACCACGTCACTTGTCTGAACGGTCTCTGTTAGTGCCCAAGTCTAACGAGTTTGGCGAGATTCAACTGTCAAACCGACGTAACACTTCTCTCTAGATGACGTCTTCTGGGCGATACTATTGACACTGAACTGTGCTGTGTACTGCGCCCATATTGTAGCGTATAGTATATTGTTAGTTGCGCGTCATCTACCAATAAAGACCATTGATAATGACGAACGTGCTCTGTTCGTATGTGCACGGAACTGTTTTACAAGACAGTGCCATTTTTACCTTACAGTGCTGTGCTGGTGATTCGTGAAAGTGAGTGATCTATGTGTGTTTAGTTCCATCATAAATGTTGGCCTACACGTTACTATCATCTACAGCAAAGTCAGCTGTATATCATTATAGCTTAGCACAGCTATCCGGCGCGTAAAGGGTCGCGTCGCTGGATCGTCCGCGAATCTGGTGTGCTACGTGTCTGTCGGTTAACCACGGTGTCGGAAATCGTAACCGCAAAACTTCGTAATCTTCCATAATGAGACCTAGTGACGAACTAATACCGGGCATAGCCCGGGTCAGGTCGTAGGCCAGGCCGGCTGCGGCCATAGTAAAATCGCCCGTGTGCGTGTACTGAGTTGGCCGTTGGCTGCTGACTAGTCTGTACTTTGGACTGTCACGAAAGTAGTTTTCGCCGTCACGGAAGTAGTAAAGAAAAAGCGTAACGATTTTTTTTATTCGAAGGCCTCTGAAGCTGAAATTTTTACACGCGTTCGTCGTCGGTATTTGACGTCTTTTGCTGGTCTCCGTTTTGAAAATTAGCCACGATTGACAGAGTTAGATGCTGCCGAAGATCGGAAAACTGTGTCTAAAACACACGATCAGCGGCAACAGCCGAAACACTACAGCACTGTGATTGGTCAGGCTAAAAATAGATTCTGCTTTATCGCGACGAAGGAATTATTGGGCGTAGGTTAATGTCGTATTACAACAGTAATTAGTGCACTGTAGAATCGACAGGTAAGTAGTAGACAACTTAAATGTATTGTTCTATAATGCGAACTTTGTAATAATACTAGTCAAATTCTTCTTTTTTAGTGTTAGAAATCTGAAATAAAAGTGTGGTTTGAGCGAAGAGCCGCTTCTAATGAGCTCCGCTCTCCGGGCTTGCGCCCGGAGTTTAGGTTTCCTAATGGGTTATATCAAAAAATCAAAAATGAAACTAGATCACCTGACACTTCACTTTCTTGGCATTCGACAGGTGGCGTCACCGGCAAGCTGAGCTCACAACACGTGGGTTGCTTGGTTTATTACTCTAATGGACACTAAAAAAACTCAACGCTGAGCACTTGTTCAGTGCATCAACAGACAACAGAGATGATACCAGTCTAACTTAGCAAACAAAATCAGCTGGAAGAATACATAATTCAGTTCACCAAACTAGCAATCACGTCAAACCACACGATTACACAAAATACACACTGGTACAGTAGCTACGTCATGGACTGGGATGACAAGTTACGAATAACGATTTGTTTGTAATAATTGACAAATACGTGTACACAAGCAGCACACATCATCAGCATGAGCATTTCACTCAAAGAATTGCCACAGTATAATATAACGGCAGTATAATTTACACGGGCCACTGGGCTCAATACTGACAGTCCCCGAGTGAGTGTAAGTGTTCAGTTTATGGCTAATCAGGTGCGTTGGCCTGGAACAGTAGGCCCTAATGCTAGGACACCAACAGAACGTCTATAGTTACATATATGTCCTATCTTGTAAATATCAGTCTTCTGCTTTGGAAGTTCTATTTTTCTAGATCTCCGTTAATATCTGCATTAATGCTTCTGGACAGAGCACAAAACTATCACGTTTTCTAACCTCCCAGTAACCACCCACGCCCAACATATCTCGTCCACGACTGCTGCATTCATTGCAGCCAGTAATTAACACAAGCAATAATCAGTGAACTCAAATGAACTCACAAGTTTCACACAGTTGACGTAGTTCAAACAATAAACATATTCACTGCATCAATTATGTTAAGCCTTCTGTAAAAATATCTCCGCACAGTGTTTCCACAAAACTTCTGCTGTAAAAACTGTCATAAGTCAACACAGTTGTCAACCTTGAGTTTTTACAATGAACGCTTCCAGCTGACAATAGAAACTTTGTCTCTCTGCATAATTCACTGCTATTATTACCATGGCTATAAGCTCTACAGAGTAGCAAATCTCTACACAACTAAGAGAAATCTCTATTGGTGAAACTAAAATGCGACACGTAATATACACAATTGGCAAATGGTTTGGTTACAAAGCAGTGGCATTGCTAGCTATGGACACTGAAGCATGTAACGCCAAGTTTTGACATGCATTTTTATTGTACTTTCACAATCCGTACAAGTGCTAAAGCAGTGAAATGGTGAGCAAAAGTAGACAATGCAAGGAGGATGAGTGGTGTCCCTCAATTCACGGCAATGCCACTTTTCATTACAAAATGCAATCAAAGCAAATGTTATTACCACTTAGCATTACCACCTGTTTCTAAATGCAGCACAAAAGCCTGAGACACACCTGAATATTTCCAATAAGCTTATCTACTGATAAAGGTACTGTTAATCTACTAGCTGTACTCAATACCTTTAAAATTTACAACTGAAAAACAAGACATGAACACAGATATGCACACTTGATTATCACAATTATTATTATTGCCCACACTGCAATACAGACAAAAAACACACTGATTTAATTCAGAGTTTTTCTGCTGAAAAATTATATAAAAACTGCCGCAGTGTAACCAAAATATCTAATAACTTCCTCCATGAGACATATAGACATTGACAGGTCAGTGAATCCATGCAGCAAGTAACTATGCATAGTAAGAGAGTGCTGAAATATCCACAGTGGAATTCTGAAGCAAGATGAATATAGTGCCTCTACTTGTAAATCCACAGTGTACCTGTAAACATGCCACAAAAGCACAACATCAACAGTGACAGTAAAGCAAAATGAATGTCATAGTAACTTCTGCGCTCAGTAATATCAAATTATACTGAGGTACACATGGGTTATTAGACACAAAAATGCACTAATAAATTATTAATTTACTGCAGTGATCCCAAAGACCCACATATATAAATGATTTAATACCAGAATTAACTGCTCATGATGTCTTTGCCTATTAGCATTAGTTAAAACGTACTATGACTCAATCTGTGACGGCCTCAACAGCCTACATTATATAATACTGCAACACTGCAGATAAAAACATATATCTGAAAACTAAGGCAAAACACAATTATTACAGCAATTCCTACCAAGCATCTAATAGATGCATAACACATATTGGCAGACATTAGGCGACTTCTCTGATGGCACAACACAGCAGCATCGAGAAGATCATGCCCAGCAGCTGTAGAACACACAAACATCAATATGTCAAAGCTGCAATAAATTCCACCCCATCATGGTATTAAATACATATTAAGCAATTAAGTGTTCTGGAGCTATTCAGGCTACCCACGGACTCTGCCAACAACATCGTCAGACCAAGGTTGCCATATGGCTTAAATTATCAAGGCTTCACCTACTACCAGGAAATATCTTATCATTTTTTTACTAACTCACAGTTAGTGAACATCATTATTGTCTGACTACAGACTGACCACTTTATATATTTATATTTATTATATGAATCATACATTAGTACATCATACTATGAAAAATAAAATAAGAATAAATATGACTATTCAATACATAATGACTCGAAACTAAAAATGATGTCAGCTAAATCAAGCACAGGCATGAAAGCAAAATTATACATGACATTCAACAGTTCCTTAATCGCGTTAATTTTATTAAACTCAGGTATTACGACTCTTGGCTGCTGAACATGCCATACAAACTGTTTGTTAATTATGCGAATGTCACTCAGAATGTCAATGTATGTATACACTTCAATCTGTTTCCACAAGTTGGAAGCCACTGTAGAGCTATACATCTGCGTGATGACTATAAGCTGGCTTCAGTGACAAACTGGACAATCTTACTATCTGACAATTCAGCTTTGACCACCCATAATATCAGTCATCTAGGCTCAATTGTTTCTTCAAAAAATTAATGTATATTGCACTGGAAACAGACTGACAGCACATTCTTACCATGATGACGGCAATACCCAATGCTACAGCAACAACTATCACCAAGTTACTTGTCAATGTCTCCATTATCTTCTTGGCACATCCCTGCAAAGTACAATATATACGGTGACAGTGACATCATCTGCTATAATTACTTACTATAATCAGAGATGTGTGTTGCTTCTGCCATCTCGTAAACCATCAAAATGTAATCATTTACTTAGTTAAGTTTACATGTAACCCGTGTTCCTGACTACAAAGTGGCAACACATATCCATGATCCATGACCAACTGACCATAAATTCAATCAATTAAATGACGTCAGTGCAAACAAGCTAATAATGCCTAGGGCTGTACTGGATATGCTTTTTCCAAATCTGCCTGGAGGTGGATTTGGCCGGATTTGTCAGTGCAAATCTGGCCGGAGCTGGATTTGTAACTTTCTTAAAATATCACAAGGAAAGAAATGTGCAACATTAACTAACACACTCAAGAGACTTCATTTAGCTACAAACACAATGCTCGCATCAGTCACAAACATCATAAACAGCTGAAGTATTACTTGTAGTTCAATCACCTGTCTTCTCTTCAAAGTTTCCCACATAAAGCTTGTTTTCTTACTCTCACTTTCGTAAAATCGCAAAAAGTAAACAAAGAATCGGAAATCCAGTTAAATCCAGAAATCCAGCCAAAATTTCAACCAGAGCTGAATTTCAGATGGATTTGGAAAAAGGCCGGATTTTGTCCGGAGCCAGAGCAGAACTCCATTACAGCCTTAATAATGACACCACTGACAACAGCCATTACTACTATTATTATTACTTATTCATTACTTTAGTTTTAATTAATCAGTATCAGGTATCGAATGCATGCATATACAGGTAGTTTAAGACATTTACTAAATAGTTTCTGTAATAAATGCAAGTAATCAGCATAAACTATCTTTTCTATAAATAATATGGTAACTGCAGATAAATATGTATAACCCAATGGAAACCTAAACTCCGGGCGAAGCTCATTAGAAGCGGCTCTTCGCTGAAAACAAACTTTTATTTCAGATTTCTAACACTGAAAAAGAAGAATTTGACTAGTATTATTATAAGGAAAAAGATTTACACACGATAATTAGAGAAATTAAGAAAAAAAATTATAAACAACCTCGGTGGGACTTGAACCCACAGTCGTTGGCTCCGTAAGCGAACGACTTAATGCATTAGGCCACAAGGCCTAACGTTATTTGTATGCTACATTACTTTTTAAATACCACAGCTATTCGCGGCCATTAGTGCAAATTATTATTACAAATGTCACATTATAGAACAACATATTCAATTTCTCTACTATTTACCTGTCGATTCAGCTTAACAAACAATTTGCTGTTTTGCCGGTTACCGTTGTTCGTGAGTTTGCGATGTCGAAGTCATGTATAGAGGTGCCCTCTGGTGACTGGAATTAAAGTGTTCAGATGAAGACCGGCATCAGTGAAACTAATGTATAATTATTAATTAAAGATACTGACGCAAAACAAAGATTGAGATGCGATAGAAACGTGTTGTGCATATATTTTAAAGTTACAAGACTTCTGAACTAATGTTGACATTAAACTTCAATCAACGGTGTTTATTTTAATGTTAACTTTAATGTTTACGGCAAACACCCGTTAGTCGTGTAATTTTTTGTAATGACCACCGTACTCAAGAATATTTTCTTTATCACTTTAATCGCTTTAAACTGATTACTTACTACTTCCGCGACAACGAAAAACTAGACTTTCGTAACATTTCATGGGAAATTTCGTGTGACAAGATTTCGTTAGTCAAAAAGTACATACTAGGAAGCACCGGCAATGGCCAACTCAATACACGCACACGGGTGATTTTACTATGGGCTATACCCCTAGGCCTGCGGCCTAACCGGGCTTTGCCCGGTATAACTATGCCCTACAAATAACAGTTGCAAACTAGTTGTAAAAGTAACTAATCCCCACTTTAAAAACGGTATCACTTTTTACCTCGTCTGATTCATAGTCGTTGCCACACGATTCTTTAGTTTTGCTGACTCCATGTCTCTGTAGGAAGTCACCTTTGATAGCTCCGCAGCAGTGAAACTGACACAAGACAGAACGATCTCAACAAACAACGAACACACAACAACCGCAGCAGCAATCTCTGTCAAAACTAAGTGCACATGATAGTCAGTGGTAAACAAAACTGCATCAAAAACGCTCGAAGTTGAACAAAAATGTCATTATGCTCTCTTTAAAATGTCATCTATTATATCTAATACATGTAAGAATACTTTTGTTGTCTCCAGTGACCTGGATTTGTAGCCACTCCACTGACTACTGAAAAAATTACATACTAAAAAAAACAATATTATGTTCATTTTTATTCAGCCTTGAGGTCTATTCGCTGTAAATTCACAGACAGTGGCTGGACTCTACAAAAGTAGCACTGATAGAATACTAGTGTGAGCGAGGCACATGATACTTTTATGCATCTGTATTTTGAACTTGTTAACCTGATATATGTTTACGTTAAGTGCCACATGTAACTTCTGTCATGCAGCCTTAAGAAAAAGGCAGGGGTAACTGTGCTCATAAATAACTAAATGTTAAAAGTACAAAATGCTCTACAGCATAACGTCTCAAGATACATGGCATGACGCAACAGCTTCAATCACATAACAAAACAGAAAAGTTACTATGAAATGTTTCACCAGAAAAACTTCATGCAGTTTAAACTGTAAATAATGATCTTGCATCAATGTCATTAAGGCTTTTACTGCCGAGTTGACGACATTAGCCAGAAATTGCTTACAAATGTGTGCACTTCTTTAATCATCTAGCAAACTATACAGTGACTAGCAGACCACGAGTCACCCAGGTGCACATTATTTATAGTAAAACTGGACTTTGAATGTAAACATACTTCTTGGTGCATGGTATCTAATGCCACCCTTGTTTTGTTGTCGATATTGTCGTAATCTTCAATTTCCTTTTTAATTTGATCAGCAAGTTTTTCTTCAAAGGCGTCTTTCTGCAACAAAATACACACAATGGTGTGCTTAATTCTGCAAACATACACTGTGTCTCAAAAAACGTCTGTTGTTGGTTATAACTTTGTCAAATCTTAACCGCTTTTCAAAATTCTTTCACTGCTAGAATGCTTATGAAATTTGCTACAAATATTTTAATATCTCCAACCACACCTTACGTATGTGGTTGCACTACCTTGAGAAGTTGAAAGTTTAAATTTGCTGCAAATAAGGAAAAAATGCAAATAAAATGCACTGATTTTTTTTACACGTATCCATTTAACGTAACTCGCTAACTTACTTATTACTTACTTACTAATTACTTCAGTTTCTGGTTCCTAATAAAAAAAGCATAAGCCTACCATTTTATGTAACACAGGCAAACAGGCCTAAATTATAACAGCGGCCTGCACACTGGGCATTCAACACTTCAACACTGCACAACTTTTCGACTAGGCAACACATCTTCTACCAGACCAGATCTGTAGCCATCAAGCAGACCAACCTCATTCTTGTCTACTGCAAGATATGAGACATCATCCAGCACTGAGTTTGTTGTTTAACATTAAAAAACTGAAGTAACGCTTGGCTGTGCTTCCTGAACGCTTAACGTGGTATTAACCACAGCATTACTGACAATACAGTAGACAAGTGGCGGGGTCATCTTTAATCATGTGTACATGCAAATTATGGACACAAGAGCAACTAGTGTGACATTTAGCCATACGACATGTAATATCTTATTTTTATTACATCTTTATAACAAACTTTGAACATTTGACATCCCAAGGTAGTGCAGCAACATAATCAAGGTGTGGTGGGAAACTTTGCATGTTTCTTGTAGCAAATTTCATATGCTTTCTGACAGTGAAAGAATTTTGAAAATCGGTTAAGGTTTGACAGAGTTACAGCCGACAACATGTGGGACATTTTTTTGAGACACAGTGTATATGCAACTACAGCAATGTACAATAGACTGTTTAAAACAGTATAAACCTGCAGTCAGAAGAAAATGAGTCGTCACAAAAACACCAAAGGCCTGATTATGAAAACACTTTCGTGATTATTCTAAAGAATTGTCTGTATTAGGGGGATGCTGAAAACGTGGGACTGGAAAACGTGGGACCAAACTGCAGGGGTGGAAAAGACGGGACTGGAAAACACGGGACCAAAGCGCATAGGTGGAATTCACTGGACTGGAAAATGCAGGACCAAATTTCCAGGGTTGAAAACGCACGACCACCGTCTATTGAACGCGAAATGGATAAGCATAAAGTTGAAAGGAACATTATATGATATGTATATTATAT
>Ga0126335_1000242_pt1 | contig 25645 bp, 11 predicted proteins | sample OlaspJWI45metaG_FD_108409 | JGI IMG/M metagenome (GOLD analysis project Ga0126335, IMG submission 108409) | Marine gutless worms symbiont microbial communities from Oahu, Hawaii - Olavius sp. 1 OAHU.JWI-45 metaG | ecosystem: Host-associated > Annelida > Digestive system > Unclassified | place... | reverse complement strand
TATATGGTGTGGCTGATGGGTTGATGTGTCACCTACAGTTGGTCCAGAATGCCGCCGTGCGACTTGCAACTGGTGCCTGATGCTGTGATCACATAACGCTGATCTTGCGGCAACTCCACTGGTTGCCCGTGCGACAGCGAGTACTGTACAAGACTGCTGTCCTGGTGTTCCAGTGTCTAGCCGGCCAGGCACCGTCGACTGTCTGCTCGTATCCGACATCTGCCTGTGCCAACTCCGCTCATCAGACTCAGTGATGTGTGTTGCTCGATGCACAAAGAACACTTATGGTGTTCAGTGCTTTGCTGCCGCCAGACCACTAGTCTGGAATTCTCTGCCAGCTGAACTGTGACAATGTGACTCTCTCGAACAATTTAAATGACCATTTAAAGACTTATTTCTTTGAGATATTGGACCACGGCGCTCCGTGACTGTAGTTAAGCAGTACCATACAGAAATACTCTTACCTACTTACTTACTTCAATATAACAAAATGACCCATACTAGCATTTGCATTGATGGTTTTACAAATATGTCCTCAGTGACAGAATATTATTATAATTGTTTCAAGTATATAATAAAAATAATCACATCTGTTCAGTGGCATGCATGATACAGCACATGTGCTGAAGAAGAATTCTATTAGGAGGTATAATATCAACTATAAAATATGTTTTCGTGTGTCACAACATGTACTACATACCAGCAGCAGGAACATGCTTTCCGTAGACTTCACGGCGCCGTGATAGCCGACTATTCTTCTGCATCACCTTCTGTCTGAGAGACAGCTTCGATGACCTCATCTTCAAACTCGGCTCAGACACTAACCACAAACAACGGCACAGTGCTTTACCGCTGATAACAGCAACACGAACAATGTGAAAAAGTTCGTCAAAACACAAAAAATGTTTTAGATTGAGACATAATCTCACTGCATGTTAAACTCCGACTGAAAGCCGATGCTCAAAACAACATCAAAATGTGAACATTCGACAACAGTCAAGTCTAAGGGTGTCACTACTAATGTTCATTTGAACTTACATCACTCACCATAACATTAACATGACAGTGACACGAGTCAAATGTTTAGTGACTGCCAAACATTGCTTTGTTGTTCCTGCTACACACTACTGCTAATTAGTAAGAAACTTCAAACAGTCAGTGGTGAAAAAGATACTAATTCACAAACTGGCATCGAACAAAAAGTAACATTAACAGATATCACCAACAGCAGTATACCTTGCAAAGTTAAAATAAAGTGATATCTAAATTTTAGTGCTAACAGACCAAGCGTAAGTAGAATTCAGTCTGACGTACTTGTTTTTCTCAATGGATACTCATCATCATACTGGCCAAGTGTCATCTTTGGCGGTGGAGACCATTCTGTCGTCGGTGGTGAATGCTTTTCCAATGAACTGTGCTGAGTGGACCTAACATTCACAAAACAACTGCAAAAGTTCCTGCACATTAAACTACAACACTCAGAAAGTGAAATGACTCTGCACGTATCAAGCGTCTTCTGAAGGCACATTTGTTTAATTATGGCTGCGGCATTTGGTGGCTGTTTTTAAGTGCTATGTATAAATATTCTTACTCACTCTCTTACTCGTAATGTTGACGCTGCAAACCGGATTGGTCTCCCTCAATTTCTGGTCACATTGCATGGATGCCGTGCACTGCCAGAGTCCATCAAGCTCTTCGTTGTCAGGTTGACCTGTCTCTCGGCTGTCCAGACAGATCGTGGAAGTGTTATCCCAGTCGTCCTCTGAAACACCAACTGGACCAAATCCGTGACAACAGACAATGCCTAGAAGCCGATGTGTGGAGAGATGCTGTCAGGCACGGTCATCAAGGAGTGATGCAACGATCCTTGACATCTATGTGCTAACGACGATGACAATGACGACTCTCATACTCACTGCCAAGTTCACTCTAAGTGTCTCTCACTTCTTCGGCAAACAGTGGATGTACACCCATACTTGCAATTTTCAACAGTAAGTCATTAACATACAAGTACCAATGTCAAACTGTCAAAAAAATGCACATGTGAATTAAAAGTCACATTACAATTCCTACTAATGAAACTATTCCACGTGAGCAAAATAACAGGATTTCAGAACAAGCAACAGAAATTTTACAGCAGTGAGTGGCAAACAGTAACTAACCACTGTCTAAACTCTGGAGGTGAGTTGCTGATGTTACTGAGTTCTCGTTGGCTCTTGTTAAGCAGACACTCACGTAACTTCAACTTTACCGCAGTCGATGCCACGGCACCTAGACAGCAAAGCAGCAATTCATGTCAGACTAAAATAGTTAACAACTGTAAAACCCATAATTTTTGCGGGAACTTAATCCTTGAAGTTGGGCTATACAATTATTTTGTCACCTTAACCTTCGCATTTTTGCTCAATAAACACTACATTAATGTCAATAATCGATATTCACAACACGTTACTTTCGCGAATGCATCACGCTCAGAAAATTTGTTAAATAAAAAGCATGCAAAAATACGAGTTCTACAGTAAATGCTGACTATTCTATTATTTATACAGTGGCATGACTTACAGCATTATAATAAAAAAATGCAAATGAGTGAGTGAGTGAGTAGAGGCTTAACATCTCACTTGACGCATTATAGATCATTTTGGAAACTGGTTTTTACTGGCCAGAAGACCCAACCAACAGTGTCAAAGCACTGAAGGAAGCCAGTTGCAAACAGAATAGAAATAGCGTGTTAATGTGCATGATAATAATAATTGCCATTGCTCAGTCTAAACAATTCCAACTGTCAAGGTCTCCTTGTACACATACGGGAGACCGTGCCTGCTTGCTGCAGCTACAGTACAAGCAAAACACTGTCACCTTACACCTTAAAGTTATCACCTAAAACATTCCTGTTCCGGTGACAACTGACCACGGTGCATTGTGGTGGTCTTTGTTGGAAATAACCTTACTTACACAACATAAAAACCACTACAACAGAGAAATGCCTACTTTCTTCATCCTTTCTCTTGTGCTTGATATGTTCAAGCTGTGTCCACTGGTTGTCCCTTGCCAATGATTTTTGATGTAGATCAGATGCTTCATCAAGCTGCTGCTGCTGCTGCTGTTGTTGCTGCTGCTGTAGCAACTGCTGCTGGTGCTTCTGCAGTAGCAGCATCTGTTGTAATCAACAACATTGGTTACGTTTACCAGATGAACAACAGTTAGCAGCAGCATCATATTAAACTATTGAGAAACTCAGCTACGGCTGACCTATGCTACCTGACAATGTATATCTGCACAAGCATCAGTCAGTGTTATTCCACTCGTATGATGGCGCCACATACACCACATCGACTGACGGTTGTGCATGGCATATTCCCACACTGCATACCATTTGAGATTTGGTGCCCTCAATGAGGGAGGAGAATCCCCTTGAGTTATCAGGTTCATATTTGGTATGGGAAAACTAGAATGGTTGGGCTACATCTACTCAGAGTCATTTAGGCACAATACATCAACATGACAAGACACACAGAGCAATCAAAAATTGCAAACCACTGCCAATGCTGACCACAGTCAGAATGCACAATTTAGTCCCTCTGTGTGCATTATGCTGTGTTTAAAAATGTTAATTATAACTACAAACTCAGGATCTGATCTAGATCACCTGCAAATCCATACCTTACCACTCCTAAAGCTTTCATAACTGGTAAAAATTTGGAGCAATCCTTCTGACTAACAAATTGAAGCAGATGCAACAAGTAGGCCTACCAAAAGTAATGCAGTCACTTTTGTTAAGATGTCCTACTAATAACACTGACAATGCCAAGTAAACAAGGTATTATGGGATGTGATGACAGCTGGTCCGCTGCGGTGCCGACTGATGACTGTTCCCACTGATCCATTCGCTACATTCTCTAGCCCAACCGACCCATTTCTGTCTGAATGGGCGAAGTGCCAACCCAGAAACACCCAAAATGGCAGAATCGTACTTCTGATTGCGAATCTGATGACAGGTTCTGGATTGGAAAGCCCGGTTTCCTATTCCGAGTTTCCTAGTAAGTATATGTGTATCTTGCTTAGTTTCAGAGATATCTGCGTGTTAGACAGACAGATCAACAAACAGATGGACAGACAGATAGATGGCCAACGTGCACCATTACTATAGCTGGCCCCAACGTTGGGGCGGGCCAGCCAAAAAGTGCTAACACTTGTTATGGCACCTCTTAGTCAGAAGCCCACCTCAGAAGTGCTGAAGAAATGACACACATAGTAAGGGCTTTCAATTTTACCAGCACTCCCATGCATTTATCCATGAATGGTATGAACCATGCCTTTGCCTTCCTACCCAAAGCTGGTCCTCCAGTAAATAATACTGGAAAGGAGTCAATGTGACAAGTCAACACAACAGTAAAAAAATTAATCCCAAAAAGTGAGAAGTCGATCTGTATCAGTGACAGAAAGCTGCTATTTAACATCTCATCACACTTCAAATATAATAAGGTTTTAAAAGTGATAACTATGTACGGCATTCTGACGAGCAAAAAGGCAATATAAGCTGTAGTTTTCTATATAAACTCACTGTACATCGGCTTCCAAGAGTGGACACTGACCTGCATTTTGTACTGATGTTTCTCGTGCTCCAAGAGTCGCTGATCCTCTTCAAACTGTCGACTGAGCATCTCCTTCTGAAGATGATAATGCTGCTCAAGGTGGTACAACTGTGCCTGGATGGACGGCCCAGTTCCACTGATGCCTGGCGAAGCAATACCGGGCAAACTACCTTGAATCCCTGGACATATCAACCAGTATGCATTGCATAGCAAGTTAATGTATTCACAATCAAATGAGTTACTAATATGCTTTCAGAAACACCATTTTCCTTCCAGACACAGTGTACTCTAATATTATATTACATGTAAAACAACACATAATATTCCAAGCCCAGCATCCTATAACATTAATATTTTTTTCAAATTTCAATGTTTTCACCACATACAATGAATTATAGATAATACTGAGATCCAAACTCATCTGTGGCGAATGTTGCTCTGTCCCACCAGAAATACTCCACATACCACAATAAACGGTATGCAAGCAAAATAATGGGACAACTGCTTGAGCAGCCAACATGCTATGAGAATTAAATGCACAGTCTTAAATATAGAAATTACTTAAAACAATTTTTTAAAATAAAACAACTCGATAGCCTAAATTAGAAAGAACACTATAAATAGTCAATCAAGTAACAGTATTAGTGCTACTGGATAAAATATGCCATCTGACACACTCCTCAACATTTTTGTTAACTGGTCAATCAACAACAACAACAACAACCATTTAACGGCCTTTGTTCCGGGACAACCCGAGTAGGCCGGTACCAGAAAAAACACTGCCTTCTGCCTTAGCATAGGGCTGTGCTGCATACAGGCTAGGTTTCCCCACCTCCTGTCTTCTGGATTTTTATGGAGCAGGGGAAGATAATGGAGGCAAAGGTACCGACAGTCCAGGTGGGCGCCAGCCCAACCGGACTAACGGCGCACCAACCCCCACAACCCCCAAGGTTTTCTACATGCCGGATGCCCTTCCTGCAGCCCAACCAACAGCGTCAAAGCACTGAAGGCAGCAACTGGTCAATCAAATCAAATCTTTATTCGTCACATGGACAGAAGTACATAAAAAGGGAATAACAGTCAAACACACATGCAGAAACTACAGAAACTACACTAACATAAACCCAACGACTCAGACTCTACATGTTTAGAAACAACTGCAAGATTTATCTTTTATTTTAGGCCTAGAATCAGCCACATAAATATACGACATGTGGAAACAGCCACCAGCAACTAATTGTTAGTTTTCACAGAACTGATCCAGCCATCTCCTCCTTGGGCACTGGCAATCACACTGTTTTGGTTACTGGCTGAAATGGATAAGTCCACTTGGCACCTAAAAGCCTGATACTATGCAATGTCATCGGCAAATGTGGCAAGAGGAGAGTGACAAAATGCCCATGCCAATGACATGCTGGTGCCAGCATATTCATATCAATCAAAGGTGGAGTGCACAGCATTAACTACAAATGTCTACAACGATTACACACGCAATGTAGAATAACGCCTTTAGAACACATCACTGACTTGACCATAAGAAGCAAAAATCTGAATAAAATTTGGATAGTCAGACATGACATATGTAGTAAATAAATACTGTATACTCTTTATCACAAATACAAAAAAGAAACTATTATCACCTTAAATGACAATGCCAGAGACACCACATATGACAAACATAACTAAGTAATACTACAGCATCCATTATTCTCCAATGTTCTACCCTTATAAATCAACATTCCACATAGTTATAGACAATCAAATCAAACACTACCTGCATATACAACTTGCTCTGGATGACTGTCATCAGACACGACTTCACTACCTGGAGATGCCAACGGATCTGAAGACAAAGCACATTGTTGATATCAACATGAACTTTATTAAATTTACACTCATTATTTGTTAACTACACCATGATTCACAAAAAAACACCCCCCTCATCTTCTCATCATTTAGCCACCAGCAACCTAAGTTGCCGGAGGCTATATGTTTTATACGTGAATCTTCTTCTTTTTTAGTCAACCGCACTTAATGTGACCTCAACGCCGATCACTGCTGGGTAAAAAGTATACCGGCGCTCAGAAATGAGGTGCGGCACGAATAATTCGTACAGATATCTCCACCACTGGAAGAGGTGGACTACCAGCCCACTTCTATTTTTCACAGGGGGTCAATAAGTGCGAAATTTTGCCCCATTTTTCGATCCCATTCACATTCCGAGCACTTGGATTTAAAAACAGAGCAAAAACTCAAAAATTTAAAACAATAGTGTATAACATCAATATCTGTGCTCTCATCTTCCACAGAACCTGTGCAGCAAGTGAACTTATGTCTGCAAAATGGCTAACAGTGAATATTGAACTTTCCCGTACTTTAATTTTGAACCTTCCCATACAGGGACCCATACGGGAAGGTCAAATATTGCAGCACAGGTACCGTACTATATAGATAGTGCAAATTACCCAATTTATTTTTCAATTTCCGGACGTTTTGCTGCGAACCAACTCGCTGACAGTCAACTCACTGACAAACACATTTCACAGCACTCTAAGAAATTAAATTACTGCGCAGAATTCAGCAGTCTACCCACTGCTAACCTATTAAGCCTGACCCTAACTCTAAACCCTGACCAGTGATGTGGGAGTTGACTTGTCAGCAAATTGTCATGTCTCTGTGAATTGGTTGTCAGCGAGTTGCTTTGTCAGCATTAGATTTTGCATTCAGTGTGTCTATTCACATAGCTACTTTCATCAGTAGTCTATTCAAACAGCCCACGCATGCAAACATCACATTTTTTTCAGTGGATTATACGATTATTTCTGTATGCTAGTATGCTGCCTTCCTAACAGAATGGCCCTTTGATCGTTAAACATAGATTGTTGTCTTTCAGTAAGTCTGTGGAGGTGCTTGAAACTCTCTTTAAATTCTGCTTTTGTCACGGCAAGTTTTTCCCGTGATGTCCCACTAGGCATCATGCAGCCCATTCATTATATTTTTCGCATTTTTTATTGCACACAAAAGCGTGGACTTTGCCGTCGAGATGCATTTCGCGATTACTCTGGTAACGACTGTGTTTACGAATTCTGCAGTGTGACAGCCAAAGATGAGCAGTGCCGATCGCTGGATCAAGTTACAGTCAATCCAATGGCCAACTACACTTAGCAGTCAGTGCACTGAGCCGTGCTCCAAGTATCAGTCATGCAGCTGATGAAGTCCACTGACTCCAGCAACTTCATCAGTTCTGTGCTCCGTATATGCCCCTAAGCTGCATGATCTACTCCTTATATTTTTCAGACCAGCGGGCGGTATAGCCGATCCACTGCTAGAATTACTGTATCGATTATAAATGGGTCTCAACGCTGACAGTAAAAGCCAGCCATATGAACAGGTGTTTCAAGGTGTGTCAACAGTGTCATGGTTAGAGTCCCGGCAGGGACTGTGACAATTATCCATTATTATCCCGACAGCCAGCAGCAGGAAAACAGAATCCCGACACTTGAACTTTGTCTATTTTGAACTCGTGAACACAGCTGACGTCACTAGTTTTAATTTAGAACACCATGCGTATGCTGTTCGACGGTTTGCATTGCATATATGGACCTGGATATTTTATCCTTCATACTGTATCTCCCATTTCCCTATGTTGTGAATATAAGCGTGTCCAATGTCCAGTGACGTCGATTACATTATGTTCACTAAAAGATATCTGCAGAGTAACAGGGATAATACAATTGCATGAAGTCTGCCTTGGATCGAAATCTTACTGCACATAGTAAAAAATCCAATTTATCCACGTACACACCTTTGGTCCACAGTGGTTTTGTCTTTTTCCTGCAAGGCACTCGTTTTTAAGATCATTAAATGCCGGATTGTTGGTAGTTCATCACGTGCATTCAATACATTGGCGGATCTGTAACTTATTGTTGAAACATGGCATAGCTTATTTGAGGCTGTAGTTCAACTACACATCTGCTAACTCTACTTTCTTCAGGATGCGTCTCGCATCCACAGATTAATGAATTCTCAACCGATTCGACCAAGTTGGACCAACCACAGAATGATCAGGATAATAAGGTCACAGCAGATATAATCCCAGCTGCTAGGATTTTAATTTTTGCTATCTTCTGCTACCGGCTGCCGGGACTCTATCCACAACGTAATTATTAATTATTTAGCACAGTTGGCAGACCTGATCCAGAGCTAGAAGTGTTGGTGAGCATTCGGCGAGGTGACGGCTTCGGTTGGGCGGCAGTCCGAGCAGATGTGTCCCTCCCACTGTCCGGTCCTGCCTGCAGAGCCGTCTCGTTCGACATCATTAGCAAATCACTAGCCAGTACTCAAGTTCACGTTCATGTACCCGTGTCTGTTGCGAGTGTACATCGTTTAGGGTCGGCCTGCGGCCTTTAATCGTACTGGCCGATTTCAATCCACCGTTCGTGCACCAAACGACGAACGCAAGAGCACTTTATGCAACGGTCTAAACGGCCAAGGACTACTCGCAGATCCCGTCTAGATCAAACAACGACGCAACAAAAAGCAACCAGACTCGTATCGGTCTCGGGAGCTGTTTACGGTGACACGACGACATGAAAGCGACGCCTACATCTGCTCGGCGAAGAAAACGGCAACCACTACCAATTCAACAACAAATCTTTCGCCGTCTTTACAGCTCCAGCTAAATGGACATCCGGGTTAAACATCGCCGACCAAAAATAGCCCACGGCCAAATATAGCCGCCGACCGTCCGCCATTTGCGCTATGATTACACGTTGACGGAGAAATAAATAATTCGCAGTGGGACCGTGGGCAGCAGCAGGCGAGGGGCGCCGGAACCGACCGACCATGTAGGAGGACCGGGGGGGAAGAGGCACGACTGCACAGAAATAGACCTGACGTCACGAATCTCCGCTTCGCCGAGGATTCTGTCGCCGCCTGCTTCTCTCCCTGACAGTCTCTGTGTCACTCGCCAGAGTGTCTTTGCTATAGTGTAGTCAGCCAATTACGGGAATCAATAATTTTTATTCCGTTTCCAGATATAGCTCGTCTTGTAAGCCCTAGATGCACGTCAAAACGGCACGAAACTGTGTGTGTCGCACGAAACGATTTATAGTTGTTTTTGATAAACTCATTCACTCGACATAGTTTTTCTTCTAAACACAAAACAAGTGGGATGTAATCCATCCATCACGCTGTGACGTTGTACTCTGCTGATTTGATTTTTTACAGTGGTCTAACCAACTATTTTAAACAAATACAATTTCTGAGGTAGAGTATTAACGTAGAAAACAAACTAATCAGCACAATTATTATGTAAGTAATTGCTAACTTGCTACTAACTTCAGTGCCGCTGTCGCCGGCGGCCGCGGCGAAAGATTACAGTGCATTTTAGCACGCGTCGTTGGGCCTAGACCAGGGGTTTTCAGAGCGTGACAAAGGTTGAAAACCTCTGGCCTAGACGCCATCGCAATAACATCTGTCCGCGTCTGTATGTCTGTCGCACTATCGATCCACGCCTGGACGGGTTAATGCCGAGAAAGTGTGGAAATTGGAAAGGAAAAGTTGGGGAAATGATCGAGAAAGGACATGGGACTGTTTGGAAGAGAATGGAGAAATGGGGGCAGTTGAGGACAGTCCGGAGGACTGGAAGGGATTCAACTTTTTTTAGCCTACTTGGCCGCTAATTCCTCAAGAAATCCTGGATCTGCCAGTAATGGCTGTCTTGCAGAAATGTATGGTGGTTTCCAGTGAGTTCTTGGGGCAATATGATCTCTAGCCTACTGTTCGTGGTTTTTTTGATGACGACTTTAGTGTCATTATAATTAGAATGTCAGGAGTTGATAGGCTTATATAGTCCCAGTAAATTAAATGAACAGTCCGGGGCTAGGCCTATATACCAAACTGGATCAAGCTTACCACCACGTCCGCCAGTGCACCATTGTTGAATCTAATTGCTGCAGACTACGTCGCATGGGGACGTTGACTTGGAGTCGAGTTTTGCCACCTCCACCTAACGTATCAAAGTGCAGATTCAGGCAGCAATATAGGTATACGGGGATTACAGGCCTATGGAGGCTAGACTATAGGCCTAGGCTATGTTAATTATGGCTCTGTACCGTTATTAGATTTCTGTTTTAATATCGCATTGTAATGATTAGGCCCCTATATCGATTTTTATTACAGGCCTATACCGCCTATGCATAGGCCTACAGGAACAGGATACTTGTTCATTTTGGTAGGCCTATATAGGCCTAGGCCTGGTACAGTAATGGTATTCTAATTTTAGAGAGCTTTTATGACAATAATATGATGTTACAGGGAAGCGATGATGTTGCGACATAAATATAGAATCCATTCCTGACGAAAATTAATTTCAGTGATATGATGCATGTTGTCACGTAATGGTAAACTGATACTTCTTTCTCCTTCAGAGGCATTCTTGGTTGATACGCAGTCTAGATTTTTTAAATGAAAAAACTGCAGTATTAGGCTGTCCGATCGTTGCCTATAGTGCCCATCAGTACAGTAGGCCTACTTTTTCACTATTTCGCAATACAGATGAGAAGCTATCATCCCCGATAGGACGGAATCATAACCATATCCCGCAAGGTCCCAAACGTTTCGACCTGGAAACACCCGTTGCTTACGCAGTTTCAGCCTGAACAAATCATAGGATTTTTTCGTTAACAGGAAACCCAGTTACAAATCGTTTTATAGTCCTATTTCTCGATTCTCGAACGGTCGAACCAATGTTCTTAAATGCATTTCAGTCACTCTTTCAACAGAGACATTAGGTATATTACTCAAGTACTCAAGCTTCGCGATTTTCGATGGCTCGAACGATGCCTGGCTTTTTCTTGGGAATTACAATAAAAGAAATAGACAACATTTTACAGCACACATCACACGTTTATGTAATTCTGTATCGAGCAGGTATTGTTTTCGGCCGTGTCTGTGCGTCTGTCCGTACAAAATCTCCAAAACTACTAATCAGAAATCGATGTAACTTGGTAGGAATATGTTCCATGGTGAACGCTAGAAGTGGTTCGAAGTTGGTGACATTTGACCTTGATCTTTGACCTTGATAACTATTTTTGTACTTTCTCAATTCAGGCTATATATTTTGAATGGCTTGACCTAGCAACTTCATTTTCAGTTTGGAGATATATCTTCAGAATATCTAGATCATGGCTCAGTTTCGATCGAGGCCATGGATCCAAGGTAAAGATCATGGCAATGTAAAAACGGTAGCGTGCAACTCCAAAAATACTGGCCGAAAATTGACCGAGCGTAATCGGAATATCTATTATGATAACGCTAAAGTAATTTGGAGCTTTTGATCTTTGACACTGACGTTTGACCTTGAGACATATATTCGTATTTTTAAGCTATAGCAGCTTCACTTTCAGTGTGATGGTAGGCCCTACATCTTTAGAATATCTAGGTCACACTTATATACGGTCGCAAAACAGCTTCAGCGCGCAGGTTTGAGCTCCTCTAGGACACAGTTTAATTTTCATATGTTGTTCGACTAAACAGTTAAAGCCGCTCATAGGTAGCGACGCTCATCTGGCTTAAGTAGGGTAGGGTGGCCTAGTTTTTCGTTTGTGATCAGGGTTGGTCAAGTCTCTAGCCTATATTTAGCGGTTAGGATATCTGACTCTCTTGTTAACAGATGGACGGACACACACATACAGGGTGGCCCAAAAAACCTGCACATTTCCATTTGCTTGATGTTAAATTGATATAGCTTTGTGAAATCTCAACCAAATTTTATAATTTTTGGCAGACTTACACCTGAATATATTTCCAATAAAACAATGCATATAGGGCCTATACTGTCCGCAGCACCTATTGCGTGTTCCTACACTACCTTGTAGAAATAATATTGTCCGTTTTCTGTGCTGTCTCAAGGTGAAATTTGCTCACGAATTATGTTGGCAAACAACTAAATAGTGTCAATCACACAAAATTGTACTGATCAGTTTACAAAAAATGTTCAATATGTCCTCCTCTCAGCCAAAAAATATAATATAAAATTCGGTTGAGAGTTCACAAAGCTCTATCAATTTAACGTCAAACAAATGGAAATGTGCAGTTTATTTTGGGCCACCCGGTACGTCATGGTTTGAACGGCCCATATGATTAGCTCAGCTGGGCGCTCTGCGATAAGCTAAAAAAACAGAAGCAACTGAATATGCTAACACGATAAACACGTTCAACTAGACCAGCAAAACTAATAGTAGATACCGGTAGATCGTGCCCGATGGGACGAAACAATAGCTGACCCGCGACCGCGAGCCCCCAAAATTTAGACACGGGAAACGCCTATCGCTAAGTTTTGGACGGATAGATAGCGTGTCCTGGCGGCGGCCGCAATCTTGGATTTTCGAAGGAAGCGCACTTGGACCACTCCGCACGTTATGGGACCCCATTTTCTACGTACACGCCTAATTTGCCCCAGATCCCCATTATACGCTGGCGCAACCGCGCTCGCCATGTGCCGCCAAATACTTGCTATTTCCCCCAAACCTAGGGTGTCTGGATAAAACCCTGCTTAACTCCACTCATCGGAAATGCCAAAAATTGGCGTAAACTCACTTCCGGTTGCGAATCTGATGGCAGATTCTGAATCAGGAAGCCCAGTTTTCTATTCGAGTTTCATAGTAACCATGGGTCTGTCTCGCTTAAAGTTTCGGAGATATTTGCGTGTGACATACAGACAGACATAGGGGCCTACAACACGGATCATTACTATAGCTGGACATACATTGTGGCGGGCCAGCTAATAACAAACGGTATACTGTGCTGGCGATTTACTCTTAGTCACTGCAGTCTCATACGCCGGTGGGAAGAGGTATATGGGGGCATTTTTTCAGGCGCACTAGTCCATAAGACGGACATTATTGTACAATACATGTCAAATTTCGCTCCAGGTTGGGGTTTTGCAGACAAATCTACGAGCTTATGATTGATAGATAGATCGAGACAGAGAATCCGAGAATGCGGGCTGCTCTACAGAGCGCCGGCCAACAAAACATGATACTACTATACTTTAAGATATTTGTAAACTGCTCTATGACCGTTGAAATAAAGCCTGCACGCCTTCAGTGAAGAATTTCATTCGGAACATTATATGGATTTTATTTTCAAGCCACTGAGCAATAACTTCTAGTGGCATGGTACATGTATTTCATAAAGTAGGCCTGCGGAGAACTTTTCACACGAGTCTCTATTTTCAGCTGCCTTTGACGATCTTCTGCGTCTGCCAGAATATGCCGTCGCCGTCCGGCAGCGTGCGCAGCGGCCACAGAAAGTTGAGGATCCAGTAGGGCCCGAAGACTGTTTTCAGGTTGCTGCTGATGTCAAGTCGATATCTGTTTATACTCTTGTGCGCTTCGTGGGAGGTCTGTCCTCGAGTGACAATGTTTACCTGACGCACAGCAAGTTCAATATGCAACTAACTTGGTACACAGGAAGACTAATACAGCAAATTGTTTCATGCTCCAAATCCAAGGCTACCCAAACGTTTCATAGACCTGTGCCATGTGATGAGTTGTGCAGTTCAGAGGTTTGTTTGTCAGATTTGTCTTTTGCTGAACTCTTCATTATATAGTCTGCTGAAGTCAGCAGACTCAAGTGCTCAAGAAAAAATGATGCAACGGCTGACTTGACTGCTCTATGTTTTAACCAGGAAACCGATTTTCATGAAAATTTTACAAGACGTATACTCTGTCATCATCACCATCATCAATCATCATCATCATCACATAAAGTTGCTATTGGGCGACTCAACCGGAGCTCAGCAGCGCCTCTATTACCACCTTGTACATGTATTTTGATGCAAAATATTTTTCATCCAAAAATGCCTCTTTTACACTTAAACCTCGTTTAACATGGTCATACCTAGAGATACTAATGAAGTAGGCTACATAAATGGGGACGCTGTAAGACTGAAGACTTTGTCCGTTTATGTTCACTTCATTATTGCTCATTCCACCTTCCCGTGTTGCTCAACATGCTAGCTGACATCTAGCACTCAGCTTTGGGTAATTTTCGTTTCTACTCAGGTTAGAGATAGAGACATAATTAGATCACCTGCCAGAGAAGGAAATGTAATGCGGTCAGAGAGTAGATGATTATTATGCATAGCTCAAGAAGCTGCAGCAGCTGGTAGCCTGTGATATCGCCACTGAACCACTGAATGACTGCAAACGGCGGCGTCAACAGTAACAGGTCGTACCAGACCGATATTGTCAGTCCTGAAACCACGACAGTCGTCCATACGGCAAAGTAACTTGTTTAATGATCATTGCTTAGCAGTTGTTAGCCTACACTATCAGTCTAGCGTTAACTGTTTTTAGAAAAAACTCCGGGAGCGGTGCAAACTTTCGTCAGAGCTAGTAAAACAAGCCGCCCATTGGCAGGGACGCTCAGCTGGCTTACGTAGTCAGGGTGACCTAGTTTTTGGTTTGTGATCTCATCAGTTTACAAATTTCCAAGTCCAGCGGTTACAATGTGCAACACCTAGTATAGCAGCCTACATTAGCGCGTAAGTGCTGGCATGTACGTTAGGCCTCATAGGCTCGCATGTAGGCCTACTACTCGTACCATCGCCGAGATGACGAGCGAGCAGCAGGGAAGCCAGTGCACAGCTGACTGTCGTGTAGAACATGAGTACGACAAAGTATCGTTGATTGTTGAAGCCGACACACGACGCCGTGAAGAAACAGTGATGATCGAGCTTCAGTACGCAACAGTTGCAGATCTTGCAGTGATGTGAGCGAGGCGGCGCCAGCAGCAGACAAACGGGACACGTCTCAAACTCTGCCAGTTGCTGATGCTGAGGACGATCATGTTCATGGTTCTTGTCGTCTTGACTAGACGGAGCCACGATGCCGCGTTTGTCAAATGCCCGTTTTATTCGCTCGCCAGTTGTCTGCGACAGAACCTGCAACAGTACGTCATAAAGTAAAACACGATGTCAAAGTAATTTGGCGAAGGCCGCATCGAATGCGAAGAATGCAAAGTTTCCCACACTCTCTTCCCTGCCCCGTAGGCCTCAATCTAGGCTAATTAGTCTATACAACATGCCTGCGATCCCCAAGAGTCTCCACCCCGAACAGGACCTCGACACATTCAGCCGCTTTTGCACAGCGCAGCAGACAGGCTGGCTGACAGACGCCTACGCTACGGAATCATCAATCGCACTAGGCCAATTTTATGCATTCGATGCGGTTTAAAAAGCGACGTAAGAAAGCAAACTAACAAGCTGTAACATAGCATAGCAGCATGGACCACTCTGGCATTCTACCTTGAGCGAAGCGAGGAACCAGTTGAAGGATGTCTGAAACCACATGAACCATGCAGTGACTCGCCACCAGTAACCCGGTACGCCGAAGGGGGCGTCGTCATCACGGACCGCGGTCACGTACAACGTCGTATACATTAGAGTAATGTTGGACGCCCAGAACAGAGTGACACCCATTTTGTTAGCCATTTGAGGCGACGGGTTGAAGATACGGTCGCGAGTGTTCCAGTGAGCTCGCCATTTCTGCATCAGAGTCGTGTCATCGACGCTGTCCATCATGTTGTCATGAACTAGAGTTTTTGTGCAGCTGTCTCAAACTCACTCATTCTTAAATACACAGGTTTCTTCATATGCCAATTAACGGAGCTCACAACTCAACAGCCACCAGACGCCGTCGTCAGGGGCAACCAAGTAGCATCTACTTTCAATAAATATTCAGTGCTCGAAATCCCACAATGCAACGTGCTTCCGTAGTAAATAAACATTGAAATTTGAAAGGAATTGTAATTTCTGTATAAGTAGTGTCAGTATATTATATGCGATGTAGTATGCTACTTTTGATTAACGTTGTTTATGTACACGCACAGTTAATATCGGGTTACTTTTTGTGTCGTCTGCTACGGGCACTAGTAAAATGCGGATGTTCGAACCTAGGGTTAGAGTTAGGGATGGGGTTATGGTCAGAATTAGAATTAGGTTTTAGATTATGGTAAGTGTCAGGTTATCTGCACCATAAGTAAGGTTTGCAGTAGGTCCGGCGCTGAAAACCACCATTTTCGCGACTTACAGTCGATAGCAAACGATGTAAGAAAGGCAGAAGACTTAATTTTCTACCGGAAATGCAATCTTAAGTCACTACTAGCTGCGACAACCCTAGCGGGACCGAGTATAAAACACAGGGCTTTGGGTGGGTACATTCTTAAAAGAACGACGAAAACAAATTTGTCTAAAAAGCTGTATAAGCACTGCAGCATGTGGATTATGATGATGATGATGATGATGATGGACGAATTAACTTTAACGTGGCATATAGTCCTAAGACTTCAAGGACACGTAACAGTTAAAAAAGAATCACATAATAGTCGACGCGTTAGTTGATGGTACTAGTCGGAACAGCTGTATGAGCGAGAGAAAAGCTCGGTCTTCAGTCTACCACGAAAAACTGGAGCAGTGGTGCCACCTAGCGAATTTATCTTAACTATTTTTAGCAAAAAAATTGATGGTGACAATGTTGAAGACGGACGAAAAATTTGGGGGAAACGCACAGAAGTTCGTGCATAAAGTGAATAAGTAGCAAACAGAATAGTGACACCATCTACTGAATTTAGTTGAACTATTTGTAGTCTTTGATGTAGATAAACACCCATGAAAAAATCTGGACCAAAAATGTACAGAAATTAGTATTGACTTCAGAATGCATTCCCGGTAGAAAATTTCTTTTCTGCCTTTCTAACATCGTTCGCTGTCATTTGTAAATTGCGAAATAGAATAAAATCTAGTAAAATGCAGATGTTAGAACCTAGGGTTCTAACCCCATGTTTTATACTCGGGTCCCGCTAGAGTTGTCAGTTTGTAGTTACTTTGGATTGCATTTCCACTAGAAAATTAAGCCTTTTCTGTTTTCTAACATCGTTTGCTATCGTTTGTAAGTCGCGAAAATGGGGGTTTCCAGCACCGGGTGTATCGGACACCTTTACCAAAATCTATACTAAAACACTACAAACAAAATGCAAAAACACTTATCAACATGAATGCATGGCATGTGTGATGTACGCTTACCGGTCTAGACAACAATGCAAGCAAACCACTCGCTCGCCAACTGCTTACACGCATATGATCTGCATGCCTCGCGAGTGCCAGCTAAGCCTACTGTAGTACCGTGAATGGCACATGATCACAGACATGTAGGTCTACATGTAGGTCAAAGGTTGTGTTCAAAAATTCTTGAATCAGATCTGAGGTAGGCATGGTTAATATAGCAGCAGCTAATTTACAGATGCTTTTGAAATTTTACCAAAAGCCAAATTGTACGCCTTAGCCATGGCTGAGAGTTGCTATGGCTAATTAGAAATCAATTTTTTGCTACTACTGCAAAATTGATCTCACTATTTGGCTCATATGTTGACAGATTAATTAGACCCGATAAAGAACGCACCCAGTAGCTGAACTGACACCTAGGTCATACCAGTTTTTAGTTTATTTGTAAACAGTTTCATGACTGATGTGACACATACGTAAATGATTTTTCGAAGTTACAAGTATCTCAAAAAATGTGTCGCTGCTTACAACAGAATAGTGTGGCAATACAGGCACTAACTCAATGCAAATGCCAAGTGCAAACATGCTGCATTAGAACTCAGTGTAGACTCAGAATTTCTGCTTTACAGTAGATTATTTCTTCATATTTATGTATTTAATGATATTCGCTGTCATTTGTAAGTAGCAAAAATAGAGGTTTCTACCACCGGACCTATTGCACACCATTGCCGCACCATTAGCATTTTGCCCATAGCTTTCAAACATTCACACATCCCCTTTTATGCACACTATAAAGGTACTGTCATGACTGTTTGCGTGAATAAATTTTGTTACGGTACCATCATGTTTGTTTGATGTGTTGAAGCAGAATGGCTGGTGATAATGGCGCAGTGAAACTCTTTGAAATTGTTCCAGTAACTGACATCACAGATTGTCCAGAGCATTCTGATGTCAGCCTTCATATGAAAGTTTGTGCATTTTTCTATTGCCTTTTTCTTGTTCATTTACTGGCTGGCATGATCGAAGAATTGTATTTGCATTTTTTACTTAAATCAAAATGAGCAACCCTTAGTTACTTCAGTTGTTAACATCCAGTATTGCATCATTACCAGAAACCAACTGCGTGACCTAGGGTAACACAGCACACGTTGTCAACTGGGCATCATTCTTCAGTGAACTTTGTTAACTACACTTGTAATTTGTTCAAAGATCTTTGTGTGGTTGTTGTGGCACTGCTGTAAGGCACTGAATAGCCTAATATTGGGGTTGCCGTGATTTGCTGATCTAAGCTGATTGGCTGATCCGATTTTGATTGGCTGAAAAGTGTCACGTGACATTGTTGATTATCAGCGGTTTAGGCAGCACAGTTATAAATTAGGTGTAGATCTATGTAACAAATAGTGAATGTGTAATCAAGTGCATTGTTTATTTTTTATGTCATTGGTATTATAATATGGAAGATGATTATGCTGACTGCGATACCTATCTAATAATGCAGCTGTTGCAAGTTTTTTTTACATTTTTACATTGTTTTTTGTGTATGTTCTATGTCTGAGATATTGCAGAAATGCGGAAATGTAATTCCACTCCTAGATGAGGCATTTGTGCCTGTTTTATATTGTGCATTTTTATTTCACATCTGCATTGTAGTACTAAACTCCAGTTGTGCAGTCATTGCTTTTCGTATATTATGGCACATGTTATAGGCTTCTCGGGGCTTTTGTAACTACAAGATCTGCTAATAGAAGTAGATCAGCCTGTAGAGGTAATATAGACAGATCAGCCAACTGATTCTTGCAGTCAGGTCAGCCTGCGTATCACTTAGAATTTAAAAATCAGCACTTAATACAGAACATAGATTAGCCAGGTCAGGCAGTGGACAGATCAGCTGCACTTGTTACTGCTTCTTTTAGTCAGACAGCCAGATTAGCCATCTGCCACTGGATAGACTTAATAGATCAGCCAGGTTCGATCAGCTCTTTCACTAGATCAGCTCAGCTCAGCCAGTTCGACCCACCCTAATATTGTGCTGATGTGCCATTAAGAAAGTACTCACTCACTTGTGGCACTGCTAGTTTTTCACGTGCTTTCTGGAGTAAGCACATTTTTTTCCACTGGTCATTAGCTGTAATATGGCATAGGCTACTATTTTTAGGTTGTAATGTTTATGTCAGTACTCAGCACATGCCTTCATCATTGATAGGTCACTTCATGCTTCTCGGCTGGTAGTAGATGCTGTTGAACATGACTAGATGTTAACTAATGAAGTGCAACATGTTTGATGTAACACTTTTTGATGTATTCTTTAAATTGTTGTTTCCCACTCTGATAAATAGGTTGAGGCAGAGGATGACACTGAACGGAACAGTGCAACGTATGTGCATCTGGAAAGTCAGGTTAACAACTTACAGGAGGTACTGCAGAAACTTATTCAGATTGTCTAGTTTTGTTTCTTGTGTCTGTGTATTTCAATTAGTAAAGTATTGACTGTGTGGGGAAAGTTAACTTTAGAACAGTTTATGAGGTACTGTTGCAGTATAATTATTGACATCACTTTCACTGAATTTTTTCATTCCAAGAATGCTGCTTAGTCTAGAAAGTGTTATAATTTATAAAATTCTGGGGTCTGTTGTCAGTCAGAAGATAAACCAATTAGCCACTTCAGTGAATAATGCATTAGCTGTTGATGAATGATTATAGAGTATTGCTGCTCACCATTGCAAATATTGTCACAAACCCATGTAGTAAACAAGATTGCCTTCTAACACACGTTTTTTGGTTTGTTTCACTGACCTGTACGTTGATCCCATGACCTTAATATGATGATATCTGACGTTGACCAAGAGAGCACAAAGTTGTACCAGTGTGCCAAGCACAAAGTTTGTAGGTCAAGGCATTCAAGATATACCCCAAAGAGTAGTCACATAGTCACATACATGCTTTTTCTGCTCTTGCGACCTTGACCTTGACCCAATAACTTTGATATATGAACCCAGGAATTCTGCAAAGAAGATGTATTGTCACACCAAAAATGAACTCTCTACGTCAAGGATTTAGTAAGTTATCATACGACAGACAGACAGACAAACAAGACATTGATCAGAGATCGACGAGAGCCAAAATTTTGGGCCAGTAGGGTACGGGGTAAAAGAGGAAAGGGGGGAGGTAAAGCAGCTGTTGGGGAAAGTGAATGGGTGGCAGATGGAGGGAAAAGGCAAAGAAGTGCAAAGCTGGTAAGGATGGGCTAAGATAGGATTGGGAACTGGAGTGAGGGGAAATGGTGGAGAGGTGTGGGGAAGTGAGAGGGAGGGAGAGGGGTAAGCTGAAGTCATTTGAACTTGATCCTACAATTAGAATGGAAGTTATGGTAAAAAGCGATTTTCAAATTTTGACCTGTATCTCAGCTGAACTTTGACTTACTTTTCCCGAAAATTAGTCACTTTGTTCCGGGCATCAGGGCTACCTTTTGGTAAAGTTTGGTGATGATCGCGTGGCAGAGTGGGTACAGACAAAAAACAGACAGACAAATGCAGCTGACCCACATGGTAGCCGAAATTTTCTTATAATATCGGCTAGTAACAAACAGACAGACGCCGCCAAAATTATGTACCACACTGCTACATGAGTGGTCAGTTAAGACATGACTCACGAGCACTGTCGTCTCATTTGCAAGTCATCAGTACAGCTGTTGTCATTAGTGGCTTGTCTGTAGTTATAAGCTTGGGCATTATGTGCAACTACCGCACGCAGGTTAACTTAGTAAATTCAATTATGATTTACTACTTTTGAGTCTGTAATAGAGTCAGGGAGTTGTGGCTTCAGCATTGTTATGTCATTATGAGTTAGAATTCTTCTGACTCTTCTAAGAACGTATGTTTTAACATTTAGAATTAATGATTCTTTAGCCTTTGTTTGGTATTTGCCATTCACAGATATTTTCAGTTTATAAAGATTTTTTGTTATTTCTGTTTTATGTGACACATTCTTCAGGTAAACAGTGAAGGACAACACGGACTGGATAATATGTCGCAGGACACAGCTTTCACTATTTTATGCTGGACTCCTGCCAATGAGGCAACATCCTTCTACACTAAGACTGCCAGTGCTGTAGGGAGAATGTTGAAGGATGTGGACTGTAACAGTGCCGGCGTTCAGACAACATCACCGACCAACAAGCCGAATATGACACGTGCCGGCAACCAGTCGTTGCTGGTAACAATGTCATGAAACGCAGACAAAGGACATGTAAAAGCACATTTAGGGACGTGCAAAGTCTTGTCCAACACGGGCATATTGATACTCACAACCGATCCTATGCATGTGATGTGTGCAACAAGTCTTTTCGTCAGCCTAGCAGTCTCGCTAGACACAAGTGTAGACAAACTGACCACAAAGAGACGTTTAAATGCAACATCTGCAAGAAATCATTTGGTAGATCTAGCCAGCTTAGCAGACACAAGTGTACCAATGACAAACTATACATATGCAACCTGTGTAATAAATGTTTTAGTCAGAACTCTAAGCTTAAGTTACACAAATGTACTCAGAAAAAGGTCAAGGCACTTCGGGAAACTTCTAGTGTTGTCAATAAGACATCTGAAATGCCATACAGGTGCAATGTTTGTAAGAAATCTCATCAAAACTCCAGCATTCTTGTGGCAGATGAGTGTACTTCTATCAGTGATGGAATGTGCTATTTCTGTGACATGTGTGCTAAATCTTTCAATAATTTGAGTGATGTAATGAGGCACAGACGCCTTCATAGCAGTGAACAGGCATACACATGTGGCAAGTGTAACATGGCCTTCGGTGACTCCTACGACCTTGCCAAGCACAAGTGCATTTATGTCGGTGAGAAACCTTTCATGTCCTTAATTCAGTCTCACGATCTTCCCAGAAGTGGACAAATTGACACAGATGAAATAACTGACAACTTTAATGAATGCAATGAAACATTTACCGACTCTAACTGTCTTGCTAAACAGAAATGTACTCGAGCAACCTACAAACTGTATGTATGCGATCTGTGTCACAAAGCCTTTAATCAGCGCACCATGCTGAAGAGACACAGACGTATACATTTTGATGAACGGCCGTACAAATGCGACTTGTGTAGCAAAGCGTTTAAGGACCCATCTAATGTTACTCAACACAAACGTGTTCATAGCCACAAGCGATTCATTTGTGAGTTGTGTGGCAAGTCCTTTAGTGTGAATGCCAGTTTTGTCCGCCATAAACAAACACATGTGAAGAGGAAGATTAAGAACAAGTGTGACAAGTGTGATCAAGCATTTACGTCATTGTATCGGCTCGCCAGACATAAGCTTGTCCACTCAGATCGAGGCATGCTTAAATGTAACTTATGTGATGAAGTTTGTCACGACACCTACAGCCTTGTCAGACACAAGCTTGGTCATTCTGATTTAATTGCTGGTGTTAAGAATTACCATTGTGACTCGTGTAGTCGGACATCTAAACGTTTTGATGATTTTGTCAGACATTATCGTACTCACACTCAGGAGTACCCATTCTCTTGCAATATTTGTAACAAGTCCTTCATTCAGTCAAGCAGTCTCAACATTCACCAGATTACTCACAATGACGACAGACGTTTCATGTGCCACATCTGTGGAGCAACGCTTTGTTCACGGCGCTCTCTGAAAGAGCACAGTTTTACACACACGGGTGAACGACCACAACAGTGTGACATATGTCATAAGAGGTTCAGATCTCAGTGCTATCTTTCCATGCACAAACAAACAACCCACTCTACTGCCAGAAATCACAACTGCGACGTGTGCGGCCGCAGGTTTACTCATTCGTATTATCTTACCACCCATATGCGTCTTCATACTGGCCACAGACCTTACAAGTGTAAAGTGTGTGACAATACGTATACCCGTCCCAGTGCTCTTGCACAACACGTGCTAGTTCATTCTGGCCTGAGACCGCATAAATGTGACACTTGTGACCGTGCATTTATATTGCGTAAAGGTTTGAAGGACCATAAAAGGACAGTTCATCATGCTTCTGTCGCACCAGTGGCTGTTCAGTCACCGTGATGTTCATAGATGTGTGTTATACTTGTTTGTATTTGTCATTTGTTTCTTTCATGGCAGACTGTTTACATTTGAAGGCCATTGTGCTGTGCATTGAATAAAAAAAATAAAACAATAATAAAATATTGACTGGATATTTGAGCTTGTTCAGTGTATTCTGTGTCAGTCTGTGTTCATGATTACCTCATGCTATGATTGGTGTGTAATTCTGATACAGTACGAGTATGTAGCATGTGGTCACAAAACATTTTTTCATTTGTTCCACTTACTGCAGACCTTTACAGTCCTACTTGCTAACCCAGGCGCACCTGAAAATGACCGTTGACCAATATAACATTAGTATGTTAAGGTAGAATTGCAGATAAGACAGAATGTTCTGTGTAATATGCATGTGAGGAAATGATTCACAGCACTGTACCAATACAGCCAATATTAACTCCAGTCAGTTGCTATCACAAAAATATTTTTTGGTTGGACTGAATTAACTCAAATATTACTTTATTTCTGCCATGTATGACATCCATGATAGTCTAATCTGTAGTACTGTGTTACTGGTACTTTCCTAACCTTCATTTGGCACAGAGTTTAATACTAAAATCAGAATTGTATATCACTATTTACAGATTTAGTCACACAAAATAATACTAAAAGATGATCATTTGGCACACAGCTGTGTACTTTTACATGCAATTAACATTTTAACAGACACAAATATGAAAATGTAAATTGTTATTAGACTGCAGTTACTATAAATCTAGCATCTGTACACATTATAAAATAAGTATGCAGTATTGCACGTATATGCTTACAGAATATACTAAATGTACTAAGCCAGTAGTAACATGAGACCTAATTCATTTGCTACAAGTCTACATGCCTCATAAATAAAGGAATTTGTGGAATTTGCACATTATTAGAAATTACAGACCATTTTACATTATGCGTGGCAGCTAATCATTCTAAGTAGGATATCACAAGGTACAGAACTTCAAGGCACAATACATGTACCATTGTACATGTATTTTCTGATATCCTTGGCCAACTGGATCCACATTATATCTAGTGACAAGGGTTAATGATAACGTATGAAAATACAAAATTCACAAAATTATGGAACTATGCATTCACCATAATGCAGTGTTATAAGACATCATAAACACACCATTTGTACACTCTACACTAATATATAGGCTACATTAATACACTGTTATAACACTGCCCATAGGCAGTGACACTTAGCTGGCTTTCAGTCAGGAAGACCCAGTTTTTAGTTTGTGACCAGAGTTCGTCAGTAGGTCACTGCATACAAGATTACAAGTCTCCGCCCAGCGGTTATGACTTCTAACACCCTGGTTAATGGATGGACATACAGACACAGTGTGAATAGCCCGCATGATTAGCTCGGCTAGGCTGTAGCCAGCTGAGCAAAAGCTGCAGCTGACATGCACCATGCAAGTTAAGTTTACTACAGGCTTGTGGTCTGGAGACTCAAACAGCAAAACACAAGAACACAGTAATGATCAAAAGCCTAAAAATCCGAAAAAATTACTGATATCTAAGAACGTAGAAAAAAGTCGCAACACATAAAAACACATGAAGAGACATCATATATACTTGTACAGTACTAGTCCTATTGCCAATGGCAAAATGAATCCATGCACATTACCCTACAAAATAAGAACCAAAAAAACGAACAAACACAGAACTGAGTGAGTGAGCAGAGGTTTAACGTCCCACTCGACACTTTATAGGTCATTTCGGGGACGATTTTTACAGGCCAAATGACCTTACCAACAGCATCAAAGCACTGAAGGAAGCCAGTTGGCCACTGAGATAGGCTTCAGTCCCACCAGAACCACTCCACTGTGTTACAATATGAACTAGGCTAACTGTAGGCAACCGCCTATAGGCTAATCATAGTG